>Ga0182018_10001270_pt1 | contig 29104 bp, 27 predicted proteins | sample 812P2MmetaG_FD_120490 | JGI IMG/M metagenome (GOLD analysis project Ga0182018, IMG submission 120490) | Permafrost microbial communities from Stordalen Mire, Sweden - 812P2M metaG | ecosystem: Environmental > Terrestrial > Soil > Wetlands > Permafrost | place: Sweden: Stordalen | collected...
CTCGCGGATCTGCCCGGCCATGTGCTGCACCGCCTCGGGCGAAATGCCGACGCCGTGCGCGTCGCCGAGCGACTCGCCGCTCAACTTGAGCAGGATGCGGGAAAATTTCGGTTTTTTGGCCGTTGTCATAAAGATTGAAGCGCGTGAAGCATCGCAAAATGTTTAACAGCCGCGCGCCGAATCGTCAAATCAAAGACGCAGTTCTCAAAAGGTAAAATTCTCTTGATAAAGAAATTTGTTGGACGCAAAGTAATTCGCAAACCGTAAAAACTGAAAAATCTATAAATATTATGAGCACGTTGCGGCGGCTTATCCTATTGGGAATAATTACGCAGTTGCTTGGTTGTTCAAATAACAACTCGCATCTTTTGTCCACAGCGAAAAATAGTCAGGCCGCAAAAGAGACTGCTGAAGCAGGCAATTTTCTATTTGATATGCACCAGCAGGGAAAACTGCCGGGCGATTCAAAAGATATGCACGGAGAAATAACATCTGAAATGGTGCCTTGGTCTGAAGTGCAGTCTAACCAAGAAGTATATCCACTTTCACGGACATTTCATGTTGCCATCAATGGAGAATCATTCACAAATAACTATACAGTTGTTAAGTTATCGGAAAATTCCTCGTGGCAGCTACAGCGAGCTTGGCGGATTGGTTCAGATGGTCATATTGTTCAAGAGTGGCCGACAAAATGAGCACGGAGATTGATTTCAAAAAACAAAAAAAGGCGTCCATCGCTGGACGCCTTTGCAATTTTGTTTGAAGAATTTTACACGCTTTCGCCGGAATCATTTCAGGCGGCGGCTTTTTCTTCTTCCTTGAGTTTGTCCGCCAGCCATTCCTTGATCTGCGCCTGCCGCGCCAGGCCTTTGCGCCCGGCAATCCGGTCAATCTTCAAAATCATCCAGTGCGGCATATCCACGTTCACTCGCTCCTTGCGTTCGTTGGGACGAAAAGCTTTTGCATCATCAAAATAATCCGACACATCCTCGCCCGCGTCGAAACGCGCCTCGAGGTTTTCCGCCGTTGTCTTGTTATTTTTCATACAATGTTTCTTCATTTTTGCGGGCGCGACGAACGCTGATGATCCGCACCTTGTCCTCGCGTCGCGTAAAAATCGCCGCCCACAATTTTTCACCATGTTTGGCAACCAGCATCCCGCGAACTTCGCCTTCACTTCGAGCTGGTCTCACCAGCGCACGCACATCCCGCCAAAGAATTTTCGCCTCGTCAAAGCTGATCCCGTGTTTTTTCCGATTGGCTTCGCTCTTTTCGGCGTCAAACTCAAATTCCATTTTCGGTTATTATTTCGGTTATTAAAATGCTCCATTGCCACGAAACCGTCAAGTTCTCACGCGCAAACAAAAAAGGCGTCCATCACCAGACGCCTTTGCAGTTTTGTTTGGAGAATTTTACGCACTTTCGCCGACTTGGAAACGCACGAACCGGCGGATCGTCACTTCATCGCCGAGTTGCTTCGCGATTTGCGCGACGTGTTCCTTCACGCTGACCTCGGAATTGCGCTTCACGAAGCCCTGGTCCACGAGGCAGTAGGTCTGGAAAAATTTGTCCAGCACGCCGGCCAGGATTTTTTCCATCGCCTGCGGCGGCTTGCCCTTGAGGCGGTCGGATTGCGCGGCGATCTCGCGTTCCTTCGCGATGACCTCGGGCGCGACCTGCTCGCGCGAAACCGCGTGCGGATGTCCCGCCGCGATCTGCAACGTGATGTCGCACACGAGCTGCTTGAACTCGTCCTTGGCCACGGTTTCGGCCTTGCCCGCGCCGACTTCCACAAGCACGCCGATTTTTGAGCCGGTATGAATGTAGCCGGCAATCATCCCGTTGCCGCTGACTTCCATCTTCGCGTGCCGGGCGATTTTGATGTTCTCGCGGATTTTGGCGACCAGCGCCTGGCGTTCGGTTTCAAAATCAGGATTCGCCTCGGTCGCAAACCGTTTCGACACGTCGTCGCAGAACGCGCGGAAAATTTCGTTGCGCGCGACGAAATCCGTCTCGCTGTTGATTTCCACCAGCACGCCGAGCCTGCCGCCGGGCGCGATGTATTGGGCAATCGCGCCGTCCTTCGCCTCGCGCGCCGCCTTCACGGTGGCGGTCGCCGCGCCTTTTTTGCGCAGGATGTCCACGGCTTTATCCAATTCGCCGCCCGCCTCGGTCAAAGCCTTTTTGCAATCCATCATGCCTGCACCGGTCATTTCGCGCAGCTTGCCAACGTTTGCCGCAGTAATTTCAGCCATAAAATTGGTTGAGAGTTGAGAGTTGAGAGTTGATGGTTGATGGCAAAACAGAAAATTCTGAATGCCAAAAAAATTATGCAATCGCCGGTGAGCTTTCCGGCGTTGTCGGATCGTCGCCCGCAGCGATTTCAACCGCCTGCGCCGATTCAAATTTTTCCGCCGGGGCGGTTTCCTGCGCATCCGGCTTCCGCGCGCGCTTCGATTCAAATTCCGCCTGCGCCTGCGTGATGATCTGGCCAATCGTCGCCATGATCATGCGCACGGAACGGATGGCGTCGTCGTTCGCGGCAATCGGATAAGTCACGAGATCGGGATCGCAGTTGGTGTCCACGAGCGCGACGATGGGAATCTTCAGCTTGCGCGCCTCGGCGACGGCGTTGTGCTCGCGCTTGATGTCCACGACGAACATCGCGGCGGGCATTTTGTCCATCCCGCGGATGCCGTCGAAATACTTGTGCAGTCGCCCGGCTTCGCGGCGGATGACGGCCTGTTCCTGCTTGACGTAGGCATTGATCGAGCCGTCCTCGTCCATCTTCTCGATTTCCCGAAGCCGCTTGATGGAAGTCTTGATGGTGGCGTAATTCGTCAGCGTGCCGCCGAGCCAGCGTTCGACGACGTAAAATTGCCCGCATTCCTTCGCGGTGTCCTTGATGCACTGCTGCGCCTGCTTTTTGGTGCCGACGAAAATGACTTTCCCGCCCCGGCGAACCGTGGCGGAAAGAAAATCCGTCGCCGCTTCAAGCTGCGCGAGCGATTTGCTCAAGTCAATGATGTGAATGCCGTTGCGCGCGTCGAAGATGAAGGGTTTCATCTTGGGGTTCCAACGCTTCGTCTGATGTCCGAAATGGACGCCCGCTTCCAACAGTTCTTTGATGCCGATGCTTAACATGATTTTCCTTTGGTTAAAAATTCGCCGGAGCGAACCATCCCGCGGAACACGGGATTGAGTTTGATGTTGTTATGGTCCGCCTTCGCTCCACTACGGCGCGACAAGCCCGCATCAACTCGATGCGAATTAGACCGTTTTCCCTTTGCCAAATCCGGCGAAAGGGACACAGAGCGTATCAGGGAAAAAGGCTGTGACAATCTTTATTTTATCTGGCGGCTTGAACCGCCCCGGATTGCGCCTTATAGTCGGTGCATGGTTTCAGATATTGCCAGAAAAAAATGGGCGCGGCAGTTTAGCGAGGCAGACACCTGGCGCGCGGTCAGCGCCGGATGGCGGCCGCTGTGGGCCGGTTTTCGAGAAAACGGTTTCAGCGTCGAGTGGCACGACTTCCATTGCAACGGGCCGCTGGACTGGGCCGGAAGCTTTCATCCTGACAGCGTTGAAATCTGCCTGAATCTGGACGGGCACGCCGAATTTTCACTGGCCGGAAAAAAACAGGAACTGTCACCAGGCGGCGCGACATTTTATTTTTCCGGGCGCGAACCGCTCGCCGCGCGACGGCTGCCGGAGCAACAGCATCAGTTCATCACGATTGAAATTTCGCGCGACTTTTTGAAACGCCGCGTCAGCGAAAGCAAAACCGGCTTGCACCCGCAAATCCAATCCGTGCTCACCGGCAAAAACAGCGCCAGCACGATTTCCGAAGAGCGCCGCCTCACGGCGGAACAGCAGCGGCTGATTCCGACCCTGCGAAATTCGCCCGCGCCGCTGGCCGGGCGCGGCGTCTGGTTTGAAAGCAAGGTGCTGGAATTGATGGCGGAATTTTTCTTCGTGCCCACCGGGAACGAATTCTTCTGCGAGCGACAGAAGCGTGTGGCCAACGAGCGCGTCCAGCGGGTCATCGAATTGCTGCGGGGAAATCTGGCCGGACCGCCGGACTTGCTGGAATTGGGCCGGCGCGTCGGTTGCAGCCCGTTTTATTTGAGCCGCACGTTCTCGCAGGAACTCGGCGTGACGATTCCGCAGTATCTGCGCCAGTTGCGGATGGAACGCGCGGCGGAACTGCTCCGCTCCGGCAAGTTCAACGTCACCGAGGCCGCGCTCGAAGTGGGCTATTCGAGCTTGAGCCATTTCAGCCAGGCGTTCTGCCAGACGATGGGCTGCTGCCCGAATCTGTATCCGCTGCTCAAGCGTTCCGCGTAATTTTCCCACCACAATTCACCGTTAGAAAATAGCAAGCGAACGGAAGCGGACAAAAAATCCTTCTGCCAGCATCATGGCATGAAGAGAAATGCGAAGCGCGGATTTACGCTGATCGAACTGCTTGTGGTAATTGCCATCATCGCGATTCTTGCCGCGATGCTTTTGCCCGCGCTGGCGAAGGCCAAAGAGCGGGCCAACCGCATTGCCTGTCTCAGCAACCTCAAGCAGTGGGGTCTCGCACTCGACATGTATTTGGATGACAACAATCAAATCTTTCCCGATTTCAGCATCGCCAACAATACGCCCGGCGCCCCCAGCGGTTACGACCAGGACAACATCCATTGGACTGACCTCGCCATTTTCGCCGCCGGCGACTACGGAAACAGCGCCTGGTTCAACGCCCTGCCACCGTATGTCTCGCAAAATGCGCTGTGGCAATACGCGGCCAACCCCACCAATTTCGTGAATGGCCGCAGCATTTTCAATTGTGCCACCGCCACTTTCCTGCCCGCAGAAGTGGACCCGTTGGACCGTGTCGCGTTCAGTTACGGCATCAATTTCAAAGGCAACACCGGCGCGACTCCGGCCAGTTCCCCGTTCAAGGCCACTGCGGTATTACATTCCTCGGCGTTCGTTTTTTTCTCCGATGTGCGGGCCAACTCCGGTGAAACCCCGTTTTACGGCGCGAATCCCCTCAACGATCTGGGTGCGCCGCGCGGCTCGCTCAACCATCTCTCCTCGCGCCATGCCGCCGGAGCGAACCTCACCTTTCTGGATGGACACTCCGCCTATTTCAAATACACCTATATGTGCTACCAGAAAGGCACCAAAATCGGCGATCCTGGTCTCCCGGACATCAATTGGTCTTACGACGGCACGCCTTCGCAATAATTAACCCAATCCTGTTCCATCACAATGATGCGAGCCGGCGGGACCGGCGAAACGTGACTTGCCAATGCCGCCGGCCCATACGAACGAACAAGGCCGGTGGTTTGTAAACGTTCCTGCGGTTTGAAGCCCGCTTTCGCAAAATTGGCCGCGAGTGTGGCTTGTCAAACGTCCCCTGTTCCATTATTGTCTGGCAATGTCGTTGAAGAAACACTTTGTGCTGCCGGCCCTGGTTCTCTGCGCTGCGAATTTCGTGTCCGCTGACACGATCCAGCTCAAGGACAAGGCCGCCGTCACCGGCAAAATTCTTGCCGAGAAATCCGACGCCGTCATCGTGGACGTCGGTTACACGGTGCTCGTCATTCCGCGCAACGTCGTCACGAAGATTTCCAAGGCGAACGAGGCATCCCTGCAAAAGCCGGCCACCGCCGCCACGCTCCTCAATGCCATCGCGCCGCAATTTTATTCCGCCAACACCGTTGCCTCGCCCGCGAGCGACGTGAGCGACCTCGTCAAGCAAATCGGCGAGGCCGTCGTGCAGGTCCGCACACCGGAAGGACTTGGCTCCGGCTTTTTCATCAACGCCGACGGCTATCTCATCACGAATTTTCACGTCATCGAGGGCGAGACGGAGATTTCCGTGGAAGTTTATAATCAGCTCAACGGCCAGCTTGACCGCGAGACTTACAAGCAGGTGAAGATCATCGCCATCAACAAATTTCACGACCTCGCGCTGCTGCAAATCGAGGACAAGAACGCGCCGAAGTTCAAATACGTCACGCTCGGCAGTTCGGACATTTTGAACGTCGGCGATTCCGTTTTTGCCATCGGCAGCCCGCTCGGCCTCGAACGCACGGTGACGCAGGGCATTTTGAGCACCAAGACGCGGCAGATTGAGGGCGAGCTTTATCTTCAGACCAGCACGCAGATCAATCCGGGCAACAGCGGCGGCCCGTTGTTCAACCTCGCCGGCGAAGTCGTGGGCGTGACGAACATGAAAATCACCTTTGGCGAGGGTCTCGGCTTTGCGATTCCCGTTGAGCTGGTGAAAAACTTTCTCGATCACCGCGACGCGTTCGCGTATTCCGCCGACAATCCGAACAATCCATATCGCTATCTCGATCCGCCCAACCGCACGAAGCAAAAGGCGGACGAAAAATAATTCCGGGCGCAACTCTCCGGCATCATTGAACTTTTACCGACCATGAACACAAGATTTTTGCGCCCGCTTTTTGCCGCCGCGCTTTTGACATTTTCTTTTTCGACCCGCGCCGCGATTCCGCCCGCCGAAAATCTGCTGCCGGCGGACACGTTGTTTCTCGTGAGCGCGCCGGATTTCACCGCCGTGCGCACGGCCGCCAAAACCTCTCCCGGCTGGCTCTTCTGGAACGATCCGGCGATGAAACCGTTTCACGACAAGTTCATGTCGAAGTGGAGCGAGCAGTTTGTCGCGCCGCTGGAACGCGATCTCGGCGTGAAGATCAGCGACTTCGCCGGCCTGCCGCAGGGACAACTCACCTTCGCCGTCACGCAAAACGGCTGGAACGGCAGCGACGACGACTCGCAGCCGGGCCTGATTCTGCTGCTCGACGCGAAGGAAAACCTGGGCCTGCTTCAGACCAACATCGCCGCGCTCCAGAAAAAATGGACCGCCGACGGCAAGTCCATCCACACCGAAACCGTGCGCGGCGTTCCCTTTTCCGTCATTCCGCTGGCGAGCAATGACGTTCCCGCCTCGATCAGCGGCCTTCTCCCGAAACACCAGCCGGTGCAGGAGCTCGGCAAGGAACCGGCGCCGGAAAAGCCCGGCCAGATCGTCATCGGCCAGTATCAATCGCTGCTCATCGTGGGCAATTCGCTCAAGGCGGTTGAGCCGGTCGTCGCGCATTTGTCCGGCGGCGCGTCGCCCGCGTTGAGCGACAGCGCGATTTTCGCCGCCGACAAGATGTCGCAGCTTCGCGATGCGCCGCTGTATTTCGGCTGGTTCAATGCCAGGACTTTTTTCAGCATCCTCGCGGGCATGCCTGGTCCGCAGCCGAATCCTGAAGCGCCCACGCTCATGCCCCGGTTTTCACCCGGCGTGGTTTTGACCGCGTCGGGTCTGGCGGGTTTGAAATCGGCAAGTTTCAGCTACCGCGAAACCCACGATGGCTCGCAGTTGAATGTCTTCCTTTCCGCGCCGGAATCGGGCCGGCAGGGTGTTCTGAACATCGTCGCCGCGGCGACGAAGGACGCCAACCCGCCGGCCTTTGTGCCCGCCGACGCCGTGAAATTCTCGCGCTGGCGTTTCGACGGCCAGAAATCCTGGGCCGAACTCCTGAAAATCATCGCCGGCATTTCGCCGCAGTATCTTGGTTATCTCAACTCCGCGATTGACATGGCCAACGCCGGCGCGCAGCAAAAGGATCCGAGCTTCGACCTCCGCAAAAATCTCATCGCCAACCTCGGCGACGATTTCATCAACTACCAGAAGGCGCCCGTTGGAAAATCCGTGGACGACGTGAACAACGCGCCCTCGCTCTTTCTCATCGGCTCGCCGAATGCCGATCAGGCCGTGCTCGCCATCAAAACCGTCGCGGCGATGCTGCCCGGACAACAAAATGCGCCCGAACCGCGCGATTTTCATGGCCGGAAAATATACACCATTCCCCTCCCCGGCGGCGCACAACCCGACGGGACAACGCGTTCGCTTTACTGCGCCGCCAGCAGCGGCTACGTGGCGTTGACGACGGACGTTTCCGCCATCGAGGAATTTCTGCGCAGTTCGGATGGCAAGATAAAGCCGCTGAGCGAGACCGCCGGGCTGGCGGACGCCGCGCAGTTTGTCGGCGGCGCGGGCAACGGCATTTTCGGTTACCAGAACCAGCGCGAAACCATGCGCGCGGCGTTCACGCTGCTGAAAAATTCGTCTGGCAACGCTCCGACCGCCCCCAATCCGCTGGCCTCCCTGCCGAAGGGCATCAGCGACTGGATGGATTTCTCGCTACTGCCGGACTACGATCAGGTCGCCAAATATTTTTACATGTCCGTTTACGGCGGCGGCGCCAATTCGGATGGCATTTCCCTGAAAGTTTTCGCCCCGCGCCCGCCGCAGTTGAATTAAAGGCCAGTTTCAAACATCACTATCTGATCTCAATCTGCCCATACAACGGCAATGTTGAGCCACTCGCGTTGTTGGTTTGCGCCAACCCATCACGCACGGCGATGGCACATACCGCACTTGCGAGACATATAATCCTAATTGTTTTTGGGATTATGCCGTTCACAAACTATCAAGGTAGGGATAGCGCGCTGCGCTGTCCACGTCGCCGAGCGCAGCGTCAGGCGACGGAAAAACGGAGCTTTTACCACGTTCGTTCCGTCCTACCGGACGGGGACGCCGCAGCGCGGCGTCCCTACCACCCGAAAAGTTTTCCAAAGACATAATCCCGATTGTTTTGCACATATTTTCTATGTGGCATTGCCTCCCGCGCCCGCCGCAGTTAAACTGATTTATTCCTGCGGATAGACGAGAATCCGGTCGTGGACGAGGACGATCAAATCATTTTTCTTGTCGCCGGTCACGTCGGCGACCACCGCCTCGCGCGGTTCGGGCAGCGCGTTGGCCGCGCTGCGGAACGTGTGCTGCTCAAACACCTGCCAGCGGTCGCCGGGCACGAGCTTGTGATTGGGACTGAAGGAAACGAGATCCAGATAATTTTTCGCCGTTTCCATGAAGATCAAATCTTTGCGCCCGCTGCCGGTCAGGTCGCCGGCAATCACGTCGTTCAAAAAGCCGTCCTTGATGGGCGTGTCGTAGCCGTCGAGCGCGGTGAATTCCCACTCGTCGCCGGCCAGCGGCAGCCACGCGACGGCGTTCTGGCCGGGAAACACCACGCTCTGCGCGTTCGTACCGCCGAGCGCCACCGACTGCAACCCGGCGAAATCCGCCATCGGCAGTTCCACATTGCGCACCACCTGCCACACGCCCGCCGCGTCGCGCTCGCACAGGGTCAACTGCTTGTGCTCCGCGTCGAGCAGGAAAATCGAGGGCGCGGTGTTCGTGCCGTTCGCCGCCGACGTCGCGCCGATGATGCGCGAATCGCTGGACGCGCCGTTGATCTGGTCATGCACATGGAACACCCAGGCCGGCTTGTTGGTCGAATCCTGCGTTTTGGCCTCCTGCTCCAGCACGACGGCGCGCACAAAATTTTTCTGCGGCAGGAGCAGTTCGGTTTTGCCGTCGCCGTCCACGTCCGCCGCCGCCATCCACGGCTGTTCGAGCGCGCCGCCCGGCGGGTCAACGTCCTCCTCGTCGAAATCGCCGGCGGGTTTCTGGATCAGCACCTTGATTTTTTCATAGGGAATCAGCACCACCAAATCCGCGAGGCCGTCCTGGTTCACGTCCTGGATCGCCAGCGTGGTCGGGTTTGACTTGAAACTGTCGCTCAACTTTTGCGATCTGGTTTTGCCGTCCGCCGTGCGCGTCACGAGCGAACGCTGGCCGTCCTTGTCCACGATCACCGCCAGCGTGGGCTTCGCGCCGGGCTTGAGGGCGCCGACGGCCATCGCCAGCGGCTTGCCGTCGAGCGGAATGAGCGTCGGGAACGGGAGCCGCCCGTTTTTGTCGAACTGCGTCATGCCGACGGCGTTTTCGTCGCGGCTCAAAAGGAAAATTTCCGGCTGGCCGCTGTTGTTCCAGTCGGCGACCGCCAACTGGCTGACGCCCGCGAGGCTGGGAAATGTTTTCGGCGCGGCGAGCGAGCCGTCCGGCTGCTGCAAATAAACCGAGAGCTGGCCGCTTTCCGGCTCGGCCACGAGCAAATCCGGCCGGCCGTCGCCGTTGACATCGGCCCAGAGCAAACCGCGTTGCGCCACGTCGGTTTTGTTCAGCGGCAGGACTTGAAATTGCCCGCGCCGGAACGCGCCGGACAAAACTTCCGCCGGCTTGCGGGTGAATTGCGACACCTCCGCGCGCCCGGAAACCTGCCCGATGGTCACGACGAACAATTTTTTATTCCCCTCCAGATTGTCCGCGCAGAACGAGCGGATGGGCTGCGTTTTGAAAAAAATTTCCGGCCCCAGCTGGCCGGCGGCGTTTTGCAAACGAAACCGGAACGGCGTCGGACTGTCGAAATCCACGAGCAGCAAATCGTCCCGGCCGTCGCCGTCCACGTCAATGATCTGCACGGCTTTCGGCGTGCCGGAGTAGGAAATTTTCTGCGGCTCGCCGAGCGTGTGGTCGGCCAGTTGCGGCAGGAAATACAGCGCGCCGTTGTCGCCGAGCAGGGCGACGTCGGTGCGGCCGTCGCCGTTCAAATCGCCGGTGGCCAGCGCGTTGGCGTCGAGGCGGCCATCGTCAATGCGCCAGCGTTTCGGCTCGCTCCAGCCGTTCGTACCTTCGTTGTAAATCACGGTGAGGTCGCGCGCGTCGCCGTAATAAACGATGTCGGGGCGGCCATCGCCGTTCAAATCAACGACCGCCATCGCGGAAATCCGTTCATCGCAGGGAATCGAATCAATGCGGAAGCGCGCGTCGGGCGGCAGCTCGTTGATCTCCAGCTTGCGTGCCGGCTGCTCATCGGCGCGGTTGGTCTTGCCGGTCAGGTTGTAGAGCACGTTGATTTTCGCGCGCAGATTGTTGGCCACGATGATGTCGTTCAAACCGTCGCCGTCCAGATCCGCGACGTGGAGCTGGCTGATTTCCTGGTCAATGGGATAAATTTCCCGGCCGCTGAAACTGTAGGTGTTCGTGGCCGTTTCACCGTGGACGGCGAAATTGAAACCGAAAGCGAACGCCGCCCCGACGACGCAACGGAAAAACATTTTGCTTTGCATAAAACTTCCGCAAGCTGCCATCCGGCGCCGCATTTGGCGAGTTTATTCGCCGATGAAGTGCAGCGCGACGCGGCGCGCGTGACCGCGGGCGCGGTGTTCCCACAAGTAAATCCCCTGCCAGGTGCCAAGCGCCAGTTCGCCGTTGCGGACGGGAATGCTCAAATTCACCGTCGTCAGCGCGGTGCGGACGTGCGCGGGCATGTCGTCGCCGCCTTCGGTCGTATGAACGAAAAGCGGATCGCCGTCCGGCACGAGCCGTTTGAAAAACGATTCCAAGTCCCGCCGCACGTCCGGGTCGGCGTTTTCCTGAATGAGCAGCGAGGCCGAAGTGTGGCGCAAATGCAACGTCAGCAGGCCGTCTTTGAATTTGTTCGCTTCCACCCACTTTTCGATTTCACGCGTGAAGTCATAAAGCCCGCGTCCGCGGGTGGAAACGACGAGTTCGAGAAAAGCCTGCCGCAGATTCATTGTGAATTCACCGGCGCGCCCTTGTCGGCGAGCATTTTTTCCAGTTCGAGATTGCGCGGCTGGCCGAGGTCGCGCGCCTTTTGATAATGCCAGCGCGCCAGATCCGCCAGCGGCGGCTGCTGGTTGATGTAAATCACCGCGAGATTGTTGTGCGCGGGGGCAAAATTCGGGTCAAGCTGGAGCGCCTTGCGCAACGCCGTTTCCGCCTGCCCGCGCAGCCCCTTGTGGCCGAGCGTGACGCCGAGGTAATTTTCAATTTCAGGATTTTGCGGATCGAGTTTCGCCGCGCGGCTCAACGCGTCGAGCGCTTCGTCGTATTTTCCCTGCTGGAATTTCAGGTAGCCGAGCATGGAAAGGTTGTAAGCATCGTTTGGGTTTTGCGCGACGGCGGCTTGAATGTGTCTGCCCGCGTCGTCCAGTTTGCCCTCCTGTATTTCAATCGTCGCCAGATTCGCGGACACCAGGGCGTTGTTCGGGTCGCGCTGCAAAATTTGCAGATAATCGTCCTCGGCCCTGTCGTATTGCCGGGCGGCAAAATATCTCTGCGCCTCGGCCACGAGCACCGCCGAGCCGGCGGGCAGTTCGCTGATGGATTTTTTCTCCGCGTCGGCGCCGGCCAGCTTCGGCGCGGCTTGCTTGAACAGCGACAATTCTTCCGGCGTGTAGGGAATCACCTGCGCCTCGTCCACCGCCAGCCGCGCTTGCAACGCCCTGACTTCGTCGGCCAGGCCGTTGATTTGCGCCGCCGCGTTCTGTTTTTTGCCGCCATAAATTTCCATGTTCGCCTCGCCGAGCTTTTGCAGCAGGTTGTTGCGTTCCTCGGTCAGCGCGCGCAGGCGCGCCTCGGTTTCCGCCTGATCCATCGCCGTGTGGTTCGTGGCCTGCATCTGCCTCATGCGGGCTTCCAGCGCGGATTTTTCCAGCAGCGCCACCTGCGCGTCCGACTGCAAAACGGCGATCTGCGCCTTCGTTTTGTTCATCTCGGAGGTGAAGGCATCCCCCACGGAATTCGTCGCCGCCTTCAAATCGGCGAGCTGTTTCTTGAGCAGGGCATTCTCGTCGCGCACGGCCTCCATCGTGCCGGGCCGGGTGGCCAGCGTGTCCAGCCGCCCCTGCAACATCTGGTTTTCATGCGCCAGCCTGTCCGCGCGCGCCGTTTCTTCATCAATTCTTTGATTCGCCTCGGACAACGCCTGCGCCGCCTGTCCCAGCGCGCTGGGGTTCGGAGCCATTCCGGCCATGCTCGCCTTGAGCAGATCATTTTCCTTCATGACCGAATTGATTTTTTCCTGCGCCTTTTCCAGTTCGCGCGAGTCAATCGCCGCCGGTTGCTCCGACAACGCCTCCTTCAGTTTGACCTGCAACGTCGCGTTGTCCGATTGCAACGCCTGCACCTGCTGGCGCATCGTGCTGACCTGCGCCTCCCATTCGCCGGCGGACGAAGGCGTGTTCGTCGGTGGAGCGACGGCCACGTTCACCAGCGGCGTGAGGTCCGTGATTTTGTCCGAAACATACGACAGCCGAAAGCTGATGATTTTCGGGTTCCACTCCGGGTAAATTTTTTGGAAAATTTGCAGTTCGTTTTGCGCCTGCGTGTATTTTGCCAGCGCCTCCGGGGCCTGCCCGGGCGCGCCCAGAGCATCCGCCTGCTCGATCAGACCGTAAATGGTCAGGTATTTGTCATCGGCCGCCTGCTGTGCGCGAACTTGCGACAGCATGGCCGCCAGCAAAAAAAATGCGAGAACAGCAAGACGTTTCATGCTGGCAGGGTAATCAAACCCGGTGCCGTTTGGCAATGCCGGTGCGTTTGCGTCTTTTGGTGGGGCGCGCGTCCCCGCGAGCCGGCTCACCAGCAGTTCCGCCCCGCCAAACTGACCCACAACCGTCACATTGTCAGAATTGACCTGCGCGGATGGTTTTGCTAACGTCCGCCCGTCTGCGCCATGAACACCGCGCTAAACCAGCATGTGCTTGTGTTAAACCGGTTGTGGCAGGCGGTCAACGTCTGCACCACCCGCCGCGCCCTCACTTTGCTTTTTCAAGGGCAGGCGCAGGTCGTCGTCAACGCCGATGACGGCTCCTTTCGCACCTTCAATTTTCAGGAATGGCGCAACCTGTCCGAGGACGCGCCGCATGAGGAGTCCGTCCACGCCATCTCCTTCCGCATCCGCGTGCCACGCATCATTTTGCTGTTCATGTATGACCGGCTGCCGAAAAAGGAAGTCAAGTTCACGCGCCACAACATTTTCGAGCGCGACAAAAACACCTGCCAATACTGTGGTCGCGTCTGTGACCGGAAGGATTTGAATCTGGATCACGTCATGCCACGCGACCGCGGCGGCCCGACGACGTGGGAAAACATCGTCTGCTCCTGCATCGAGTGCAACACGCAGAAGGCCAACCGCACGCCGCAGGAGGCGGGGATCCACCTCATCCGCAAGCCGAAGCGTCCGAAGTGGCGTCCGTTCGTGCAGATCAACTTCAGCCTGAACCACCACGACAGTTGGAAGCATTTCATTGATCTTGCCTACTGGAACGTCGAATTGGGCGAAGATGTCGGCGCTTGATTTTCAAGACTGCCTTGATTTCGCGAGCTACATCTTGGCGGATGTTTTAGCCGACTCAATCAATTCCCAGAATTTTGGATTTTCCTGAAGCGCCTCGTCCTCGCCCGTTTTCAGGCCGGAACGAAACAGGAAATCCTTGAGCGTATGCCGGCTCATGATGCGATGCACCAGCACGCCGAGTTCGTGCCGCTCAAAATAAACGCGGTAATCGCCCACGCGAAACCGGTGCAGCACATGGCCTCCGCGCTCCAGCTTGCCGAACTCATCCAGTTCCGTGCCGCGCACCTGCTGCGGAAGGCCGCGAAAGTCGCCGAGGATCTGCAATTGCAATTCCTTGGGCATCCGCGCCAGTTCGGCGGCGGCGGTCGGCGTGAAAACGATCTGAAACGCTTGCATTTCAGCCGAGGGTTGAGGGTGGAAGGTTGAAAGTCAATCCGATTGAATGTTTTTGGTTGAGAGTAGAGGCAGATCCGGGGTTGTGCCTTTGACAAAGTATCCGGGTTTTATCCGCAGATTGCACAGATTACCGCAGATAAAAATAAATCAACTGTCCCTTCAGCCAATTACTGGCTTAACCGGTAAAACTTCTGTGCCCCGGAGATGCCATTGGTGACAACATTTTGCGCGTTGACGACGACGGGCGCCGGCAAATTGGTGTTCCAAACCACCGGCGGAACAAGGTTGGTTGCAAACTCCAAAGTGAACCCGTCGGCATAGGTCGGCCAGGTCAAAATCACATTGGTTCCGAAACGGAGGATCGTCAGTTGCGGAACCAACGAAATACTAAACACCGTGCCAGCGCCATAAATGGCGTCCAACGCTGTCGTCCCATACAACGTGTTCCCCGATACAATCAAACCGTTATACGGATAAGCTCCGTTGCTGTTGGTATAATTGGGTTGAAGAGCGGTTGTAAAATTATACAGGTTCGTGAAGGTCACCAGCGCGGGGTCATTCTGATGGTCTGCCCTTTGAAAATGATGAAGATAGGGTTTGAGCCAGCCGGCTTGCAGCTTCAACAGGCGCAGTTGATTGGCCAGCAGTTGACGGTCAAATTCCAAACGTTGCCGCTGTTCAAATTCCGATTGCTCCCGCCAGGTTTCAAAATCGGCCCCGGGCTTGGCATCGTCACCCGATATATAATCGGGATTCACAGTCCGACGCCAGCGGCTCTGCAATATTCGTAAAGCATTTTCGTTGTCCTGATGATTTGAACTCCTGATTGCGTCGTAAACCTTGAGCCGCTCCTTGTCCTCACGCCATTTTTGCCACTGCTGTAATAAGGCGCGGATTTGGCCATGAATGAGCCCCATCTGCTCTGCGGCTTGTTGCTGTTGTTGCATGACCCGGCGGGTTAGATCTGCACTGAATCCGGCGCCAATCGTGCCGGTCACGGTGTGCGCGACGATGGTGATTCGCCAGTCGTCCCGCGCTTGCAGATCATCCAGCAAATTAAAATATAGAGGTTCCAGCGGTTCATCGGGGTGATCCAAAACCAGAACATGCTGCTGCACCGGCCTGCGCTGGCCGGGCAGCTTGAACGGGTTGATCTCCTCCAGCCGGTTAAAAGCTATCATATATTAGGCTCACACAGCTCGGCTCTTTCCGCCGCTTTCAAATACGCCAGCCGGTCGCCGGCGGCCAAGGCTTCCCGCAACACCTTGTTCACCGCCGCCCGCGCCTTCGGCTGGCAGAATGCGTCGGGGCAGATTGCTATCACCAAATGCGGGAAGTCTGATACCATTTACGAATCAAAGAACAAGCTGCCGGCTTAAATACTTTGCGGTTGGCGGGAGAAGTCATCCCGATTTAGGGAGGCGCATGGGATGAATAACAACGTGGACAGTGTGGAAGTATAATCATTTTTGCTGATTGACTTTCCCTGCTCAGTTGCTTAACTACCGCCCATGAATTCAATTACCAGTCTGTCACCTGCACAATTGCGCCAGGCCGCCGGGTTAAAAGAGAAAATCCAATCCCTCGAAAAGCAGCTCAACCAAGTATTGGGTTCTTCAACCACGCCGGTGGTCAGCCCGGCACCGAAGAAAAAGTTCAAGATGAGTGCCGCTGCCAGGGCCAGGATCAGTGCGGCAGCCAAGGCAAGGTGGGCAAAAGTCAAGGGAACCGCCAAATCTGCTCCTGCCGCCACACTAGTTGCTGCGCAAGCTCCGAAGAAAAAGGGCGGAATGAGTGCTGCCGGAAAAGCCCGAATTGCTGCCGCCCAAAGGGCGAGATGGGCCAAGATCAAGGCCGCCAAGAAGTCTGCTTCGTCGAAATAGCCGGTGAGTTTCCGTCAATGCCGTGCCGTGGAATGGGATGGCTACTGGCGCAGTTGTTTCACGATGGCCCGCCCGGTCGGCGTCAACCGATACAGTTTACAGGCCCGCACCGGCGTCACCCCGACGCAGGTAATGAGCTTTTTTCCCGCCAGTTCACGCACCGACCGCAGCACGGGGTTGAGTCCCGCGCAATATTCTTTGAGGATATGTTTGCGGATTTCCGTCGCGGTTTGGGGCGCTTTCGTTTCCAGTTGTCCCAGACTGCACAAGGTCAGCCGGCGAATCTTGGCCCGGACCATCCAGGAATATTTCCGCCAGTCAATGCCGGCGGGCGGGCGGACGTGATTGATTCCAAAGGCAAGACGAGCCGCCTTGCGACCGGGTTCCGTCAGCCGATAAAGTTTGCCGGTGACTTGTTGCGGATTGAGACAGACGGCCAGGCCCCGCTTCTCAAATTGCCGCATCAAGAACCAAACGTCCCGCAGTTGAATTTGCGGTGTGAACTTTCTTGCCGTCGCACAGATTTCCGTCGCCGTCATCGGCTTGCACAGCACTCGCGCCATGGCTGCGCGTTGCCGGCTGCGCTGCATCCACCGATTGTAATCATTGGCGAGTGACATCCTTTTTGTCATCACTCCAGGGTTAATAAATCTACCGCTCAAAGGGTTCGGAGGTTTTGCTCGGACATTTCTCTGAACGGATTGTTGGCAAGGTTTATAATCATCCCGCGCGCTGCTGTTTCATGGAAAACGATTTTGCCCTCACAACCGATAACGAGCCTGATGGTCCGGCCCTGGACCATCTGCTCCATTCCAAATCCAAAATTCTGCGAACCAAGCTCGAAGTGCTGGCCTCGGAAATTCAGGCCCGGTTTGCCATCTGGGATCGTAATCTGGATCGCCTCAACGACGACAAATCCTGCGTCGAGTCACAACTCGGCGAGTCCACCCGGCTGGCGCGGTATCATCTGCGGGACGCCAGGGAAGCCACCCGGCTCCAGGATGCATTGGAGGAATCCATGCGTAGCCTCCAGCACAATCTTGAGATGGTCACCAAGGTGCTGAACTTAAACCCATCCCAAGCTGAAATTGAGGCGATTTTAAAACGTAAAAACCAGAAAAATCCAGAAACCGTCGATCATTGGGCGGTCATCGCGGTCGGAGAAAGTCAGTGGTAGGGAGCTTGAAAGCTCTGGTTCCCAGTTTCAAAAACATCTATGGTGTTAGCTGCATAAAAGCCGATTGCCATTCTCAGAGTTGTGTCCACGGGCGTGAACTTGTCTTATAAAATCCGGGCCAAGGAAATTGCGTATGTTTTTGGCGTTTTATTAACATGAGTGGCCTCCATTTGAACTAAGAAATAGCCTTTGTGTTCTGCTCGCGGGAAGACCATTATTTGAAACAAAAAATATTTCGATGTTTGCACCAACGCGGTGCCTGCCATTCGTCGCGAGTGACAAAGAATTATCCATCCAGAATTGTCTGCTTGAGCGCCGAAGCCGTTGAAATCATTTACCAATTCGGTTGTGGTAACCGGATTGTCAGTGTCATCGGCTGTCTGCGCGAACCGGTCGGTTTCGGGAATTCGCAGGATTTGCCATATTTGAAAAGTGCATGAAAAACGAACCTCCAAAGCGCCTGTCCGTCTTGATTTTCATGGGTGTTGCCGGCAGCGGCAAAACGACAGTGGCCGCCTTATTCGCGAAAAAAACCGGCGCGGTTTTTTATGAAGGCGATGAATTTCATCCGCCGGAAAACATCGCCAGGATGCGCGGCGGAATTTCATTGACCGATGCCGACCGCGAAAAATGGCTGAAAACATTGAGGACAATTATCGTTCGCTCGCTGGCTGCGAAAAAATTCACCGTGCTGGCCTGTTCGGCGCTGAAATCAAAATATCGCGATGAACTGGCTGCCGGCGATCCCCGCGTGAAGTTTGTACATCTCACCGGACCAAAGACGCTGATTAAAGAGCGATTAAAAAACCGGCCCGGACATTTCATGCCGCCCGCGTTGCTTGAGAGTCAATTGGCGATTCTCGAACCGCCAGCGGACGCGCTGGTTTTCAGCTGTGAAAAATCACCGCCGGAGATCGTGACAGCGGTGGCTCACGCTTTGGGAAACGTCATTTCCGATTGAACTTGCCCCGCAGTTTTTGGCAGTAAAAAAGCAAGCGCGGCGGCGAACAACATTCCGATTCCCAGGGCGTTGAACGGAATCGCGGTGCTGTGATATTCCGTCTTGAGCCAGCCGACGATGTAAGGTCCGGCGAAACCGCCAGTGTTGCCGAGGGCGTTGACCAGTCCGATGACCGGGCCAAAAACGTTGCCCGGCAACGTTTCGGTCGGAATCGCCCAGAATGGCGCGAGCGCGGCGAACGGACCGGGAATCGCGAAGCACATGAAGACGTAGGACGGCCAGAAATGTTCCTTCGCCAGCACGCTCAAAATTAAACTCAAACCGCTGATGGTGTAAACGAGCGCGACATGAGCGCGCCGTTCGCGGGTTTTGTCGGAATGCCAGGAGTTGAGCACCATGATGACGGCCGTCAGGGCGTAAGGCGCCGCGAACAATAACCCATACTGCACGGCGCTGAAATGTTTTGCCTTCAAACCGTCTGTGAAAAACGTCATGCAGCCGTAAGCCGCCGAGTTGTGGAGAAAATTCATGACGATCATCACCAAGATTTCACGCCGCGCGAGCCGCTTCCAGAATGGAATTTTTTGGGCCGGCTCCAGTTGGGCCGCTTCAATTTGAAGCGTGGTTTCCAAAAAGTTTTTTTCCGCCGCCGAAATCCACTTGGAGTCGCGCGGATGGTCGCTGATGAAAAACCACCAGATCGGCAACCAGACAAACGGCAGCGCCCCTTCCAAAATCAACATGGTTTGCCAGCCATACGCACCGAGCAGCCAGCCGGTGAACGGCGCGGAAGCGGCGACGGCGAGCGGCTGGCAAAGATTCCAAAATGCATTGGCCCGCGCACGTTCCGCGCGGGGGAACCAGTGCGCGAGCAAAACCAATGTTGCCGGAAAAACACTGCTTTCGGAGACGCCCAGAAGAAACCGCGCGGTTTCAAATTGATAAAATGTCTTCGCCAGGCCACAACCCACGGCGCACACTCCCCAAAAAACCAGGCAAAGGCTGACCAGTTTTTTTGCGCTCCACTTCCCGGCCAGATGGCCGCCGGCCATTTGCAGCAAAACGTAACCGAGGAAAAAAATTCCCGCCGCCTGACCTTTCATTCGGTCGTCCATCAGCAGGTCGTGCAACATGGACGAAATCTTCGGATCCAGCGCCATCGACACATTGGTCCGATCCACATACGAAATCGTATACATGATCAGCGCGACCGGAATGATGCGAAGCCACCGTTGTTGGCTCATGGAACGGATATTGTCGAAATTAGTTGCCCTGTGCTAACATAAACTTCAGCGTGCAATCGTGCGCCGGGAAAAGAAAGGATCAGTTTTTCGCCCGGCTTCAACGTTGGCGGCGTATGGCCTTGGCTCGATTTGGTGGAGCGGAGCTGTGTAAATGTGTGAGCTAGGGGCAACACACATGAACCCGGAAACAAACACCAAGCACAAACGCTACGACGAGGTCTTCAAACGATCTGCCGTTGAGCACTGGATGGTCAGTGGCAAATCCGCGCGGCTGATTGCGGCCGAACTGGGCATCAACGTGCAAAACCTGCATAAATGGAAACAGAAGTTCAAAGCCCTGCCCGCCGGTCCGGTCGCCGGAACGCTGGAGGCGTTCCAGGCGGAGAACCGCCGCCGGCAACGGGAGCTGCACCGCGTGACCCGGCAGCGGGACATTCTAAAAAAAACCTTGGGCCTAATCTCGGAACCGCCCGGCAACGGTTTGAACGCATAAAAGCCATGCAGAGGGAATACTCCATCGCCGAGCTGTGCGGGACATTGAACGTCACGCGCAGTGGTTATCATGCGTGGGCGGGCCGTCCGCCTGGGATGCGGGCGCAAGCCAAGGTTGCGTTGCTGCCGCTCATCACGCAAGCGCACCAAGAAAGCCGCCAGACTTACGGCAGTCCACGCATCCTGAACTGGCTGCACCAACGTGGTCAGCGCTGTGGCCGGACACGGATCGCCCACACTATTTATCAACGGCGTGCGTCATGAAGGCGGCCCTGATGCACTGGTCGCGCCGCTCATTGAGCGCGGTGTGTGATGTCTCACCACTAAATTTCTGACAAACGACGTATGAAAATCTCCATGCAAAATCAAACAAGCCAGTCAAATCATCCCGCACTGTTTCGATTCGCCGCGAGCCTGGACATGCCTGATTTTTCTCAAGTTTTGAAACCTGAACCATTCGCGACACATTCTGTTTTTTCAACGGCAAAATCAGGCGCGAAGAAGTTGATGGCGATGGTAAACTCAAAAAAAACAATGAGTAAGGTGCGCCAACACCAAGAACATTGAAGAAAAAATAAACTGTATGATACATTTTTGTCCGTAATGAATGAAACGCTCGAGTTTCTGGTTCGACACGGCACCGCTGTTTTGTTTGCGGTGGTGTTTATCGAACAGATGGGCATTCCGCTGCCCGCCGCGCCATGGTTGTTGGCGGCAGGCGCTTTGACCGTTTCAGGCCAAATGAATTGGATGGTTGCACTCAGCGCCGCTACTTTCAGCTCATTGCTGGCCGATATGATTTGGTTTTATTTCGGCCGTTTTTACGGCCATCGCGTGTTGAACTTGCTTTGCCGCATCTCGTTGGAGCCGGACTCCTGTGTTCGCCGGACGCAGGACGTTTTCACGCGAAATGGGATGCGAGGCGTTATTGCGGCGAAATTCATTCCCGGATTGAGCACATTGGCGCCGCCCATGGCGGGGAGCTCCGGCGTAACCGCCCCCCGGTTCCTCTTCTTCGACGGATTAGGGTCGTTGCTTTACGGAGGGGGTTTCATGCTTGTGGGCGCCCTGTTCAGCCACCAGTTGGAGCAGATCATCCATGCCCTCGCTGGTCTGGGGGGCGGTGCGCTCGGTGTGGTCGCCGGGTCGGCCGCGCTGTATATCGGCTACAAGTACTGGCAGCGACAACGGCTGTTGAACGAGTTGCGGATGGCGCGGATTACCGTGGATGAACTGCACCAGAAGCAGGAGGCGGGCGAAAGCCCGATGATCCTGGACCTGCGTTCGCATGTTGAACTCGATCAGGACCCTGCGCTGATCCGCGGCGCGGTTCATATGACCATGGAGGAGGTGCAACTTCGCCAGCAGGAGATTCCCCACGACCGCGATATCATTCTGTACTGTTCCTGCCCAAACGAGGTGAGCAGTGCGCGCGTCGCGCTGCAGCTTCACCGGAAAGGTATCTCGCGTGTCAGGCCATTGTTGGGTGGAATTGATGCCTGGCGGGAACGCAATTACCCGATGGAACTGCGCGTTACCGGCGAGGCGAGCGCTCCCGGCCCGACCGGTTTTTAACCATGAATTCAGACAACTAAAACAAACGTGGATAAGGGAACAAAGCATATGAAAGCCACACTGCCAAATGAACCAGCTGCAAAAAGTGGAATTTTTGCCATCGGCGGAGATTTGCCAGTCCGCCGAATGGGCTTCGGCACAATGCGCCTTACCGGAAAAGGAACATGGGGCGAGCCGCTTGACCGCCGGGAATGCATGGCGACGCTGCAACGCGCGGTGGAACTGGGCATTACGTTCATAGACACGGCCGACTCATATGGTCCGGAGGTCGCCGAGCGGATTATCGCCGAAGCGTTGTATCCCTACGCGAAGAACATAGTGATTGCCACAAAAGCTGGTTTGGTGCGACCTGGTCCTGGCGAGTGGGAAGAGGACGGCCGCCCAGATCACCTCCGGAAGGCTTGCGAAGGAAGCCTCCGCCGCCTCAAGTTAGAACGGATTGACCTCTTCCAGCTCCACCGCATCGATCCCAAAGTTCCGCTGGAGGATCAGATCGGTGCATTGCTGGAACTTCAGAGAAATGGCAAGATCCGCCACATTGGATTGTCGGAAGTCACAGTAGACCAGATTAAGGCTGTCCGCCGCATGACCCCGGTGGTTTCGGTGCAAAACCGATACAACCTGGCTGACCGACGCTCCGAAGCCGCCTTGGGTTATTGCACCGAAGAGAACATCGGTTTCATTCCTTGGTTTCCACTCGCGGCAGGCGACCTCACGAAGCCTTGCGGGTTGCTGGAACGTGCCGCCACGAAGCTGGGTGCCCAGACCACACAAGTAGCGCTTGCCTGGCTGCTCCGAAAATCTCCGGTCATTCTCCCAATCCCCGGCACTTCCAAGGTGGCTCACGTCGAGAGCAACACGGAAGCAGCGCTGTTGGAACTCGATGATTCGATCATGGAGGAGTTGGAACATGTTTACGCCTGATTATCCCAATTTTCAGACTCGAGTTGCATCGAATCCGAAGAGATCGTTGCCCAAGCAAGCACTTGCCTGTAAAATTGTCCCCACATAAATAATTATGGCCAAGCCTGTAATCTGGACAGTGGACGACGACGCGGACGTGTTGCGAGCCGTGGAGCGCGACCTGCGCCGGCAATATGGCGATCGTTACAAGGTCATTTCAGCCGATTCCGGGACATCCGCCCTTGAAGCGGTAAGGCAATTGAAACTCCGCAGCGAGCCGGTGGCGCTGTTTCTCGTGGACCAGCGAATGCCTCGCATGTCGGGTGTGGAGTTCCTGGAAAAGGCGATCGAACTTTACCCGGAGGCCAAGCGCGCGTTGTTGACCGCCTATGCGGACACCGACGCCGCCATCCGAGCCATCAACAACGTGCAGATCGATCATTACCTGATGAAGCCCTGGGATCCCCCGGAGGAGCGGCTTTATGGCGTGGTTGATGATCTGCTCGATGATTGGCAGGCTTCCTACCATCCCGTGTTTGAGGGCGTGCGCGTCATTGGCCATCGCTGGTCGCCCCAATCAAACGAGATCCGTGATTTTCTCGGACGCAACTTTGTGCCCCATCAATGGCTCAACATCGAGACCGGCGAAGGCGCGAAACAGCTTCTCGCCACAACCGGAGCCGCCGCTTCGTCATTGCCGATGGTCGTGTTTCCTGACGGCTCTTTCTTGGGCAACCCTCCCACCGCTGAAGTAGCTCGCAAGCTGGGATTGAAAACCAAGGCGGAGTCTCCTTTCTACGATTTGGTGATCGTCGGTGCCGGCCCGGCCGGCCTGGCTGCGGCGGTTTATGGAGCCGCCGACGGCCTGCACACGCTGCTGATTGAACGGGAGGCGCCCGGCGGGCAGGCAGGGCGGAGTTCGCGTATCGAAAATTACCTCGGCTTTCCAGTGGGGCTCAGCGGTTCGGACCTGGCCCGGCGCGCGGTCGCCCAGGCGCGACGTTTTGGCGTGGAAATTCTCGCGCCGCAGGAGGTCAAAGGTGTCCGGATCGAAGGCTCGACCCGCGTGCTGACCCTTGCGGACGGATCGGAGATCGGCTGCCGTGCGCTGCTCATCGCCACCGGCATCGCCTTCAGAAAGCTGGATGTGCCGGGACTGGAAAAATTGAACGGCGCGGGCGTCTATTACTATGCGCCCATGTCCGAGGCGTTTTCCTTCCGGGGCGGCGACATTTACATCGTTGGCGGCGCCAATTCAGCGGGCCAGGGTGCCATGTATTTTTCCAAATTCGCCCGTCAGGTCACGATGCTCGTGCGCGGTGAATCTCTGTCGGACACCATGTCGCAATACCTGGAGAACCAGATTGCGGCCACCAAAAATATCGCCGTGCGATTGAACTCAAGTGTTATCGCGGTGGGAGGTGGTGATCGCTGCGAAAACATCACCATCCAGAACAACAAAACCCGCGCTCAGGAAACCGTGGTCGCGGGTGCGCTGTTGATTTATGCCGGTGCGGTTCCCCGCACCGACTGGCTCGCCGGGGTGGTCGAGCGCGATGCGCAAGGCTACTTGATTTCCGGCCAGCACCTGATGCGCGAGGGGCGGCGCCCGGCGGGATGGACTGCGGATCGCGACCCGTTCTATCTTGAAACCAGTGTCCCAGGCATTTTCGTGGCGGGCGATGTTCGCCACCGGTCCGCCAAAGGCGTCACTTCCGGCGTCGGCGAAGGGGCGATGGCCGTGAAACTTGTTCACGAATACCTTGGCCTTTTGTAATTATGGATCCGGCCACTCTCCGGCAGGTCCGTGACACCCCTCTCTTTTCAGGGCTGGACAGCACGCAACTTGGCTGCATCGAGCCAGGCGTGGTCGTCAACGTCCCTGCTGGAACCGCTCTGGTCTCCGAAGGGGAACGGTCCCCGTTTTTCTTCGTGGTCCTCGAAGGCGAAGTTCGTCTCACGCGGACCTATGACCGCCAGACGATCCTGATGGGCGTCATCAAACCTGGCAATTTCACGGGTGAAACCACGCTGCTGTTGGATGTTCCGTGGATGGCGACGGCGCGGGTGGGAAAACCGGCCAAATTGTTTCGGCTCGGCCAGGAGGATTTCTGGCGAATGTTGGGCACCTGCCGTTCCATTGCCCGGGAGCTTTTTCACAGCGCGGCGAACAAGATGCGCAACCTCGAAGGCTACTCCCAGCAACGGGAAAAGCTCGCCTCCCTCGGCACCATGGCTGCGGGTTTGGCGCACGAACTCAATAATCCGGCGGCGGCGGCACGCCGGGCGGCCGCGCATCTGCGGGAAACCACAGACAAAGTGCAATCCCTCCTTTGTCAACTGACGCGAACGCTCGAGCACGACCATCTGCGGCATTTGGTGACCGCATCGCAAGATGCTTTGGAACGTTCCGGGAAGGCACCGGCACTCGACCATCTCGAGCGTAGCGACCGCGCAGATGCGATTGCAATCTGGCTTGAAACCCACGGCGCAGCGACCGCCTGGGAACTCGCCCCGACCTTCGTCAACGCCGGCGTGGACACCGTCTGGCTCGATGAATTCGCGGGCAAGCTTCCGGCAGCCAGCCATGCGGATGCTCTGGGCTGGCTGGAAGCACGTTTGAATCTGAAATCGCTGCTCAGTCAGGTGGAGCAGAGCACCGGACGGATTGCGGAGCTGGTCAAAGCCGTCAAATCCTACTCCTATATGGATCAATCTCCGATGCAGGAGGTGAACATCCACGACGGCATTGAAAGCACCCTGACGATGCTGGGCCATAAACTGAAAAACGTCACGCTCGTCCGGGCGTTTGATCGCTCAATGCCGCGCCTCATGGCTTACGGCAGCGAACTCAACCAAGTATGGACGAATCTTATTGACAACGCCATCCACGCCGTCAATGGCACCGGGAAAATCTGCATTGGGACCTGCCGGGAAGACAATCAACTGGTTGTTGAAATCGTGGACAACGGTGCCGGCATTCCCCTGGATGTCCAGTCACACCTGTTTGAACCGTTTTTCACAACCAAACCCGTCGGCACCGGCACCGGCCTTGGCCTGATCATCAGCAACCGCATCGTTGCCGATCGTCATGGCGGTGAAATCGAATTTGAATCCCGCCCCGGCGAAACCCGTTTCAAAGTCCGGCTCCCCATCAGTCGCGATCGGTGACCACTGCCGCCGACATTCTTTTTTATCTTGGTCCCGAGACTCTGCCCATCCTGCTGACGGCGGCAACGAATCTCCAGGGACAACACCTTCAATGGGAGGTTATTCAAGATCCCGGCCACTTTGGAGCTAGTTCGGATTGAAAATCGCGAAGACGAGGCGCTTCATGAAGATCCTAAGTTCTGGAAGTTGATCGCAGCCGCCCGGCTTAAACTTCAACGTTCGGATTTGATTTTTATTGAGGCGGAGTGTCAGTATTGCCGGCGCCGGGGTCAGTGTTGCCAGCCCCGGGGTCAGTGCCGGCCTGGCTGTCAAGCGCGGTTGGTGGATAGGCTTTGTATATGGGGTTTCCCTGCTGCATGAGCAGAAGTTTGTTGGCGGCAATGTTGATTTGCGTTTGTTCCGGCGACATGGTTGCTTCTTCAGGCTGGTAAGTCCGCGATGTCCCGCCGCCAAAACCAATTCCAGAATTCGCACCGGCGTTGGGATTGCTGCCGCCAAACCCGCCCGGATTTCCTCCCGTAAAACCACCGCCCCGGGACGTAAATGGGTTGATGAATCCGCCGCCGGGATTGCCTCCGCCCATTCCGGGCCGCCCGGGAAAATTGGGGAAATTCGGCGCGGGGCTGCCCGGCGCGGAACCGGACGATCCGCTTGCGGGCGTGTTGGCCAGCGGCAATTCCTGGACGATGCCGTGGTTGTTGAACGTCACGAGGCTGGCCTTCTCGTCAATTTTAATCACTTCAATGTCATCCTCCTGCTGACCTTCGCTCAACATGTAGGATTGTTCCTTGGCCCCCGGCGCCGTGGCCTTGTAGAGCGCCTGCGCCTGCCCGAAAATGTTCATGATGCCGTTGACCGTGATTTTGACGGGCGGGTCGGGCGGTTTCTGGGCGGGCGGGTTCGTCGGCGGCGGCAGCAGGCCGAACACGTTGCGGGTGACAATGGCCGCGTAGGGGTTGTCTGCCACGGCAACATCGTCCGCGCGTGCGGCGGCGCACAAGGCCAGTCCGCCCGCGAGGCAAATCCAGAATGTTCCAACGCGTTTCATGAATACAGTATATCGCTCACCGGCTCCAAAGCAAACACCGATGCAGCCATTTGGTTGCGTTTATTTTAAGCAAAGCGGATGCCAGAATTCGGCAAGGGATGGGCCTTCATGAACTTGCTGGGATTATGCCGTTCACAAACCATCAAGGCAGGGACAGCGCGCTGCGCCGTCCCCGTCGCCGGGCGCAGCGCCCGCCGTGCTCGCGCCCCGCTGCGGCAAGTCAGGCGATGGAAAACGAGGTTTTTACCGCGTTCGTTCCGTCCTGCCGGACGGGGACGCCGCGGCGCGGCGTCCCTGCCACCCTAAAAGTTTGCCAAAGACATAATCCCGATTTGAATTGCAATTCAGGCGGGAAAGTCTTACAAGTGATTCTGTTGGTCAGAACCCCTTCCAAACGAGGCAAACTGAACCCCGAATCATTCATGAAAAATCCCATTAAAGGGCTGTTTCTCCTGCCCGCGCTGATCGCCGGGCTGGGCTTGATGCTGACGGGTCGGGCGACGGCGCAGACCTTCACGACCCTGTATAATTTTAGCGTGGACTACGTTTATTTTAATGGGAATGTCTCCAACAGCGATGGATATGGACCGTCTGGGAGCCTGATTTTATCAAACAACACCCTGTATGGGACGGCCTCGCAAGGCGGCAGTTGGGGCAATGGCACGGTGTTCGCCGTCAACACCAATGGCACAAGTTTTACGAACCTGCATAGTTTCACGGCAACCTCTGGTTCTTATCCTAATTATACCAACAGCGACGGATATAATCCGAATGGCGGTTTGGTTTTGTCGGGCAAAACCCTGTATGGAACGGCTTTTTATGGCGGCACCAATGGCAATGGCACGGTGTTCGTCGTCAACACCAATGGCACAAGTTTTACGAACCTGCATAGTTTCTCCCCCGAAGCGACAAATCGTCTGGGTCTTTATACCAACAGCGACGGATATAATCCGAATGGCGGTCTGGTTTTATCGGGCAACACCCTGTATGGGACGGCTTATAATGGCGGCACCAATGGCAAGGGCACGGTGTTTGCCATCAACACCGATGGCACGGGTTTTACGAACCTGCATAATTTCACGGCAACCTCGGTTCTTTCTCCTAATACCAACAGCGACGGAGCCAATCCGCATGCCGGATTGATTTTATCGGGCAATACCCTGTATGGGACGGCGAGTGGTGGCGGCACCAATGGCTCCGGCACGGTGTTTGCCGTCAACACCAATGGCACGGGTTTTACGAACCTGCACAGTTTCATGGCAATCAATCTTCCTTTTCCTTACACTAACAGCGGCGGAGCCGGTCCGTATGGCGGTTTGATTTTGTCGGGTAACACCTTGTATGGGACGACTGCGGATGGCGGTAGTGCGGGCGCCGGCACAGTATACGCCATCAACACCAATGGCACGGGTTTTACGAACCTGCATAGTTTGACCAACAGCGACGGAGGTGGTCCGTCTGCCAGCATGATTTTATCGGGCAACACCCTGTATGGGACGACCTCTGACACGGTATTCACCTTCAACACGAATGGCAGCAGCTTCACCGTGCTTATGACTTTTCCCGACCTCGAATACAACCCCAACAATGGAACTGAAACCAACGGCGTCGGATATAATCCGGATGGCAGTTTGGTTTTATCGGGCAACACCCTGTATGGGACGGCGAATGGAGGCGGCACCAATGGCTCTGGCACGGTGTTCAAATTTTCGTTTGGGTCAGTCAGCGCACCACAACTGGCCATCCTGCGTTCTGGAACCAATGTCATTGTGTCGTGGCCGGTTGGTGCGACTGGTTTCACTTTGGAGTTTGCCACCAACCTTGTTCCGCCGGTGGTTTGGAACAACAATTTGCCGGCGCCCGTCGTCGTCAACGGGCAGAACGTTGTCACCAATGGCATCTCCGGCACGCGAAAGTTTTACCTGTTAAGCCAGTAATTATTAAAGGACAGTTAATTGTTGATTGTCAAGGGTTGAGAGTCGGAAACTGGGATTATGCCTTTGACAAACTTTTGTGGGATTGCCGTGTAGGTAGGGACGGCGCGCTGCGCCGTCCGCGCCGCAGAGCGGCGCAACGAATGGCTCAAATCGTGCGACCTGCCACAAGCGTTCCGCCCGCTATCGCGCGGGCGGGGACAGCGCAGCGCGCTGTCCCTACCTCCAAGGGA
>Ga0182018_10001271_pt1 | contig 29087 bp, 29 predicted proteins | sample 812P2MmetaG_FD_120490 | JGI IMG/M metagenome (GOLD analysis project Ga0182018, IMG submission 120490) | Permafrost microbial communities from Stordalen Mire, Sweden - 812P2M metaG | ecosystem: Environmental > Terrestrial > Soil > Wetlands > Permafrost | place: Sweden: Stordalen | collected...
CGACCATGTACGGATCCGGATATTTTGGCTACACACGAGGGAAAGGATTCACGGCGGTCGCGGTGCGCTACCTCGGGGGCGAGCTGGAATTCCTGATCCTGTTGCCCGATAAAGGCACCGACGTCGACACGTTGGGAAGTAGACTCACGTCGGAAATGCTGCGCTCCTGCGCCAGGGACAATGAGGAACTGAGGCTCTTCCTGCCGAAATTTCGAATCGAAGGGGGTTCCATGGAACTCGGCAACGATTTGCGGGCACTCGGGATGAAATCGGCGTTCGACCAGCCGCCGGGAAGCGCAAATTTTGATCGAATTGCGCCCCGTCGGCCTAATGACTATCTCGCCCTGTCAAAGGTGTACCACAAGACGTTCCTGTCGCTGGACGAAAACGGCACCGAGGCCGCAGCCGCGACGGCGATTGTGCTGGAATCGGTTGGCATGGCGTACGAACCCCAACGCGAGCCCATCGAGGTCCACGTGGATCGTCCCTTTCTCTTCGCGATCCGCCTGCGCTCGAGCGGCCTCTGCCTGTTCCTTGGCCGGGTCACGGATCCCGAGTAGGCCGCGCTAGAACGAGCCCTTGTTTCGCTGCCGCACGGCCTCAAAAAGCGTGATCAAGGCGGCCATGGCCACGTTCAGCGAATCGGCCTGTCCGGCCATCGGAATCCGCACAGGGAGATCGGCGTTCTTGAGCCAGAATTCGCTGAGGCCGTATTGCTCGCTCCCCATCACGATCGCAATCGGACCGCGAAGGTTCGACTCCGTGTAGAGCTTCGCGGCGGACGGAGTGGTCGCGACGATGCTGATGCCGCGCGCCTTCAGCCAGGCGAGCACGAGGCTGTTTTCCGCGACGACGCAGGGCACCGAAAAAAGCACGCCGGTGGACGCCCGCACCACGTTCGGGTTGAACAGGTCGGTTACCGCGTCGCACACGACCACCGCGTGGCATCCCGCGGCGTCCGCGCTGCGGAGAAGGGTGCCGAGGTTGCCGGGTTTCTCGATCGCCTCAACGACGAGGATAAACGGTTCCGCCGGCAGCGTGAGATCGGCCAGCGTCCTCTTCCACTGCGGCGCCACGGCGAGGATCCCGTCCGGCCGCTCCCGGTACGCGACCTTGGCAAAGGCTTCCTTCGAAAGCTCGAAGAGCTTCGCCCCTGCGGCCTCGGCCTCCGCGAGGAGCGCCGGCTCATTCTCGCCCAGGAACCAGCCGGGGGCGTAGTAAACCTCATCCAGCGCCACCTTTTTCTCCAGCGCCCGCCGCACCTCCCGGTAGCCCTCGACGAGGAACGCGCGCTCCTCGTCCCGCGGGCGCCGGTCGCGCAGGCGGACGAGCCGCTTGAGCCGCGGATTCTGGAGGCTGGTGATTATCTCGACGGCCATCGCCCCATTTGACTTGTTGTTTCCTCCCGTGTCCAAAAAGAAAAGATTCAACGACCGGCCGTTCGCCTATCACCAGGAGGTCGAGCTCTCGATCACGACGCTCACCAACCTGGGGCTCGGGCTGGGCCGGGTCGCCCTAGACGGCCCCGGCACGGAGCCGAGGTGGGTGGTCATGGTCGCGTTCGCGCTCCCGGGGGAACGGGTCCGGGCAAGGATCTTTCGCAACCACGGGAATTATTCGGAGGCCGACCTCGTCGAGGTGTTGGCCGCGTCGCCCAACCGGATTGAGCCGAAGTGCGCCTTGTTCGGCCGCTGCGGCGGGTGCCAGTACCAAAACCTCCGCTATGGGGAGCAGCTCGAATGGAAGCGCCGGCAGGTCGCCGAACTCCTCGAGCACATGGCGGGGATCGCCCTTGAGGTTTCTCCCGTCATCGGCTCGCCGCGGCCGTTCAGCTATCGCTCGAAAATAACGCCCCATTTCAATGGGCCGAGGGACGACCGGGAGCTCGCGATCGGTTTCCTGAAGCAGGGAACCCGCTTCGAGATCGTCGACGTCCCGCGCTGCGAGATTGCGACCGAGCCGATCAACCTCCGGCTCGCCGAGGTCCGCGCCGATATCCGCAGGCGCGCGAGCGAGGGCGGCTTCGAGCGGGGCGCCACGCTTCTTTTCCGCGACGTGGGGGGTGCCGTGACCACGAGCTTCGACGACCGGGTCACGGAGACCGTTGCAGCCGGCCCCGGGCAGCCTCTTCGGCTCAGCTTTCTCGCCCGCGATTTTTTTCAGAACAACCCGTTCATTCTGCCGGCCTTTGTCTCCTATGTCCGCGACCAGGCGCGGTCGAGCGGAGCGCGGTTCCTCGTGGACGCCTACTGCGGAAGCGGCCTGTTTGCGCTCGCCTCCGCGGGCTCCTTCGAACGCGTCGCCGGCGTCGAGGTGAGTGAATCATCCATCGTATTCGCCAGGGAAAACGCCGCCGCCAACGGGATCGCCAACGCCTCGTTCCTCGCCGGAGACGCCGCGGCCATTTTTTCCGGCCTCGATTTTCCCGGGGCCGAAACCGCCGTGGTCATTGATCCACCCCGGAAAGGCTGTGACGAGGCTTTCCTGCGCCAGCTGTTCGAGTTCAAACCCCGCGCGGTCGTCTACGTGAGCTGCGATCCCGCCACCCAGATGCGTGACCTGAAGGGATTTCTGGCGGCGGGATATAAGGCGACCGCGGTCCAACCCTTCGACCTTTTTCCCCAGACGCGGCACCTGGAGTGCGTGATCACCCTTGTGCGGCTGGCCTAAGACCCGGCATCGCCTGACCAAAAATTTCCGCAAAAATGCGGCGCTGAGGCCTGCAACCGCGCCTCAGCGAAATTCCATCCACTCGGGCGAGGAGTACTGCTCGACCAGTCCCTCGGCTTCCTCTTCGTTGAACTCCGGCCAGGGCGACGGCGCCGCCTCCACATTCAGGGAAGACGCCAGGCGCCCGACGAAGGCGTTTCCCATCGCGTCCCAGTCGATCCCGTCCCCGCCTGCGGCCGGCTTCCAGATCGATCCCTGAAACAGGAGTCCCCGCTTGTTCCGCTTCTGCGCGCCTCCGGCAATTTTTGCGCCCGTCCCCGCGTGGACGACGTCGAACATCTCGGCGCGCTCGAAGCAGACGCCCGCTGGGCCGCCAGGCTCCGATCCGGTCGCGGGCTCGGATGTGGATTTGAGCGCGACCGGGGTCCCCACCTCCTTGAGCGCACCGGCCAGCGCCTCGTGAATCGCCCGGTAGCTCAGCGTGGCGCTCGCTTCCTCGAGGGGATGCCCCCTTGGAATCACGACGGCGTAGGTCCAATCCTCGCGGTGGTCGACCAGGCCTCCACCCGTCGGGCGCCGGCAGAGGTCAAAGGGGCCTCCCGCTGGGAGCTGGCTCCGGACAAAGGCGATCTTCTGGCTGTAACCGAACGTGAACGCGGCCGATCGCCATCCGTAGTGGCGGTAGCGCACGCTCCCCTCCCGGGGATAGCGCTGCAGCAGCAGGAAATCCGTCGCCATGTTCTCCGCCGCCCCGCCCGTCCTCTCCGGGAGCACCTCCAGAATCATGGGGCGCGCACCAGCCATTCGGAATGCCAGCGCGCCCCGTTCCTCGTCAGGAGTAGGACCGCGGCCTTCGGGAAGGGAAAGAATCCGCCCGAACGAACGGGTCCGTGGACCATCAGCGAGGTGAGGATGCCCAGGTGGGGCTCATGGCCGACCACCGCGATGTTTCTTTTTTCCGCAGTCAAGAGGGCGGCATTCCTGGACGGATCGTCATCGGGCTCGAGGCCGGCCTTGAGCACCACCGGAGCGGACAGCTTCAGGTCCCGCGACAGGCATTCGGCGGTTTCGCGCGAGCGCTCCAGGGGGCTGTGCCAGATCTCGTCGGGCTGGAACAGCGGAATCGTCCGAAGGATAGTGCACACCCGAGCCATCTGGGCGCGCCCTTTCTCGCTCAGCGGCCGGTTGGGATCCTCCTCATCGGAGACGGCGTCGGCGTGCCGAACGAGGTAAATCATTGAGGCCTTGTCCACGGGTGCCCCTCAGGGCGCCAGCCTCTCGATCATCCACGCGCCCGCGCCCTCGCGTCGGTACCGGATCCGGTCGTGCAGCCGGCTCCGGCGGCCCTGCCAGAATTCAACCGTGTCGGGCACAATCCGAAATCCGCCCCAGTTCGGCGGCAACGGCGCCTCCTTGCCCGAGTATTTTTTCTCCACGGCCTTCATCGCCGCCTCGAGCGTTTCACGGCTGGCGATGATGGAACTCTGCTGCGACGCCCAGGCCGCAAGCTGGCTCGCCCTCGGACGTCCGTGAAAATAGGCTTCGCTCTCCTCGCGGGCCACCTTGGTCACCGTTCCCTCGACAATGACTTGGCGTTCGAGGGCGATCCAGGGAAAGAGGTAGGCCGCACGGGGATTGGACTCAAGCTCCCGTCCCTTCCGGCTGTCATAGTTCGTGTAGAAGACAAATCCCCTTCCGTCGACGCCCTTCAGCAGCACCAACCTCGCCGAGGGATGCCCGTCCTTCGCCGCGGTGGCGAGGACCGCGGCGTTCGGCTCGGGAATCTTCGCCGCCTCCGCCTCCTGGAACCACTTTTCAAACTGCCGGAACGGATCGCGGGCGGCGTCTTTCTCGGACAGCCCCGCAAGGGAATATTCCTTCCGCTGATCGGCAAGGGTCATTGCGGAGCACGCTGTCCCGGCCGTGTTCCCCTGTCAAAAGCATCCGGGGAAGAAGAAGCGCCGCTCAACGCGTGAGGGAGCAGACGATCTCCCAATGCCCAGGAAATTCCCGAAGAAGCGATTCCCTGAGCCCCAGCTCGAATTCCCGCTCATCCCAGGCCGGCGAAAGGGTGCAGCCAAAAAGCGTCCATCCCCGGCCGGCCAGCGCTTCGCTCGGACGGATCCTGGCGCCCTGCCATTCGCCGGCAGGGACGGTCACCTGGGGCCTGTGCTCGCCCGCCACGTCCGGTCCCAGGATATCAACGGTCTTCGAGCCGGTCCGCGGATTGAGCCGGATCAGTTCCGCGGGATCGCCCGCGTGGAAATGCCAAATCTCATCCGTCCCAATTCGATGGAGCGCCGAGAAGTCGTTTTCGGTTATGAGAAAAAGGATGGCCGAACCCGACCGGCGTCCCTCGGCGTCCTTTTTCGGGCTGGTCCACGTGGAAGCGTAAAATCCCCCCTCCATCGGAAGAGGCACCATACCTAATTTCGCGATCAAATGACCCGCCTCGGCGTTCACGGCCAATGAGATAGCAAAGACGTGGGCTGTTTGCACGCCATTCCGGCTTCCCGTGTTCGCCCCTTTGAGCGATGCTGCTTGGATGGACCGGCTTCATGCTTTCATCAACCGCAACGCCCCCGTCCTGCTCGGGCGCCTCAAGCGGATGGTTGGAATCGCGACGATCAATCCGCCCGGCGAGAACTACGAGGAAATCACCGGCTATCTGACCCGGGAACTCGCAAAGATTGGGCTCAGGGCCCGGCGCTATCCCATTCCGGGCGCGCTGCTGAGGCGCAGCCTGCCCCCTTCGCAGCACGGTTACCCGCGCTACAACGTGCTCGGCAAGCTGAAGGCCCCGGGCGCCCGGAAAACCATCCATTTCAACGCCCACTACGATGTCGTGCCGGTCTCGGGAGCTTGGCGCCACGGCGACCCCTTCAGCGGAGCGGTCGAGAAGGGCCTGATCTACGGACGGGGTACGGCCGACATGAAGGGATCAATCGCAAGCCTGCTCACGGCCCTCGACGCGGTCCACAGCACTCGGAGCCGGCCCCTTATGAACGTGGAGGTCTCCTTCACAGCCGACGAGGAAACCGATTCCTTCCTCGGCGCCCGGTGGATCGTGGACGAGGCGCCCATTCGTCCCGATTACGCGATCGTCATGGAGGGCGCCGAGGGCAACGAGGTGTGCTGCGGCCACAACGGGACCCTCTGGCTGGAAGTGACCGTCCATGGGCGCGCCGCCCATGGATCCAGGCCGCAGGACGGCGTGAACGCGCTGGAACGGATGGCGGCCCTCGTCCTCGAACTCGACGGCTACAAGAAGACGATCGCCCGCAGGACCTTTGTGACGCCCGAGGGCAAGACCATGATCCCGACGATCAACGTCGGCGGGGTTTTCTCCTGTGGGGTCGGGGCCAAGATCAACACTGTTCCCGCACTGGCCTCGTTCTCGATCGATCGGAGGGTCCTCGCCGTCGAGAGTCACGCCGCCGCGGAGCGGGACCTCCGCGCGTTCCTGGCCGCGGCGGCACGGAGGATTGCCGGCTGCCGGATCACAGTCGCGAAGGTTTCGGAGAACTTTTCCTCCTTCACGAAGCCGAATCACCCCTTCTTCAAGGCGATGGCCGGCAGCGTGCGGCGGGTCCGGCGAGCCCCGACCGTGTTCAACGTGTCGACGGGCTTCAACGACATCCACTATTTTTCCAATCACTTGAGGATTCCGACCCTCGGCTACGGCCCCGGCGGCGACGACATCCACGCGGTGAACGAAAAGGCCAGAATCAAGGACCTCGTCGCGAGCGCGAAGATCTATGCCGACCTCCTGACGACCTTCAGCGGTTGACGGACGGTTAGGGCCCGAGGAAGCCGCGGCGCACGATGTGCACGGCAATCGCGGCCAGCAGGAGCGCGATGATCTTGGAGACCGCGCGCAGTCCCGTCTGGCCCACGAGGCGCTCGAGCCGTTCACTCTGAGCGAAGGCGAGCGCCACCAGGGCAAGGTTGACCGAAAGTGCGAGCAGCGTCATCGGGTAGCCGACGGTCTGGGAAATCACGAGGAGGGTCGTGATCGTCGCGGGGCCGGCAATGAGCGGCATCCCGAGAGGAACCACCCCGAAATCATCCGGCAGGCTTCGTTTTTCCTGAGAGGGCGTCTGGATCAGCTCCCGCGAGGCGAGAATGAAAAGGATGAGCCCGCCTGCGATCTGAAAGTCTCCCTCGCCGATGCCAATCGCGATGAAGATGCTGCGGCCCAGCAGCAGGAAAAGGAGCGCGACAATGCCCCCGGTCAAGGTCGCCTGGTTCGCGATCCGCTTTTTCTTGTCGATCGGGACATCGCGCCCGAGCGCGAGGAAGATTGCCGCCAGCCCGACGGGGTCGATCGTCACGAAAAGCGGGATGAAGCAGTCGAGGAATTTCCTGGCGAAATCCATTGCAACACGCTGCTCCGGGAGCACCCCAATGGCAATCCACCTTGCGCCTCCGGGCACCCCGGCGTTCATCTTACAAAGGCGAGGAAACCCGGCGCTTCAGGGCCGGGCTGAATCGACGCGCCTTCATTTTGTTTTGAGGTTTGGCAGGAAATCTGAAAGGGTACGCGGGTCGCTAGGTAACAACCAAACCTTCCGACATCGTTCTTTCGGCGGAGGGACACTCCGTGACTGCGCGTGGAGGACGTGTAAGAGCGAAGGCGACACAGGTCGCCCCAGGCGGCGTCCCGTGAAGCGTGAACCAACCTGCTCTGCTCTGAAATTGTTTTCATGGTATTCAGGAATCTCGGACCTTCAGGACCGGGAGGATGTCAATGGTCGTTCCCTTGCGAGCGCTCACTCCAGACCTTTACGGACTTACCCTGCCGGAGCTCCGCGCTCGAATGGAATCGTGGGGTTTCAGCGCCGTCCACGCCTCGCGTCTTTGGAAATACCTCTATCTCGAGCTCGCCGGGCCGCTCGATCCACTTCCGGAGCTGCCTGTCGGCGTGCGCTCCCGGCTTGCCGCCGAAACCCGCCTCGGGTCGCTCCCGATTGCGGCCGAAACCGAATCCGGCGACGGGTTCACGAGGAAATACCTTCTCGGCCTCCCGGACGGGGAGAGGATTGAAACGGTCCTCATGAAGTTCACCGGCAGGGCGACGGCCTGCGTGAGCAGCCAGGCGGGGTGCGCGATGGGCTGCGTCTTTTGCGCCACCGGCCAGATGGGTTACCGGCGTCATCTCTCGGCAGGGGAGATTGTCGCGCAGGCGGTCCACGTGGCGCGGGTCCTCCGCGCCGCGGGCGAACCCCGGCGCCTGCGGAACATCGTCTTCATGGGGATGGGCGAACCGCTCCACAATTACGAGGCGGTCATGAGGGCCTCGGACATCCTGAGGGATCCGGGCGGCCTCGCCGTCGCGGCGGACCGCATCACACTCAGCACGGTCGGCGTGGCGCCGGCAATCCGCCGAATGGCCGACGAGGCGCGGCCCATCCATCTCGCCGTCTCCCTGCACGCCGCGACCCAGGAGGAGAGGGCCGCGCTGGTTCCCGCGGCCCGAAAATGGCCGCTCGACGAGCTGATCGACGCGTGCCGCCATTATTCCTCCACCCTCGACCGGCGGATCTTCTTCGAGTGGACCCTTATCGAGGGGACCAATGACACGGCCGGGCATGCACACGCGGTGGGCCGTCTGATCCGGCACCTTCCCGCGCAGGTGAACCTCATCCCCCTCAATCCCACCGCCGGATACGAGGGCGGGCCGTCCGGCAGCGATGCCGCGAGGCGTTTCCAGCGAATCCTCGCCGAGGGCTACGGGGTTCCCAGCACGGTCCGCCAGAGGCGCGGAATCGACATCGCCGCGGGCTGCGGCCAGCTAGCGGCGCCGGCCTGACCCCCGCTCAGTCGTAGCGGGCGGCCCGCCCCAGGTAGTTGAGCATCCAAATCTCCTTCCACACCCTGTAGCGGCCCTCGTGGGAGATCTTGCCGTGATCCTCCCTCGCGCCCTGCGGGTTGAGGAATCCGAGCTCAGTGTTCACGCGGTCGAGCTCGCGCTGCGCGTCGTTCAAATCGGCCATGGGCTCAGTGCTGAACGCAGTCAGCTCGCGGCCCACCGAGGCCATCCTCTTCCTGTGGAGGGAAAGCAGCCGGGGAAGCGACCGGCAGCAGGGCCGTCTGTCCACGAACCAATCCTCCGGATAGAATCCGCCGAAGGGGATATAAAGGTTGTCGGTCACGTACCTCGACTCGTCCGCCACCATCGTCATCAGCGAATAGCACACGTCGATCGCGCCGCTGTTCTGGGGGATGAAGGTCACCTGAACGCGAAGCGTCGCCGACGCGTCCTGGTAAACCGACACGCGTAGGTAGATGTCTCCGTCCACCTCGGCCTTCAGGGCTTGGATCTGCCGGAATCCCTGCGAGCGCAGCCACTCGCGTATCTTAAGGAATCGGGGCTGGACCGGCCACTCCTCGCCGCTAGTGTTCAGCGCGTACCGAGGAAAGAGCGGGAAGGGGCTCACGCTGAGCGCGGCGATCGCCAGCCAGTTGTACAGCGTCTCGACAAGGAACCACAGGATGAAGCCTGCGACCGCCAGGACCCAAAACGGGCGGTCGATCAACTGGAAAGACTGGCAAAAGCGAGCGATGACGACCGGAAAGACGAGCCAGCGAAGCCAGCGGTCGGCAATCGCGATGAGCGGCGAGGCCAGGCGCAGATTGAGCTGCACGAGGAGCAGCAGCGAAAAGATCGCGACGAGGATTATGTTCGGGACTTCCACGGGAATATGCGGGCCACAGCCCTCAGGATTGTCGCGGAGGCGAGAGCGCGCAGGCGCTGGCCCGCGAAGCTCCACAAATAAACGGCTCTTCGCCGATTCTCACCGTCAAGGTTTGCCGCCGTCATGTTCAAAAAGACATCGATTCAGGGTTGAGGTTACGGCGTCGTGATCGGGGTTGCAAGCTGATCGGATTGCGGGCGCTGAACCAGTCTTAATGCAAACAATATAAAATGATGCGTGTCGGGTCACACCGGAGGAACCCAGGCGATACCGCGCCACAGGGGAAGGCATCCCTTTCATCTCTATTTTGGACAACCCATGAATAGCCGTGGGTGTCGCACGACCACGGCCATGGACGTTGGCTGTTGCCGCGACGCTCCCGCCGACTGCGCCGGATTGGCTTGAACGGGGGGTACCACGGCAACGGCGACAGGGGGATGATCGGCCCTCATCGCAGCATCAGGTGAAAAGGGCGTCCATCCTGCGAAATACGCGACACCTAGGCCGATGAGCGCCACCGCGACCGAATAAATCAGGGGCAGAAGGGTCCATTTATCCTCCGGAACATCGCCCATGGAATCGCACCATACTCACCTTGGACGCAGCCGTCAAAGCTCCATGATCAATCAATACCGGATTCGATTCGTCCCTCTTGGTCAGGGCGCCGGGGGCCGCCGTCCCTCCACGCGCGGACGACCGTCAGCTCTGCCTCATCGGCATGATCACGCAAATGAAGTTGTCGAGCGTCTTGAAGACCCCCGGACTGACCTCGTCCTTCAATTCGAGGAAAACCTCGTCTTTGGTCAGGGCGCGAAGCGGATCGATGACAAATCCCGGATTGAACGCAACTTGGAGGTCCGGGCCGCTGTAGCCGATCGCGATGGACTCATGGGCTTCCCCAAAATCGGGGCTCTGCGCGGTGATCTCCAGGAGGTTGCTGGTGAGCTTGATCCGCACCGAATTCGACTTTTCAGAGCACACCAGCGCCGCGCGGTGGACGCACTGCAGGAACAGCTCCCGTTCGAGCTTGATCCGTTGGTGGGTTTCCTTCGGCACCACCTGCTGGTAGTTCGGGTAGCTGCCCTCGACCACCTTTGAGTAGAGGTAGACGCTGTCGATGAGCCCGCTCGTGTCCTTGTCGGTGCCGATCTGGAACGCGCAGCGGCGGTCGTTGAAGTTGATCTTCACCTTGTCCCCCTTGTCAAGGATCCGCGCGAGCTCGTTCACCGTCTTGGCGGGAAGGATGATCGCCCCGGTGGCCGAAGAGGGAACCTCCATGTCCTTCGATACCAGCGCCAAGCGGCGCCCATCCGTGGCCACGAGCGTAAGGCTGCCCTCCTTGAAATTGAAGTACACGCCGTTGAGGGTGTAGCGGGTCTCATCCTGCGACTGGGCGTACGAAACGCTCTTCAGCATCGCCGCTAGGTCCGCCTGCTGGAGCGTGTGCGCCTTCTCATCGCCAAACTCGGGAAGCGGCGGGAACTCTTCCTTGCCCATCCCCATGATCCGGAAAGTGGATCCCCCCGACGAAAGCTTCACCTGATGATTGGGGGAGGCATCGACCATGACATCCGTGTTGGGCAGTTCCCTCACGATGCTCGCCAGGCGCTTGACTGGAAGCGTCACCGCTCCGCTTTCCTTCACGTCCGCCTTGATCTTGCAGCGGATGCCCAGATCCAGATTGGTCGTCGTGAGCGATAACTGGTCCTTTTCCGCCTCGATGAGCACGTTGCTCAGTATGGGCATGGTCGCCTTGGACCCGACGACATTGAGGACCTGCGAGAGTCCGTTGGCGAAGTGATCGCGGTTGGTCTTGAATTTCATGGGTCCGGGGCGGGTCCCGTTGGAAAACGGGACAAACTAACAAAGTCCAAATGACTGTAGATTCAATAATGAATTAAAGCAGTAGTCGTATAAGGGGCTGAAATCACCAGTAACTCGGCGTTTTCGCTCGGAAAACCGCGTCTTTGGTCCCGTGAGCAATAATCGCGTCGATGTGTGCAAAGGCCCGGTTATTCGCAAGGCCGGGGTTGCTCGGAATCGGCACACACGTTCCCAACACGATGTTCGCACGCACGGGAATCGCCCGTTCAACGGGGCATCCTTGCGGGACGGGGGCGCCGCCAGTGCCGGACCAGGCCGAAAAAAATGTATCCCAGAAACAGCCCGAGGAGGGCCACCTCCTTGAAGATCACCACCAGCCCGAGGAGGACGAGGAGGATGACGAACGTGCGCAGGCGTGTCTGGGTCTGCAGGTCCACATTCTTGCCGCTCGGGTACCGCACGGTGCTCATCATGAGGCAGGCGATGAGCACCATCAGGAAAGGCAGCACCAGGGCAAATCGGTTGAGCGATTTGTCGGAATCGTCGAGTTTGAGGAGAAAGAGGACCAGCGCAGCCACCGTGCCGGCGGCCGCCGGCACCGGGAGGCCCACAAAATCCTTTCCCGACTCCTTTTTTCCCAGGTGCAGCAGAGGGTTGGTGATGACGTTGAAGCGGGCGAGCCGCATCGCCGCGCACAGCAGGTAGAAGAACCCGACGGAGCCACCGATATCCCTGAACCAGGGGAATTCCTGGGAAGGCGACAGGATGAGGAAAAACATGAGGAATGCCGGGGCCATCCCGAATGACACCACGTCGGCCAACGAGTCGAATTCCGCGCCGAAAAGCGACTCCCTGCCGCCCATGCGGGCAATGCGGCCATCGAGGCTGTCGAACAGCGCCGCGCCGAAGATGAAATAGACGGCGTAGCGATAGTGATCGTCGGCGGTCGCGGCCATGTAAAGTCCGTCATCCGAGGTTCCCGCGAGGCGCGCATGGATGCAATTGAGGACCGCCATGAAGCCGCAGAACAGGTTGCCCGCGGTCATCAGGTTCGGAAGGATATAGATCCGGCTTGCCTGGGCCTCGTTGTAGGGGTCCTCGCGCGAGGCGAGGTCGGCGGCCGCATTCGGGTCCTGGCTGCGTCGGCGGAAAATCATTTGGTTAGGCTCTCCAGGTATTTCCAGAACCTCGAATGCTGCTCGACGAGCTGCTGCTCCGAAACCGGAAGCCGGTTGCGGAGCAGAAAATCCTCTAGCGAATTGCGATGGAGGATGTAGTTCACGTGAAGGGTGTCGTCGGCGACGCTGAAATAGAAACGGTGCTCCCCCGCGCGAAGGCGATAAAAAGGTTTGCCGCGCCTTTGGAAGCGCCAAAGGGGTTCGCGGGGATGCTCGAGGTCGGAGGATTTCAGGCTGCTGATGGGCTCGACCAGCTCGAGCTGCGCCAGCGTTTCGAGCTTGTTCAATTCCCGCATGGCTTGCTCTGAAAAGGTAACCTGATACATCGGTCGTTTTGGGTCTAAAGCCGCCCGGGTTCCCCGCAACGCTATTCCTTGCAAAACGATGGCAGTAGAGACCGTTACCCTTCCTCACGTCCATGCGGCCCCTCGGCGCCCATGGGGAGGCATGAGCGGCACCCCGTGGACGCCGTCGATTCCTGCGGATGAAACCGGACGGACCCGGTTCGAGAAGGGCGGATCCCACCCGTGACGTTCCGGACGACCGCCTGTCTGATCGCGCTCGGGTTTGCGGCGCGGATGCCGGCCTCCGGCGTCCCGGAGGTGCCGCTCGACATTCCCGTCTTCACCGGCGGGTACGGGATCGCCTTTTACGAGGAAACGGCGCGCCAGTTCGAGGCGCTTAAGCCCGGCGTGGCGGTCCATGTCTACGGCGATCCTCGAATCCATGACCAGGTCCGCGTCCGGATCATAGACGGTCACCTGCCGGACGCCGCGTGGGTTCCTTACATCCTCTGGCCGGCGCTCATCCGAGCGGGAAAGGTCATCGATCTTCGCCCCTTTCTGGCCCAGGAGAACTGGGAGCACGACCAACGCTGGGGAGACACCTTCCAGCCCGGTTCGCTCGACTCCTGGAGGGTGGACGGAGGCGTGTACGGTCTGCCTTTCAGCTATTCCTGCTGGACCGTATTCTACAACCGGTCCCTCTTCCGGGCGCACGGATGGTCGGAGCCCCGCACCTGGGACGAATTCTTCAGCTTGTGCGACCGGATCCGGGTCACGGGCATGGCTCCCCTCAGCCTGCCGGGAAACCGCTGGCTCTATCCGCAATCCTTTTTCCGCGCGGCGTACCACAGCCTGGCGGGCCCCGCGGGCTGGCGGGCCCTGACGGAGCTTTCACCCGGGGCATGGGCGGATCCGAGGGTCGTGAAGAGCGCGGAGCTCCTCAGGCGGGTGACGCGCGACGACGCGCAGCCGGGGTGGGAGGGCGAGACGGCCCAGGGAGCCGAGCTGCTTTTTCTGGAGGGAAGGGCGGCCATGACGGTCTCGGGGTCGTGGTTTTTCAATGAAATGGCGGGCAAGATTCCGAAGGGCTTCGACATCGGAACCATGAATTTCCCCGTCTTTGCCGACGGTTTGTCGGATCCGTCCACCATCCAGACGGGAAGCGACTGCTTTTTCGTGTTCAACACCGGCGACCCCGTGCGCGAGCGCCTGACGGTCGATTTCCTTCGTTTCCTGACCTCGCGCGCCCGGGCCGAGGCCTTCGTCCGGACCGTGGATGCACCCGTGGCGGTCCGGGGAGTTCCCGTGTCCGACTACTCGGAGCGGATGCGCGCCACCGCGGCCATGATCGCGGGGGCGAAGGACTCCTTCAACATGCCGCAGACCATGCTCCAACCGCCGGTGGTCCGTCAGGCGCTTGTCGATGAAACGCGCCGCCTGATGGAGGGGCGGATAAGCGCCGGGGATTTCTCGGAAAGGATCGAGGCCGCCGCCGCCGCCGACCGCGAGCGGATCGCATACCCCGATCACGTCGAGTACCGGCATCCGGTTGCGGGCATGGCGCTCGTCTTGGCGATAGCGGCGCTCGGAGCGTGGCTCCTGCGGGGGGGCTTCGGCTCGGTTTTCGGATCCGCGGGGACCGGCGCGTCCGCGATGGGCGGGCGGATCGAGGAGGGTTTCGGAAGGCTTCGTCCGCCCATGGCGGTGGGGTTTGTCGGGCCCGCGCTCCTGCTCTACGCCGCCCTGATGGTCGCGCCCGCGCTGGCGGCGTTCGCCTGGGCCTTCAGCCACTGGGACGGCATCGGTCCGCGCTCCTGGGCGGGGCTATATAATTTCAAGACGCTCCTTTTTGACAGCGACGCCTTCTGGAGCGCGCTCGGCAACAACCTCTACCTGATGGTGGTTCCCGCCCTGGTGGTCGTGCCGCTGTCCCTGCTCTTTGCCCTGCTGATCCACAGGGGAGTATGGGGGGCGGGCGCGTTCCGCATGATCCTCCTTTTTCCCAACATGCTTGGGGGGATCGCCGCCGTGCTGATCTGGCTCAATGCCTACCAGCCGCATGGGGGCCTCGTGAACGCCGGACTGGTCGGCCTCGGCACGATGCTCCACTGGGACTGGCTCAAATCGTTCGCGGACTATCCCTGGCTGGCGGAGGACCATCTCTATGCCGCGCTGATCCCCATCTACATCTGGATGGCGTGCGGGTTCAACCTGATCCTCTACCTGGCTGCGATGGAGGGGATCGACTCCCAGTTGTACGAGGCGGCGGACATCGACGGGGCCTCGACCTGGACGCAGTTTTTCACGATCACGCTGCCGTCCATCCGCGAGGTCCTGGCGATTTCCGCGGTGTTCCTCGTGATTGGCGGCCTGAACGCTTTCGAGATGATCTGGCTTCTCACCTCGCAGGAGCCCTCCGCGGCGATGCACACGCTGGCCACGCTGCTCGTGACGACGATGTTCAAGGACTTTGACATCGGGCGGGCCGCGGCCCTCGCGGTCATCCTGTTTGGCCTCGTACTCGTGGCGAGCGGGGCGGTCCTGCGCGCCTTCAGGAGTGAGCCCGTTGAGAACTGACGCGAATGGAGACTCCAGACCCCAGGAAATTCCGATTCTCAAGGAGTGTCGCGTTCGCGGCCCTGCTGGGGTATTCGGCGTGGCTCCTTTTCCCGATGGTCTGGGTTGGGTACTCGTCGCTCAAGAGCGATGAAGCCATTTTTCGCGACACATTCGCGCTGCCATTGGCGAAGAGCCTGCAGACCGACAACTACACGCACGCGTGGAGCGAGGCCCATTTCGGGAGTTATTTTCTCAATTCGGTGATCGTGACGACCACGTCCGTCGCCCTGATCGTGGCTCTGGGGGCGATGGCGGCCTACGCGCTTGCCCGGTTCACGCACCCCCTGGGCCGGCTCGCCTTCGGGCTCTTCCTCGCGGGGCTCACGATTCCCGCGCAACTCGCGATTGTGCCGCTCTTTTTCGAGCTTCGGTCCGTCGGCCTTTTGAACTCCAGGCTGGGACTTGTCTTGGTCTATACCGCCAACGGGCTGCCCTTTGCCATTTTCATTCTTGCCGGGTTCTTCCGGTCGCTTCCGCGCTCCCTCTACGAGGCCGCGGTGGTCGACGGTTGCGGTGAATTCTCGGCCTACTGGAGGGTGATGCTTCCGCTTGCGAGACCCGGCCTCGTGACGGTGGCCATCTTCCAGTTCATTGGCGTCTGGAAGGAATATTTCTACGCGTTCATGCTCGTGAGCGGCGACACGGAGGGAACGGCGCGGACCCTTCCGCTGGGGCTCGCCAACCTTTCGATCGCGGCCGAGTACAGAACCGAGTACGGCATGCTCTTCGCCGGGATCATCCTCGTCACGCTTCCCATCCTTCTCGTCTACGTCGCCCTCCAGCGCCAGATTGTCCGAGGGATCGCAGCCGGGGCGCTCAAGGGCTGACCCGGGTACCCCGATGTCCCGATGAATGCCCCGCGATATCTACAACGAAGGTGCAGCACCCTGAAACGGTGCGGCATGGGACCGTCCCCGAAACTAACGCCCATCACGCCGTGCCTGAGATAACGCTCGAGCTCATCCGCGAAGCGCACGCGCGCATCCGCGGCCAGATCCGCCGAACGCCCGTGCTGACGAGCACGCGATTGGACGAGCTCGCTGGAGCGAAGCTTTTTTTCAAGTGCGAGAATTTCCAGAAGACCGGGTCCTTCAAGACGCGTGGCGCGCTGAATGCAATCCTGTCGCTCACGGACGCCGAGGCGTCGCACGGCGTCGCAACCCACTCGTCCGGAAACCACGCCGCGGCGGTTTCGTGGGCGGCCGGCCTGAGGGGAATTCCCGCGTTCGTGGTCATGCCGCGCACCGCCAGCCGCTTCAAGGTGGCCTCGGTCGAGCGTTACGGGGGACGGATCGTTTTCTGTGAGCCCACGCACCAGGCAAGGGAGGAGGCGGCGGCCAAGGTGATCGAGGAGACTGGGGCCGCATTGGTGCATCCGTACAACGATGGGAGGATCATCGCGGGGCAGGGAACCGTTGCGCTGGAATTTGTCGAGGACGTTCCCGACCTCGACGCCGTCATCTGCCCGGTCGGCGGCGGCGGCCTCTTGGCGGGCACCGCGATCGCGGCCAAGGGGCTTGCGCCGGCGATCAAGGTCTTCGGTGGCGAGCCGGAGGGTGCGGCCGACACGAGCCTTTCGTTTTCATCGGGTATCCGCCAACCTGTGACAGGACCCGCCAGCATCGCCGACGGGCTCCTCGCTTTCGTGGGGGACCTCAATTTCCCCGTCATCCTTCGCCTCGTGGACGGCATCATCACCGTGCCGGATGCCGCGATCGCCGCCGCCATGCGGCAGCTCCTGGAGGTCATGAAGATTGCGGTGGAGCCTTCCGCGGCCGTGGCCTACGCGGCCGTTGCAACAGGAAAAACGGCGGCGGCCGGCATGAGGATCGGGGTCATACTTTCAGGGGGCAATGTGGACCTCGAGCGTATCCCCTGGGCAAAAGAGGTGTCGGTGTAACCCCGGACGACCATGGAATTCGAAGTACTCATCGCCGGCGGGGGATTTGCGGGGGCCTACTGCGCGCAGGCGCTCGGAAAGGCATTCGGCAGGGCCGAGGGCGAGCGGCGCATCGCGCTCGTTTCCGAGCGCAACGTGCTCGTCTTCCAGCCCATGATAGCCGAGGTTGCGGCGTCCTCGCTTGCGCCGGTCGACGTCGTCAATCCCCTGCGGCAGTTCTGCCGGGGGGTGAATGTGCTGCAGGGGGCCATCCAGAAGATCGACTGGGCGAGCAAGACCATCCTGCTCGACGGGGGCCGTTTTACCCGGGCGCACCAGGTGGGCTTCAAGCACCTCGTCGTGGCGTTGGGTAGCGTGTCGAACCTGGGATCCGTTCCGGGGATGGCGGAATACGGATGGCCGATGAAAGACGTCTCGGACGCGCTGCGCCTGCGCGCGGCCCTCATCAACCGCCTTGAGGAGGCCAACTTGGTCGAGGACGAAGAGACGCGCCTGAGGCTCCTCACGTTCGTGGTGGTGGGGGGCGGCTACACGGGCGTCGAAACGGCCGGGCAGCTCCGCAGCTTCATCAGCCAGGCCCACCGCTATTACGCCAATCTGAGGAATTCAAAGCTGCGCGTCGTTCTGGTCCACGGCGGGGGAGAGCTCCTGGAGGAAATCGGCGCCGAACTTGGCGCCTATGCCCGGGGAGCCCTTGAGAAAAGCGGGATTGAAATCCGGCTCAGATCCCGGGTATCCGCGGTGACGGCCCGACGCGTCGTCCTGGCCGACGGCTCCGGGATCGAGGCGAACACGGTCGTGACCACGGTTGGCAATGCGCCCAATCCCATCGTGATGGACCTCTGCAAGCAGATCGGGATCACGGCGACGAGGGGCCGAGTGCCGACGGATTCCACGATGCGCGTGGCCGGCTTTGAAACCCTCTGGGCCGCGGGCGACGGCGCGGCCGTGCCCTGGAACGATAGGGGAACGCAAAAGTTGTCGCCGCCAACTGCGCAGTTTGCGCAGCGGCAGGGGAAGCTTCTTGGCAAGAACATCTTCCGCGCGCTGAAGGGCATGGAGCTGCTGCCCTTCCGCTATCGGTACATGGGCCAGCTCGCCACGATCGGAGAGAGGGATGCGGTGGCCGAGATCTTCGGCATGCACTTCAAGGGATTCATCGCCTGGTGGATGTGGCGGACGATCTACCTCGCCAAGCTCCCGGGCACCATGCGCAAGCTGCGGGTCATGATCGACTGGACGTTCGATCTCATTTTTCCGCGCGACATCAGCCAGATCATGCCGCCTCCCGAGGATGCCATCCGCGCCATCCACCTCGAGAAGGGGGAGACGCTGTTTACCAGGGGATCTCAGTCCCGCGGGTTTTTTTACCTGCGCCAGGGGACGATCACGCTGTCGACACCGGGCCTGCCGGACCGGTCCGTCTCCGCGGGCAATGTCATCGACCAGGCCGAGCTCGACTCGTCCAATTTTTGGGAGGCGACAGGGACGGCGACGGAGCCGAGCGATCTCATCGTGTTGCGGGGCCGCCTGCTTGAATACCTGAGGAAGGACCTCCGCCTGTCGAAAAGGGCGTGAGCCTCCCGGGCCGGGTCACGCCTCGCGGGCGATCCAGCGTCACGAACCGACCGCTTCCCTCACGAGGGCCCCGATGGGCGGCGAGAGTTCGAGGCCGCGCGCGAATTCCTGGGCCCGCGGGCTCATCTTCCGCCAGGTTTTCCGGAGGATATCAATGAACTTTTCCCGGGGATATTCCTCGTGCTGCGCCGCGAAGGCCTCGATCTCGCTCTCGAGGAAGACGAGCACGGCGGCATCCTCGAGGGCCTGGGTGCCCGGGTTCGTCCTGAGACCCGCCTTCGAAACCCACGTCGCCGCATCGGCCGCCTCGCTTTCGGGTATGCCGGCGGCGAGGAGGAGCTGCCGCGCTCGCTCCGACTGCTTCACATAGAGCGACCTGCGCCAGGCAAGGTAGCCGGGCCTGCCGAGCGGGAACGTCCCCCGCGGAACCGACCAGCGCTCCAGGTGCTGGCAGCGCGAGGCGAGCCGCAGGATCGGGTTTGCGTCCGGCACGATCCTGCCGATCCATTTTTCCATCCGTTCGGCATAGACCAGCTCCGCGGGCCGGCCGTCAGGCGCGGTGTGGGGGTCGGCCGCATGGGCCGCGTCGATCAACTCGCGGGCGCGCTCATAGGCATCCATCCTAGGGCGCCTTGTTGTCGAGGACGGCCCGCGCGGTCTCCGCGTCCTCGTCGGCGACCTGTACCCTGACGCTGGGCCCCATCCCGCGGTAGGTCACCTTCAGGTCGTCGGGCAGGTACGCTGCGACTCCGCAGCCGGCCAGCAACGATTGGAGCACCAGGGCCTCATCGGTTGAAGAGCACTCGGCGACGGTGGTCATGGCCCGGTTTCGGCGGCAGGCCCGTCAGTACACTTTCTCCTCCAGCAGGGCGAAAAGCTCGGCCTCCTGGATGCGCCGTTGCTTCATCGAATCGCGCTCCCTCAGCGTGAAACTGCCGTCCTTCTCGATGGTCTCAAAATCAATCGTGACGCACCAAGGGGTGCCGATCTCGTCCTGGCGGCGGTACCGGCGGCCGATCGCGCCGGATTCGTCATAGAACACCGCGTACTTTCGCTTGAGCCGGGAGTGAAGCTCCTCCGCCCGGGCCACGAGGTCCGGCTTGTTCTTCACGAGGGGCAGGATCGCCACCTTTACGGGCGCGATCCGCGGACTCAGGCGCAACACGGTGCGCTTTTCGACGTTGCCCTTGTCATCCTTCACGTCCTCTTCGGCATAGCCGGCGCAAAGGGCGGCCAGGAATATCCGATCGACCCCCACGGCGGGCTCGATGACGTGGGGAACAAATTTCTTCTTCGTGGCCTCGTCGAAGATGGCCTGCGGAACGCCGCTATGCTTTTCATGCTGCTTCAGGTCGTAGTCGCCGCGGGCCGCAATGCCCCAGAGCTCCTGCACGCCGAACGGGTACCGGAACATGATGTCGGTCGTCCCGCGCGAGTAGAATGCGAGCTTCTCCTTCGGATGATTGTACTCGGACAGGTGCGATTCGGGCAGGCCGATCGAAACCAGCCAGTCCTTGCACCAGTTGATCCATTCGCGGTGGCACTTCGCCCAGTCCGCGTCCTCATGGATGAAGTACTCCATCTCCATCTGCTCGAATTCCCGGGACCGGAAGATGAAGTTGCGCGGGGTGATTTCGTTTCGGAATGACTTGCCGATCTGCGCGATGCCGAAAGGGAGCTTCACGCGGCCGGTGTCCACGACCGACTTGAAATCGGCAAACATGCCTTGGGCGGTCTCGGGGCGGAGGTAGGCCACCGATGCCGCATCGGTCATCGCGCCCACGTTCGTCTGAAACATCATGTTGAATGAACGCGGCGGCGTGAGGCTGCCCGGCTCGCCGGTCGCGGGGGAGGGGATGAGGGCGATCTCGTCCGGACGGGCCTCGGTCATGTCGCGCGCCTGGACGGCCTCAAGCTTCCCCTGAACGGCCTTTTTTCTCTTGAAGACTTCCGCGGCTTCCTGGAGCGCCTCGACCGTGCGCTCGGATTCGAGGGCGCTCACGTAGCCGACGGTCTTTCCGTCGACCACGACCGCGGCAAAGAATAGCTGATCCGCGCGGTAGCGCTGCTTCGAAACCCTGCAGTCCACCAGGGGATCGGTAAACCCCGCGACGTGGCCCGAAGCCTCCCAGACCTTGGGGTGCATGATGATCGAGGTCTCGATTCCGACGATGTCGTCCCGGCGCCGGACCATGTCGTTCCACCAGCAGTCGCGGATGTTTTTCTTGAGCTCGGCGCCCAGCGGCCCGAAGTCGAAGAAACCATTGATCCCGCCGTAGATCTCCGATGACTGGAATATGAATCCGCGGCGCTTGCACAGCGCGACGAGCGTTTCCATCGAGACGGCCGGAGGGGTGGGTTCGGACATGGCCGTCCAGACATACTCCGCCCGGCGGGGGCCGGTCAATTCCCGGGTTGAACCGGAGACGGGGCCCCTCAGCCGAGGAGCGCGGCCAATCCCCCGCGAAAGCACAGGGGAAGCACGTCGTAGTGGTCGTGCCCGGGAAACTGCTTCGAGTCCACCTTCAGGCCCTTGAACGGCCGGTCCCGGAGCTGCTTTTTCAAAAGGCCGAGATCGCCGAGCATCGAGGGCGTATCGTTCTTGCCGACGCCGAGGTAGAGATGTCCGGACAGCGCCGCCTGGCGGTCGCGAAGGGCCGCGGCCTGCTCGAGGATGACCCGGTCGTCCCACCAGATCGACGGTGCGCTCGCCAACGCCAGCGAGAAGAACGGCTTGTCCTGGAAAATCGCGTAGAGGGCCAGGAGCGAGCCGACCGAGTGGCCCGCGATCGCGCGTCCCGATTCGCGCAACGGGTAGCGTCGCGCCAGTTCCGGCCAGAGCGTGCCGCTCAGATGGCGGAGGAATCGATCCGCTCCGCCGCTGGAGGGCTCCCCGGTCACGGGCGTCGGCGTGTAATCGCGCACGCGGAAATTTCCCGGTTTCCCGAAGCCCGCACCATAGCCTAGGCCGATGATCGCCGAGGGCGGGACGCGGCCGGACTTGAGGAGCGCGCGATACGCCTCCACGGCCGGATCGAAGAAGAAATCCCCGTCCGTGAACAGGACGGCCGGCCAGGGGCCGGGATCGAGGCCCGGATCGGGCGCGTCCACGTAGATTTTATAGTCCGTGCCCGTCTCCTTCGAATGGGAGATGAAGGCCGGTTTTGCCTTGGTGATCCTAGGCTTCATCGGCGGCCGGAGCGGGCTCGAGTTCGTCGCGCTGCAGGCGTCGCGCGCGCTGGCTTGCGCCCTCGATATTGGGAAGAAACCAGGTGAGCAGGCCGATCAGCGGCAGGTAGCCGCACACGTTGAACACAAATTCGATGCCGGTGCGGTCGGCGAGCCGCCCCAAGGCTGCGGCGGCGATACCTCCGAAGCCGAATGCCAGGCCGAAGAAGAGTCCCGAGATCATGCCGACCCGACCGGGGACGAGTTCCTGCGCGTAGACCAGAATTGCGGGAAAGGCGGATGCCAGGATAAAGCCGATGATCACGGTCAGAACGACCGCGGCCGCGAGCCCCACATGGGGCAAAGCGAGGGAGAACGGGGCGACGCCCAGGATCGAGATCCAGATCACGTATTTCCGCCCAAAACGGTCGCCCATCAGGCCGCCCACGATGGTCCCTGCCGCAACCGACGCCAGAAAGGCAAAGAGCAGGAACTGCGCGTCCCTGATCGCCAGGCTGAACCTCTGGATGAGGTAGAACATGTAGTAATTGGTAATGCTGTTCAGGTAGAAGAACTTGGAAAAGACGAGGGCCACCAGGATGGCGAGCGAAAGAGCGGCCTGGGGATGGGGAGTGGAGCGTCCGGCATGGGCTGCTGTGCGCTTGCGGAACCGGTCCAGATTCCGGCCATACCAGCCGCCCACCTTGGAAAGAAGGAGAACGCCTGCGAACGCCAGGATCGTGAACCAGAGGATGGACGACTGGCCGTGCGGCACGACGATGAGCGCAGCCAGAAGAGGGCCAAAGGACGTGCCGAGGTTCCCTCCGACCTGGAAGAGAGACTGGGCAAATCCGTGCCGGGGACCCGCCGCCATGTGGGCCACGCGGGAAGCCTCGGGGTGGAAGATCGACGAGCCCATGCCGACCAGGACCGAGGCGAACAGGATCGAGGGGTAGGTGCGCGCCAAGGCGAGGAGGACCAGGCCGACCAGTGAGCAGGACATTCCGATCACGAGCGAGAAGGGCATGGGCCTTCGGTCCGTGAACGTGCCGACGATGGGCTGGAGGACGGAGGCCGTGAGCAGGTAGCAGAGCGAGATCAGTCCGATCTGCGTGAACGTCAGGCCGAATGACACCTTGAGGACGGGGTAGATGGCCGGCAGCAGCGACTGAACGGTGTCATTGACCAAATGCGATGCGCTGAGGGCAAACAGGACGTTCATCATGGTCGGGCTCGTGCCCGCACTCCCTGTCGAAGCTGCTTTTGGATCGTTGTGCACCGGACCTAGGCTGATATAGGGTCGAGAAAGGCCGTCACGATCAAACGGACGGACCGCTTAACCAGAGGCTACTTCCGGCGAATTAATCTGCGGCGAGCCTTTGATCGTACGTCGTGAGCATCGTCGTAAGATAGTTGCGCACGGCGTCGTCGCCGACGTTCACGATGCCCAGGTTTGCCGATGGCGATCCGAGTTCGGCGCGCAACTCCGCAACGGTCTGCTTGCACAGCAGATTGTCGGGGGAAGTCTCCGCAAGGCGCATCCCGGCCGCCCGGGCGTCCAACTCATAGCGGCATTGGAAGAGATAAAAAACCGTCAGGATGCGCTGCTTCGGTCCGCTCGCGTTGTTGATCATCGTCCAATCCATGGTCGGCTAGGGTTGGCCCCACTATTGGACAGGACCAAACATCATCAACCAAAAGCCGAGATCCGACGGATCCGGCCCCGTCAGCGAGGGGACGCCCGGTTCCGTTCCGCCGCGGCGGGGCGCGTGAGGCCGCAGCGGCGCGCGAAACGGGCGGATTCCGCCCGCGAGTGAAGCCCGAGCTTTCGCATGATGTTGAAGCGGTGCTTCTCGACGGTCTCGGGCGAAAGCTTCAGCTGCACCGCAATCTCGGCGTCGGACAGCGGCTCGCCGACCAGGCTAAGCACCGTCTGTTCGCGGGCGGTGAGGACTTTGTCGAACGCGGATGGGTTGCGGCTTTGGGCGCGGCGGGCTTCGGTGAAGGGCACCGGGAAATAGGTCGAGCCGGCCTCAATGGCCGCGATCGCCAGGCTCAGCTCGGCGACCGTGTTGGTGGACTTGTCGAGGAACCCCTGGACCGAGGCGCGCTCGATGCGGCTCAGGGTGTATTCGTCAAAATAGGACGAGATCACGAGCGTCTTGATCAGCGCTCGCTTGCGCCTGAGCGCATGGAGGACGTCCAGCCCGTCCATGTCGGGCAGGTGGATGTCGAGGACCAGGAGGTCGGGAAGCATCGCCGGCACGACCTGGAGCGCCTCCCGTCCGGTGCCCGCCTCGCCAATGACCTCGTGCCCGAGGTCCATGATGCAGGCTTTTCGAAGGATGTCCCGGAAGAGGCGTTCGTCTTCAACGATGACGATCTTCATCTGGCTATTGATTGTGGCGGGTCCGGGACCATTGGAAAGCCCGCACGATACCGGAATGCCGGTATGGACCGGGCGCTCACCACTTGCCGGGGCAATTTCTCGCGGCGGATCGGACGCCCTGGATCGGCCGATCCACGCCGCGACGTTGCCGAATGTCCCGGGATGGATATATTGCGGGCTGTGAATCTCGCCGTCCCCCATGGATAAGAAAGCCCCGCTCGGGATCAGGATCATCGCGGGAGCGAAGATCGTGAAGGGCGTGGTCCTTGCCCTCCTCTCCCTCGGCGTGTTCGACGTGATCCACAAGGATGTCGCCGAGATCGCGCTGCACTTCGTGGAACTCGCACGGATCTCGCCGGAAAACAGGTACGTGGCGCTCGCCCTCGAAAAACTCGGCTTGGTAGAGCCCGCCACGCTGGTGCGCCTGGGCATGCTTTCCGCGCTTTATGCCTCGATCCTCCTGATCGAGGGCCTCGGGCTTTGGTTCGGCGTGGTGTGGGCGGAATACGTCGTCGTGATCTCCACGGGCCTCTTTGTCCCGGAGGAATGCAAGGCCACCCTCCAGCATTTCACCTGGTTCAGGCTCTCGGTCCTCCTGCTGAATGCGGTCATGCTGGTCTACGTGGCGCACGTCGTCTGGAGCCGGTACCGCGCGAGGGCGGCGTTGAAAAAAACCGAAAGTGTTGAGGCGCCGGCTTTGCCGTGAACGCCGCGGGAGGGATCGCGGACGCCCGGTGGCTTGACGCCCGGCTGTGTTTGGGGCGTCTTGCAGCAGGATGGCCCCCACGCTCCTCGTCCTCGCCGCCGGCAAAGGTTCCCGTTTTGGCGGGCTGAAGCAGATTGAGCCGGTGGGTCCTTCGGGCGAGACGCTGCTCGACTACGCGGTTTACGATGCGGCGCGGGCCGGATTCGACCGGGTGGTTTTTGTCATCCGGCGGGAATTTGAGGAGGCCTTCCGGTCCGCCGTCACGGCCAAATACTCGGGGCGCGTGGCGGTCGGATTCGTTTTCCAGGCGATTGAGGACGTCCCGCAAGGATGCACCGTGCCGGCTGGAAGGGAGAAGCCCTGGGGAACCGGACATGCGGTGTGGTGTGCGCGGCGGGCGCTGGACGGACCTTTTGCGGTCATCAACGCCGACGATTTTTACGGAGCGGGCTCCTTTTCCCGTCTCGCCGAATTCCTTCAGAAGACCAAGGGATCGAGGTTCGCCATGGTCGGATTCCGGCTGGAAAACACCCTGTCGGAGAACGGAAGCGTTTCCCGGGGAATCTGCCGGACCAAGGGGGGCGTCCTCCTGTCGATAACGGAGGTAAGGAAGATCGGCTTGGATGACGTGGGTCCGGGCCGGCGCTTTTCGGGGGGCGAGGTCGTCTCGATGAATTGCTGGGGATTCACGCCGGCCCTGTTTGCGGGCCTGGACGCCGGCCTGCGGGAGTTCCTGAATGCGAGGGCATCGGACCCCGAGGCCGAATGGTATATTCCGGAGGCGATCTCCGGCCTCATCCTGGGCGGGGCGGCTTCGGTGGAGGTCCTCCCGAGCGAGGACCGCTGGTTCGGGATCACCTTTCGGAACGACAGGGCGCGAGTCGCGACGGCGGTCGATGCCCTCGTACAGAGGGGCGCCTACCCACCGCGGCTCTTTGCCTGAGCGCGGGGCCCTACCGAGACCGCGCGAGCAGGAGCCGCACGCCTTCGATCGGAGGCTCGGTGACTGCCGCGAGCGGGAAAGGGGCCTTTGCGGCCAGGACCCGGTACGCAAAGGGGTGGTTTAGAATATGCCCGCTGACCGCGGCGCGGAACAGGTCCGGGAGTTTCCCGGGGAAAAGCCGGTTTGATACGGAAATGGCCAAGTCCAGCAGGCCGAGCACGGACTTGGAAACGACCTCTCCCGCGGCGGGGTCTCCCTCGGCGGCGAGACGAAGCACGTCGGGCGCAAGGCCGGCGATCCCCGGGTGGGCCGACGGTTCGGCATAGAAGTGCGCCGCGACGCCGGAGGCGGGCGCGCCGCCGGCCCTCTCGCGAACGAGCCCGCCCAGCGCAGACGGGGGGGCCCAGCCCTGGAGCTCCAGGAGCGCACGGGAGATGGCGCACCGTCCGAGATCATAGCCGCTACCCTCGTCCCCAAAACGCCAGCCGAGGCCGCCCGCGTAGTGGGCGGACCCGTCAGTCGACCTCGCGGCGACAAGCGATCCCGTTCCCGAGTGGAGCACCAGGCCGGGGTTGCCACGCGTCGCGAGCTCCAGGACCGGAAGGGAGTCATCGAGCGTCGAGACAAGTCCATGATCTGCGAGTCCCTCGCCGAACGTCTTCCAGAACCCCTGGCTGCCCGCCATGCAGAGCAGCGTGCGGGAAAGGACCGTCTTTTCGTGGCCGGCGCGGACCGCCCCGAGCGCTTCCAACGCCAATTGCGCCGCGCGGGCCACCCCGACGAGGCTGGGGTTGCACCCCGGTCCGGTATGGCGGGCGACGACCGCGCCGGCCGGATCGACGAGGATGCACTCCGTCTTGGTCCCGCCGCCGTCGACGCCGATTTTCCAGGACATCGCGGTGTTCCTACGCCAGCAGGCGGCTCAGCCGCCCCTTGTACCGCTCCGCCAGCCTGCGGTTGTGCTCGATGGCGCCCGGCGAATTCTGGCTGCGCAGAACGGGGAGCGGATGCCCATTCGCCCTGAGCCATTCGACGGTCGCGAGCATGAGGCCGTTGAGAAGCGAGCAACCGATCAGGGTGGATGTCGGCCCCGCATGAATTCCCTCGGCGACCTCGATCACCGCGTCCCCGGGGACGCCTCCGTTGTCGAGGACGTGATCGGCGACCTCAAAGAGCCTCTTGCCCGAGGAATGCTGGGACGGCGTGACCTTCGACATGGCGAGGCAGGTCAGGGCCGCGACCGTGAGGCCCTTGGCCTTGGCGTAGAGGGCCACGTCGATCGGGGACGCGTTCTTGCCGGAGTTCGAGATGACGATGACGATCTCCCCGGGATTGAGCTGGTACTGGCGGTCGTAGCGCGAGGCCAGCCTCTCGCCGAAGCCGGGAAGATTCTCGATGAAGCCGCCCGTCGGATCGATGATCCCCGTCACGCAGACGAGTCCTCCGGCGCGGCCGATGATTTCGCGGGAGATGACCTCGCTGTGGCCGCTTCCAAAGGTGTGGACGACTCCGCCCCCGGCGATCGACTCGCCGATGAGCGGCGCAAGCCGCGCGATCGTGGGCGCGTTGGTTTCACGGGCGCGGGCCAGGAGTTCGCCTGCGCGTTCATAGTAGGTGTCGGCGAGTGAGGGCATGGGGAATGGGGGTCAAGGGGCCGATCGGGCCGAGGTTTCCCAGCGTCCATAGATTCCGCAGGGAAGGACCTTGCCGTCGTGCTGGACCGGCAGGCCGACCTCGCCGGCGGCTATGGTTCCGGGCAGGCCATGGAGGAGCTGGCCGAGCAGGTTTGCAACGACCGTCGGCGAAAGCCGGGCCGTGTAGGCGTTGATGAGAAAAAAGAGGGGATCGTCGGTCAGGAGCGCGCGGCATTCCTGGAGCAATTCCCAAAGGTGGTCCTCCAGCCGCCACAGCTCGCCCGTGCTTCCCCGGCCAAAGGTCGGCGGATCCATGATGACGGCGTCGTAGCGGCGCCCGCGTTTGACCTCTCGCCGGACGAACTTGAGGCAGTCATCCGCGATGTAGCGGATGGGGGCGTCGGCCAGGCCGCAAAGCGAGGCGTTCTCCTTGCACCATTTCACCATCCCCTCGGCCGCGTCGACATGGCACACCGCAGCGCCCGCCTTCGCCGCCGCACAGGTTGCGGCGCCGGTGTAGCCGAAGAGGTTGAGAACGCTCACGCTCCGGCCGGCCGCTTGAACCGTCGCGTGGATCCAGTCCCAGTTGACGGCCTGCTCGGGGAAGAGCCCGGTGTGCTTGAACGAAGTGGGGCGGATCTTGAACCTGAGCCCGAGGGCGTCGTACCGGATATCCCAATGCTCGGGCAGCGGCCTCCGGAATTCCCAGCGGCCTCCCCCCGCCTCGCTGCGGTGGTAGAATCCGTCCCAGTGCTCCCACCGCGCTCCAGGCTCGGCGCCCAGCCGAGGCCAGAGGACCTGCGGGTCCGGGCGAACGAGCGTGTAGGGGCCCCAGCGTTCCTGCTTCATTCCATCGCCGCAATCGAGCAGCTGGTAGTCGCGCCATCGGTCGGCGACAAGGAGCGGCGGTCGTTGCACGGCAAGGGACATCGGGTCGGGTTCGCCCCGAGGCAATCGCCGCCCGGCCTCCATGTAAAGACGCGAGCGAGGGAGGCAAAGGTGCGAGATGTTTTTAAAATTTTGAAACCCGAACTCGGTATTTGACTGGATGCGGCAAGACGGTTTTTTTGGTCCTCCTCGCAAAAACCGGGGATCTTTTTTTCAACCATCGTGAACTCAAATAAGAAGCTAGCGGCCCTGTTTCGCCTCCTTGCCTGCCTATCCGCATTCTGCGCCCTCCGCCTGGCGGCGGACGTCGTCGAGACATCGAACGGCGCCCGGATTGTCGGCAAGATTAAGCTGATTCGCGGGGGAATCATCACCCTTTCGACGGACTACGCGGGCGACCTCAATATTAATCAGAGCCTCGTCACCTCGATCACCACCGACCATCCGCTCGCGGTCCGGGTTCAGGACGGCACCCGCGCCGTGGGGATCCTCTCGGGACCCTCGGCCGGCAACCTCCGGATCACCGGTCCGACGGGCACCTATGATACTCCCTTGGACAAGGTTGCGGTCTCATGGACGGCCGGCGAGGAGGACCCGGACGTCACCGC
>Ga0182018_10001272_pt1 | contig 29066 bp, 26 predicted proteins | sample 812P2MmetaG_FD_120490 | JGI IMG/M metagenome (GOLD analysis project Ga0182018, IMG submission 120490) | Permafrost microbial communities from Stordalen Mire, Sweden - 812P2M metaG | ecosystem: Environmental > Terrestrial > Soil > Wetlands > Permafrost | place: Sweden: Stordalen | collected...
GAGTGACAACGGTCCGCGGAATGCTATAATCTTTTCGTGGCGCCGCGCAGGCGGCATCACGCCCTCCGTCACACCTCAGGATCGGGCGCGTAGCTCAATTGGCAGAGCAACTGACTCTTAATCAGTAGGTTGAAGGTTCGATTCCTTCCGCGCTCACCAGCATCATTAGAAATCAAAGGAATTAAAGGAAGGCCAGAAAATGGCCGCCGTTTTAAGTCGTGCAGCAACGAAGCGCCCCCGCTCCTGCGGCACCGGCTGCCGCTACGGCGCCGCGCCGGCCGCGCACCGAAGCACTGAGATACAATGTATCTCAGAGGCTGCATCATGGCGACCACGATGGTTCACGTTCGCGTGGACGAAAAGACCAAGCAAAGGGCCACGGAGGCGCTGGCCGGGATGGGCATCTCCGTGTCCGACGCGGTCCGCATGCTGCTGGTCCGCGTGGCCGCCGAGAAGGCGCTCCCGTTCGACGTGAAGGTTCCCAACGCGACAACCGTGAAAGCGATGCGCGCCGCCGACCGGGGCAAGGGCAAGCGGTTGAAGTCTGCGGGCGCACTCTTCAAGGACCTGGGAATCTGAACCGGTGCGGAACCCGGTACGCGGAGCCGGTTCCGGCGCGACGTGAGGCTTGCCCAGAAGCGCGGCAAGGACATGGCGAAGTTGCGCGAGGCGATCTTGTTGCTGATCGAGGGGAGTCCGCTGCCGCCGCGATACAAGGACCACCCACTCGGCGGCGAGTGGAAGCACTTCCGTGACTGCCACATCGAACCGGACTGGCTGCTGATCTACAAGATCGACGGCGACGACCTGCACCTCGTCCGCACCGGAACGCATTCGGATTTGTTCTGACGGGCCAGGACGTCGACCGGAACGCTGCGTACCGCTCGGGCCGATTGGAGCTCACGCGGGTAAAATCGGAAGACAACATTGCCTCGCGATCCGGCTGGAGCGGCCCACCGGCAGTCGCTCCGTTTGGTAGACTCGTGGTTGAAAGATGATCGGCACCCTGGACAACGTTCTCGACGCGCTGCGCACTCATGAAAGCGAGCTGCGGAGGATGGGTGTGTCCCATGCGGCGGTCTTCGGTTCGGTCGCACGAGGCGAGGCCCGAGGGGACAGCGATATCGACGTTTTAGTCGAGCTCGATCAGGACCGGTCGCTGGGGATCTTCGAATACGCGAGGCTGAAGATATACATCAACGAGCTCCTCAACGGCGCCAGCGACGTCGTGAATCGCAGAACGCTCAAGCCGTTGCTGCGCGACAGCATCCTGCGCGATGCCGTCGATGCCTTCTAAGAATCCAGCACAACGCCTAAGCGACATCGTGGACAACATCGACGCCATCGAGGCGTTCACCTTGGGACTGGAATTCTTGCCGCGCGTCCGCGGAACATGAATCGATCGCGAGTCACCTCACCCGACTTGCGAATGCACCAGCGTGTGTGACCGTCCCGCAAGGACGGGCCTCCACAGCTACGCGGCAGACTTATTTCGGCGTCGCTCTTCCTTCCAGGTCTTCCTTTGACACCTTCAGATGGAGATCCGTAATTTGACGGAGTATCGCGGACATGTCCGCCAACCAAACCTTTCCATCCGCTAGTCGTACGCGTTGCACGTACGTAACGCTGGTCAGATATTCTTTGACGGTGTTTTCGGCCGCCGCCCATTTGGTTTCCGAATCCGAAAGCGAGAAGGTTGTGTTGGAGCTCAAATCCTTGACCTTGAGCATGCGGAGGTTCATCGAGCGGTCACCCCACAGGTCAAAAAGCACCGCAACTACATCGATTGCCGAGATCTCGGCCGATGTCGTTGCGTCTCCCTTCAAGACGAACGTGTTGGCGCCGGCCACGGTGACGCCCGCTCCGGAGAGCTGTAGTGGGGAAGAGCGGTCGTTCAGGATATACCACTTCCTATGAAGGGAAGTGTCCTTGTTCAGAACGGTGCCATATTCCGAAGTTGATGCGCTTCCGCCGTCGATTTCCGAAACCTCCAGCGGGCGTGTTGGCGTTGCTGGAGCGGCTTCCGGTTTCGTCTGCCCGCTGGAACAAACACAGGTTGCCACAGCGAGCAGCCCAGCGACCAGGAAGTTGTTCCATAAGCATGTCATAGTCGCGTCACGATCCTGCGAATGCGAACCCCTCACTGCAGCTCCGGGAAATCTGAGATCGGAAGAGGGTTTCCGTTGAGCCGGAACTGCAAATACCCCGCCATTATCGTCCGCGCCGGTAGTCTGAAGTCAAGTTTGGTCGCGTGAACATGCGATTATGGCACGGCTTAGCGATATGCATGGGGTGGCCGGCCAAGTTGCCCCGGGCGGGTGATCAATCGCCAACGATATCGAGCGTTGACTTAGCTAAGTTAGTGGACTAAGCTAGCCTCATGCAGGTGAACGTGCACGAGGCCAAGTCCCAGCTTTCCCGGCTCCTCGAACTCGTTGAGGAAGGCGAGACTGTTATCATTGCGCGCCACGGTGAGCCGGTAGCGGAGCTCGTCCCGACGCGACGGAAGGCCGGCTTTCCGTTCGGCATCGCCAGCGAAGAACCGCTCGTCGCGCCGGGGGACGACTGGTGGCAGGCGATGAGCGACGCTGAAGCCGACGGCTGGATCGAGGGCCGTTGAAGGTCCTGACCGATACCCACACGCTGGTCTGGGCGCTCGCAGACCCCGCGGCACTCGGCGCCGGGGCGCGTGCCGCGCTGGCCGGATCGCTATTCACGGCGAGCGTGGTCAATCTCTGGGAGTTGGTCCTCAAGTCGCGCGAGTCCGGCGCGCTCGTCGCCGATCCGCTCCCCTGGTGGGAGAAATATGTCGTCGGGCCACGGATTCCGACGCTCGCCATCCGCACCGCGCATATACGCAGGCTGGCAGGATTGCCCGAACTCCACAACGACCCATTCGATCGCATCCTGGTGGCGCAGGCGCTGGCCGAAGGGCTGACGCTCGCCACCAAAGACGCGATGATGGCCAACTACGGCGCAATGGTGGTTTGGGCATAGTTGCGGCCATTTCATCTTCGCGCTCACCGGCAATTTCAATACTGAATCAGGCGGGATCACTCGACTACAGGGACTTTCAGCGGGCGACCTCGGAATTCTCAGCAGCCGGCTGCTTACGGCTGCACTCGCGAATCGGAAGCACGGCTGCCGTTTCATTGTCGGGTAGGCGGTGAAGACTGCATGCACTAACGGTCAGGTGCGCGCCGACAGCATTCTGAGAAGGTGAGCGGATGCCGCCGAGTGGGCACGAAGAAGCGGCGAGTCCAAGAGCAACAGTTTCCGCCGCGGAAGCCTTCTGTAGATTGAGCGGCACCCGCTACTCGGGTTTCCCCGTGTAGTGCCGTTCGCAGTGGACATCGGCGTGATCTTCCAAGGACTCCAAATGGGTGATGACCTCCGCAGGCACTCCCAGTTCGGCGGGCAGCCGTTCCTCCAGAATTGTTGCCAGGCGATGGGCCTCGCTGACCGATGTCAGGCCCGGGAACAACAAGTGTACTTCGATGATCTGGCGGCGTCCCGTGGTCCGGAAGCGGACGCCATGATATTGAATGGCCAGTTCCGCGCAGATGCTATCCAGTTTGTGGCGAATCCCCCGGCCGGCTTTCGGATCGGAATAATCCAGAAGCCCGACCGCCGAACTCCACACCAAATGTCCGCCTGACCAGAGGATATTTGCCGCGACCGCGAGCGCCACCAGCGGATCGAACGGCTTCCAGTGCGTCAGCAGCACCAGCCCCAGCCCGCCCACAACGCCAAAGCTGGTCCAACTGTCGGTCAAGACGTGCTTGCCATTGGCTTCGAGGATGAGTGAATTGGTCCGGCGGCCGACCCGCAGGAGATATAATCCAAGACCCGCATTGAGAATTCCAGCCATCAGGATCAGCAATACGCCGCTGCTCAGGTTCTCCAGTTGCAGTCCTGCGATCCACTTCCGCATGGACTCAAAAATGATTAAGACCGCGGCTACCACGATCAGCGCTCCTTCAAATCCAGCCGAGAAGAAGGTGATCCGCTCGAAGCCGTAGAGGAATTCGGAGGAAGCCGGTTTGGCGCTGAGCCGCAGACTAAAAGCTGCGAAACCCACGGCTATCACGTGGATGACCGATTCGGCCGCATCGGAAAAAATGGCAGCCGAATGCGTCATGAAATAAGCCGCACTCTTCCCGATCAGCATGACCAGACCAAACATGAGGGAGAGGCGGATGGCGAAGCGCGCATCGCGGAACTCCCCATCGTGTGTCGGGGCTGTGGAGCTATCCTTGGCCAGCTGCTGCACGCTCGGTATCCCTAGATCAGAAGCTTAGCATCAAACGAGCTACGGGGGTGGTAGTAGCAAGGCCGCTGAGATAGCCTGTTACTACTTCCCAGCATGAAGCGCTGGATACATGTGTGGCTAATTAGCCGGAGGGATCCAAATTCTTGAAACCGAGTGCCTTCCTTCATCTCGTTATCGTCGTGCTTTTCTCACTTCCGACGACCTCCCCTGCGCAGGATTTCCGCGGCCGGCTGGTGGGAACCGTGGTGGATTCGAGCGGCGGACGCATTCAGTCCGCGGATATTCAATTGCAGGCCACGGAGTCCTCACTCAAACGCCAAACCAAAAGCGACAGCCGCGGAGAATTCAGCTTCGCCGATTTACCGCCAGGCTCTTATCAGCTGACCGTTCGGGCGGCTGGTTTTGCCGAGGCGAGCACCGCGGTGACAGTGATCGTCAGTTCGGCGCGCGCCATCAGCGTGACGCTGAAGCCGGCCGCGGCGCAGCAGAGCGTGAACGTGTCGGCGCAGGCCTCTTCCATCGTCACGCAGCCCTTGGACACCACCAGCGCCGTGCACGGCGGAGCGGTCACCGCGCAGGATCTGGCCGCCATTCCACTGGCGATGCGCAGCTTCGCGAATATCGCTTACCTGGTGCCGGGAACCGAGCCGGTAGAGCCATCCGACCCTACCAAAGCGCGCACTACCGCGGTTTCTTTCGGTGGCAGTTCCGGCCTCAACGACGTGCTCTCCGTGGACGGAGCCGACAATTCGGACGACTACATCGGCGGGTTCCTGCAGAATTTCTCGCCCGACGCGATTCAGGAATTTGCCGTCCAGACCTCGCAACAGGATGCCTCCACGGGCCGCATGGTGGGTGGTTCGGTCGAAATCACCACGAAGCGCGGCGCCAATCTCTGGCATGGCGGAGCGGCGTTCTACGAACGCGCCGCGGCGCTCGACGCGCGCTACCCCATCGAAAATCCCCCGCCCCTGCCCAAGCAGCCGTTCTCGCGGCAAAACTATATCGGGACGATCGGCGGCCCTATCGTGAAGGACAAGTTCTGGTTCTTCGGTTCGGTGGAAGCCACCCGCGAAAGAGCCAGCATCGCCTATAGTCCAGCCAGCCTGACACAATTTCAGGCGCTTGCGTCGCTGGCGCAACAAGGCCTCATCCCCGGCGTCAGTTCGATTCCGGTTCCCGACAACGTTCCGATTCCGTTCCGCGATTATTTGGGATCGCTGCGCTTCGACTGGTCGCAATCGTCCCGCTCGCAATGGTTCTTGCGCGTCTCCACCGACAACTACACCACCGACAACGCTTTTGTGGAGCAGGCCACGCTCCCCTCTACCGGCGCCACTTGGCATTCCAATTACTGGAACATGGTGCTGGGCCAACAGTACATCTTCAACTCGGCCTGGGTGTCGTCCTTCACTTTGGCCTCCAGCGGATTACGCTTGACCGAGGAACGCAACTCCACTCTGGGATTCGCCCTGGCCTTCCCTTTCAGTTCGACCTCGCAAACCATTTCCGGCTTCGAAACCTTCGGCGACAACCAGTTCGTGACGCCGATTACGGCCTTTCCAATCGCCCGCCAACAGGAAAAGTATCAGTTGAAGGACGACGTGATTCATTCCACCGGCCGGCACACTTTGAAGTTCGGAGTCGACTTCATCCACGAGCCGGTGATGAGCGGCGCCCTTCCCGGCAATGCCGAGAACCTCACGGTGTTTGCACAGAATCCCACGGACTACCTCGCCAACCCGCAGCAATTCGCGGTGGATTTGAGTTGCACGCCTACCGATACCCTCCAGGTGACTCCCGGAACCAGCTGTACCAGCACCCCCGCGGGCAATGGAGCCTTCTCGCAGAATGTGCAGCGGCTGGGATTTTTCATTCAGGATTCCTGGCGGGCGACGCCGCATCTGACGGTGAACATCGGCGTACGCTTCGACACCACTTTCGGACTCTTCACAGCGTCCGGACGGTCCCAGGCGGGCAATCCCGGCCTGCTCACCATCGAAGCTCTGCAGATCCCGCTTTTCCAGCATATCGGCGTTCCGCACGATTACCGCAAGAACATTGGGCCGCGCCTGGGGATCGCCTATGCGTTGGGCCACGACAACCGGACCGTGATCCGCTCGGGCTTCGGACTCTTTTCTAACGATCTGGCGCAAAATGGCTGGGTCACCGCCTTCCAGGCCGTCAACGCGGCCCCTGCGCCTTGCGCCGTGCCAGGCGATGCCGGCTGTCTGCCGGGAGCGGCCAACGGCGGTCTGGGGTCTCTCATCGACCCGGATTACCACACACCCTACGCGATCCACGCTTCCGCCGGCGTGGAACACGCGTTTAATTCCCACTGGACGATAAGCGCGGACTGGACTCATGAGACCGGCATGCATGGCTATCGCCGGTACGAGTACAACGCCGGTTACACGCTCTTCTCGCCTCTCTTCTCGCAGGATTTGGCCACCCAACAGCAGAACGTTCCCAACCTGTTCGTCTTCCGAACCGATAACCGCTCGCGCTATGACGGCCTCTCGCTCCATCTGCAGGCCAGCGTGTCGCGATTCAGCCTGGTGGTCAACTATACGCTGTCGAGTGCCGAGACGTGGGGCTGCGTGCTGGGTGAGCTATTCGATTACGTGAACGGAGTGTGCGATCCGCTGCATGCGTTCGCCAAGGGAGACTACGGGCCGTCGGGAGAGAACGTCACCGACCGGTTGGTGATCGCGGGATCGGTTCGACTTCCGGGCGGCTTCGAATTCTCACTATTGAGCCAGGCCGAAAGTGCGCGGCCGTTCACGCTGACTACGCCCGTCGATGTCAACGGCTTTGGAGATGTGCTGGACGATCGCGCGGTGGTAAACGGCGTGCAGACCGGCATGGATCAATTCCGCGGGACACCGTATATTCAGACGGACATACGAGTCAGCCGGCCGTTCACTTTCCATGACCGTTGGCGGGCGATGCCGTTTATCGAAATCTTCAACTTGTTCAACCGCAATAATCCCGGCGCCAATTATGTGACGAATCTTGCCGCGCTGCCGACGCCCGTGAACAGCCTGACCAACGCCACTGCATTTTGCCTGAACGCGGATTGTTCGCAAACGCAACCCATCGCCAGTCTCAATCAATTGCGTGTGCCCGCCGGCGCTTTGGGCGACTTCTTCGGCCCCGGCACCACCGTCGGGATTCCCTTTGCGGCACAAATCGGAGTTCGGCTGAGCTTCTAGCCTATTGGGCGTTCGCACGGGCAGTCGCGGGCTGGGAGAGCCGGCCCGTAGCTCGCAGCACGATCTCCACCGATTTGTTCACTCTGAGGAACAGAGTGCTGGGATCTTTCATCCCCCAGGCGACGAAAGGCACCTCGAACTTGATCTCGGCATCGAGACTGCCACCGTTCGCGCTCACTTTCACAGGTACCGTGATCTCGTGTGCTCCACCGTGAATTCGAAAGGTGCCGTGAAGCTTTATGTTGGAAACCCCCGTCAGCTCCACCTTGCCTTCCAGATGGTCCGGGGTGAAGGAGACATCCGGATACTTAGAGGATTCCAGCACGTTCTTGTGCATGCGTCCGTCGCGCGCGCCGCTGCCGCTTTCGCCACTGGTGGCGTCCACCACTACCTCGCCGCCGGCCTTACCGCTTTCACTGTCGAAAACGATGTCGCCGCGCCGCAGCTTGAACGTTCCGTGCACAGTATGGAGTACATCTCCCAGGGTCCAGTTCACCTGCGTGTTCTCGGGCGCCAGGTGCAATTGGTATTCGGCAGCGCCGGCACAGAGAGCGAGGGAGAGTGCAGTCAAGATGAGTCTCAGAACGCGGACCGCTCCCTCACGGCCGCGGCTCGGAAACACGGTGTGCCGATACTGAGCCGCGACCGTTAGGGAGTGCCCATGGCGCGGCGCGCCACCAGAGGCGATGAGAAGCCGGCTAGGTGCGGCGGACGCCCACGTCCGCGCCGGACCCCCAGGTCCGGCCAATGCCGAGCCATGGATTCGGCTGCGGGCCTGCAGGCCCGCTCCGCCAGTTGGTTTTTCAACCGAGTGGTTGCGAACGCGAACAGGAGTTCGGAGTCTTTTCATATTCGGTCCTTAGCCAACCATCATCTGCCATCCGAGCGAAAGCCCGGCGGCGGCCAGTTGCGGCGCCGTCAGCGAGCCAACATGTCCGGCCAGCAGGCTCGCAAAAGATTGTGGGTGCGCGGCCATGGCGGAGAGAGCGCGACGCCGTATCGGAGGCCAACGATCCATTGTCAGCATCAAGTCGGCCATTGCCGCCGGGCGAAATGCGATCCGTCGATGCTGCGCCGCGTAGCGTGTGAGGTCGCCCGCCACGAGCGCGCCTGCCAGGGCTTCCGCTTGCTGAAACGCCTGGCAGTGTCCCTGACCGGTGATGGCATCGACGCTTCCGGAGGCGTCGCCGACCAGGGCAACGTTATCGCGAGCCACGGCCCTCAGGCGAGAGGTCGCAGTTACCGCACCCCGCTCCTTGCTCGATGGCAGTGCGCTGCCCAAACGCGACTCCAGCTCGGGAAAGCGCCGCAGAGCTTCCGCCAGGCGAACTTCAGGCGTGCGGGAAATAAAGGCCACACATATTTCGTCCGGAGAGACCGGAGTCAGGTAGATCTGGCACGCGTCACCCCAGTAAATCTCCATGAAATCGGTCCATGGCTTTACGGCAAAGTGCCGGCGGCACGCGAAGCGCCGGGAGTTGCGGGTGAAGCGATCGAGCCCGGCCCATCGACGCACGCGCGATCCGGCCCCGTCTGCGCCGATAATCCAGCGGGTCTCGATGCGGCGCCCTTCGGCCAGAACCGCGGATTGCTCGATGCCGGTAACGGGCGTCGACCAAAGCATTTCGACTCCCGCCCGCGCCGCCTGCTCCACCAGATGACCGTGCAACAACGTGCGGCGGCAGCCTACGCCAAAGCCAGATGGGAAGTCGGCGGCCACCGAGTGGCCTTCGCCGTGAAAGCGAATGCCACGGAAGTGGAAGCCCTCGCTAACGGGCAGGACAATGCCAATGCGGCCGGCGGCGGAGATAGCGTCCGGCATGAGTCCTTCCCCGCAAGCCTTGTCGATGGGCGGGCGATTTCCATCCGCGACCATCACGCGGAGTCCGCGGGAGCGGGCCGCGATGGCGGCAGCAAGCCCCGCCGGTCCACCGCCAATCACGAAGACATCGGTAGCCAACATCATTCTTACGGCCACCTCAACAGAACCAATTCGGAACAGGGCGGCCATCCACGCAGGCGCGCGAATGCATCCGTTCCAGGGTTTCGGGACGATGCAGTTCACCGGCCCAGTAGGTTCGCAGCGCCGCCATCAGGACGTTCTGCGGATAGTAGTATTTGGGGAATGCGCTTGCCGCGCTAATAATTTTCATCAGACATTAACCGCCCGCTTCGCCAGGCCGATGGCCTCACTCCAGAACTCGGTGGAATGATGAGCCAGGTGAACCACTTCGCGAATGCCGCCGACGAACTTCTCGATTTGTTCCGGTTCGACGATCAAGGGCGGCGCGACTTTCAGAACCATGAAGTTGTTGCCGCACATCTGCATCAACACGTGCCGGTCGCGAAACATCCGCATCACCACAACCTGCCCGAACATGGCGGGATGGATGTGGCGGAACGATTCGAATGCCACGCGAAGAGTGAGGCGTTTCGGCGGCTGGAAGACGATGCCGGAGAGCATGCCCAAGCCTCGAATCTCCCCGATCATCTCGTAGCCGCTCAATTCCTGGCGCAATCGGCTGCGCAACAGATCGCCCATGGCCAGTGCGCGCGGTCCCAGGTTCTCCTTGACTAAAACGTCAAGCGTTGACAGTCCGGCGCGCATGGAGAGCGAGTTCTCGCCGAACGTCGAGGTGTGAATAATCGAACTCTTTAGGGAGTCGTAGACGGATTCGTAGATCGGGTCCGTCATCAGAACGGCGCTCACCGGCATGAGCCCTCCACTCAGCGCCTTGGCAAGAATCACCATGTCGGGCTCGACCCCGAAGTGGTGTGCGGCAAGGAACCGCCCGGTGCGAAACATCCCGGTCTGCACCTCATCGAGCACCAGCAGCGTCCCGTAACGCGCGCACAATTCCTTTGCCTCGCTCAAATAATCGGCCGGAGGAAGGACGATGCCGCCTTCCGACTGTATCGGCTCGACGAAGAATGCCGCGTAGTTCTTCGAGCTGAGTTTCTGCCGCAACGCATCGAGATCGCCGAACGGAATGGCGGCGGTGTTGGCGAGCATCGGGCCAAACTTGCCGCGCCAGAAAGGTTCGCTCATCAGCGAAAGAGCGCCGCAGGTCAATCCGTGAAATGCGCCGTCGCAATAAAGAAGTCCTTCCCGCCCGGTGGTGGCGCGGGAGAACTTAATGGCGGCTTCTACTCCCTCGCTGCCGGAGGAGGCAAAGAAAGCCTTTTCCAGTTTGCCTCCCGCCAGCCGGCATAGACGCTCGGCGAGCTCGCCGGCTAGATCGGGAACGTGGCTTTGCAGCATCGCCGGCCCGCGGCGGTCGAGCTCCCTGTGCAGCGCCTCGATGATCGCCGGATGATTGTGGCCGATGTTGTGAACGCAATATCCCGAAAGAAAGTCGAGGAGCACGTCGCCCTGCGCCGTGTGAAGTTCCGCGCCCGCGCAGAGCGTGTAATCGGTCTCCATCCGGAGCAGATTGAGGAGCCGCACCCACTGCGGGTTGACGTGGTCTATATAGTTCTGAACTGCCGACGGAGTTTGAGTATCTAATGGCATAGATTAGCTCGATCTTGAGGCAATTGCTGTGCGAACGCTGGGTTGGCCGCCACTTGGCGGTGGTGCGGAACCGAAATCGCAACCTGTGAGCCGCCTGCCCCCTGGCGAGGGGCTGCGCCGATCCCTGGCGCCGAACCCACTGCCTATAGTCTAACGATGTCACCTGCCTGGAAGAGTTTCCCCCGTTCCGGTAACTCCTGCGGACGTGGCCCGCTGGTTGCTTGATATCGAGGCATTTAAGAAATCAGACGTGCTCCAGTTGCGAGGGGTTGCGATAAAGGTTTGCCACCCGAATCGCGCCCAAACCCCAGCGGCCGGTGGCCTTTTCCCTTGGATTGTCGGCAAAACGCTAGAATTTTCTGAAAATTGACCGAAAAGGTCAAAAGAGGAAGGATTGAAAGCCCATGGTCAGCAGCGTAGGCAGTACCCAACCACAGCAGTTCGTGAGTGCACTCCCCAAACACTCGCCGCCTCCGGCGCCTCACTCGGAGTCGTCGCAGGATAGCGTGCAGCTGAGCCCTGCGGCGCAGAAGGCTCTCTCCGGTGACGTCGATCACGACGGAGATAGCCACTAAAACGATCGTTCACCCGGTGGCGAGCGACCCTGACAACGAAAGTTGTCAGGGGCCCCGGACAAGTTTGCCCACCCCACCATTCCTCGCAAATCCCGCGATGCAATTCCCAATCCGCGTCCCGATCGGATAGACTTACCTTTATCCAGCATCCGCGCTTTCTGCGGACCAAACTTGCCCGCCCATCGAAATCCTCGGGCCAATCCGTGCCGACAGGATAGCCAGGTGGTGGGCCGGCGATCGCGTGAATTTTCGTTAGGGACCAGGAGAGGCAATGGAGTTCCGGTCGATCGATCATTGTTATGGCAGCCGCGCCGCGCTGCTCTTCGTTCTGCTGGCGATACCGGTAGTGGCTCTAGCTCAGACGGACGAGATTCAGGTCTACGATGCCGCGATTGCGGAGCATGGCGTATTCAACCTGATGATCCACACCAATTTCACCCCGATCGGCCGAAAAGCGGCTGTCTACCCCGGCGGCATCGTTCCAAACGACTCGGTGAACGGCGCTGTCGAATGGGCCTACGGGGTGGCCGACTGGTTTGAGCAGGGTCTCTATATGCCGGTGTGGAGCCCTTACTCCGAGGGCCGTGGCGGATCGTTGAACGGCTTCAAAATCCGCGAACTCTTCGTGCGGCCTCATGCCAAAGACCACCTGTTCTTTTACGGCGTGAATTTCGAGTTCAGCGTCAACTACCATTATTGGGAACCGAAGCGTTTTACGTCCGAAGTGCGGCCGATCGTTGGCCTGCACCTTCATAATAAAGTCGACTTCATCTTCAATCCCATTGTGGATACCGACTACACCGGCGGATTTGGGAACCTGGAGTTCGTTCCGGCCACGCGCCTGGCCTACAACTTCAACGACACTTGGGCGGTCGCCGCCGAGGAGTATTCCGATTTCGGCCCCCTCCGCCGCTTCGATCCGCTGAGCGAGCAATTCCACGAGGTCTGGGCCGTCATGGACCACAACAGCAAGATCGTCAATATCGAAGCCGGCGTCGGGGTGGGAGTCACAGGCGGAGCCGACAGGCTGACCTTGAAGCTGATGGTATCGCGCGATCTCAACTCCAAATAGCAACCGTCAACTAAAGGCAAGTCTGTCGGTGGCCGCTACCAGGGCGCGGCTGTTCGGAGGCTCGAAAGCGCTGTGTCCGCTGTCGGGAGTGACGATGAGTTCAGCTTCCGGCCACGCCCGGTGGAGCGCCCACGCACTTTCCATCGGGCAGACCACATCGTAACGCCCCTGTACGATCACTCCGGGGATCTGCCGGATTCGCGAAGCGTTGCGGAGCAACTGGTCGTCGGGTTCCAGGAAACCTTTATTGATAAAGTAGTGGGCCTCGATGCGCGCGAAAGCGAGGGCAAACTCGTCCTCTTCGTAGTGGCTGGCGAAGTCCGGGTCGGGTAGAAGCTTGGAGGTGAGGCCCTCCCAACCGCTCCAGATTTTCGCGGCGGCGAGCCGCACGGCCGGATCGTCGCTGGTAAGCCGCCGGTAGTACGCCGAGAGCAGATCGCCGCGCTCGGCCTCCGGGATGTGTGCGAGGTATGGCTCCCATGCATCGGGATAGAGCACCGAGGCGCCGCGCTGATAGAACCAGTCGATCTCCTGTTTGCGGAGAAGAAAGATGCCGCGGAGCACGATTTCAGTGACGCGATCGGGATGAGTTTCCGAATACGCGAGGGCGAGGGTGGAACCCCACGATCCGCCGAACACCTGCCAGCGCTCGATGCCGAGGTGCTCGCGGAGTTTCTCGATATCCGCCACCAGATCCCAGGTGGTGTTGGATTCGAGAGACGCGTAGGGTGTGCTTTTGCCACAGCCACGCTGGTCGAAGTTTACGATGCGGTACTTCCGCGGGTGGAAGAAGCGCCGCTGCTTCGGATCGGAACCGCCGCCTGGGCCGCCGTGTAGAAAGATCACGGGCTTGCCGGAGGGGTTGCCAGCCTCTTCGAAGTAGAGCTCATGGACAGGAGAGACCTGGAGGCGACCCGTGTTGTACGGCTCGATCGCAGGGTATAGCCAGGTGACGGGATCCTTCCAAATGGAATCGGATTGGGGAGCGTTGGGCATCGAGGGCAGTATACTCTTTTGCCGTCGGCTCTGGGAATTGAAGCTCGCCGCGGTCGAAAGGTGCGCGTGTGAATCGGTAGGAGCCAGGAATCCGGGAGACCTCCTATAACTTGCCCCGCAAAAGCGAGGCTGCGCGACGTGACTAAGAACTGAAGCAGAACCTCCCCATACTGAAACGTTATTGAAGCGAACGCAAAACGATGCGGGACAAAGGAGGTCGCCAAGCTGAAGGACCTCGATTCGTCCATGCATGACCTCATTCTCGCCCTGGGCGAGGTCCCGTTTCTGCTAAGAGCAGCACCGAAGCGGCCGCCGCAACAGATTGCGGTCGGCAGGATGGCCCCTTCATTGGGAGGACAAGCCGCAGGTTTGCAGACCTTGGCGGCTGCTACCAGGAGCATGAGGTCTCAAACTGAAGAAGACACGGTATTAGCTTTGAATAACGGCGCGGACGTAAGATGGGTATGAGCCCGTCTGGTGCTCGTACCATGGCCGCCGATAGTCCTAATTCAGGTGAAATCACTCACATTCTGCATCGATGGAAGACCGGCGATCGGGAAGCGCTGGCGAGTTTGGCGCCTCTGGCCTACTCGGAGCTTCGCGCGATTGCCCTGGGATATCTGCGGCGCGAACACGCCGGCCATACCCTTCAGGCCACCGGGTTGGTTCATGAGCTATATCTGCGGCTCGCCAGGATCAAACAGATCGACCTCGTCGACCGGCGTCACTTTTATACATTCGCCGCGCAATTGATGCGGCTCATCTTAATCGATCACGCCCGGCAATCGCGCAGCGCCAAACGGCCGCAGGCCACCGATCGCGTGCCCCTGCACGAGGAAATGGCCTGGATCGATGCGTCCGGCGAGGACATGCTGGCTCTCGACGCGGCGCTCGACCAATTGGAAGCACTGGACGCGCGCAAAGTTCGCGCGCTCGAATTGCGTTTCTTCCTGGGCTGCAGCAATGAAGAGGCCGCTGGCCTTCTGAGCGTGTCCCGCGCGACCATCGACCGCGACATCGAGTTTTCGAAAACCTGGCTTTTCCGCCGGCTTTCCAAGCCTCCATTACCAGGCGGCACGCCAACCCCAGGGCGCGTGTAGAATAGATTCTCCAGAATGACGCCGTTCGACCGGGTGCAATCCCTGTTTCATGATGCGCTCTCACTTCCGGTGAGCGCGGACCGTGCCGCCTGGTTGGAGGCGGAGAGCTCAGGCGATACCGGCTTGCTTCGTGAGGTTCTGGACCTGCTGGAGGCCCATCAAGCGATGACGACGGCCACGGGAACGGGGTCCGCGGCTGAAGCGGCGGTACCCACAGCAGCTTTTGGACCGTATCGCGCCATCCGTTTGCTGGGCCGGGGCGGCATGAGCTCGGTTTATCTTGCCCAGCGGGCCGACGGCCAGTTCGATCAGACCGCCGCTCTCAAAATCATGGCGGGCTATCTAACCGGCCCGGAATTCCTGCGGCGATTCGAGACCGAGCGCCAGTTGCTCGCCTCGCTGAACCACAACAACATCACCCGCCTGCTGGACGGCGGCGTGTCATCGGCTGGGGATCCTTTTCTTATCACCGAGTACGTCGATGGCCAATCGATCGATCGGTACTGCGACCAAGAAAGGCTGGACATCAATGCCCGGCTCGGAATCTTTCTCCAGGTTTGCGGCGCGGTAGACTACGCCCATCGCCACCTGATCGTGCATCGGGATCTGAAACCAGCCAATATCCTGGTCAATACGGAAGGCGCAGTCAAGCTCCTCGATTTCGGGACTGCCTCGCTTCTGGGCGGGCAGGAAGCCATGACCCTCACCGGGCGCGTGATGACCCCGCGCTATGCCAGTCCCGAACAACTTCGCGGCGAACGGCTCAGCACCGCCACCGACGTCTTTTCTTTAGGCGTGGTTTTGTATGAACTGCTTTGCGGCGCCTGGCCGTTTGGGACTCCTGGTTCGGTATTGAGCGAACTGAAGCGAGCGGATGGAACGGTCTGCGCCCAACCCCCTTCCGCAGCGATAACGGAGGAGTCGGCGGAGCGTCGTTCGGCCCCACGTGAGCAACTGCGCCGCATGCTGAAGGGCGATTTGTCGGCGATTGTTCTGAAAGCCCTGGAGAACGATCCTGCCCGGCGTTACGAATCGGTCCGGGAGTTTTCGCAGGACGTCAGGGCATTTCTCGAAGGGCTGCCGGTTCTGGCGCGCCCGCAGACCATGGTTTACCGGACCGCCAAGTTTCTGCGGCGCCGGTGGCTGCCCGTAACAGCGGCCGCCGTATTCATCTTGGGATTGTCCGGCGCCACTTTTGCAGCCCTGCACGAGGCCAAGATCGCGCAGTCGCGTTATGCCGATCTACGCTCCCTGACGACCACTTTGCTATTCGAATTGAAGGACGCCATTAACGACGTGCCGGGATCTACCCCCGCGCAGCGGATTCTGGTAGTGCGCGTGGTGAAGAGCCTCGACAGTTTGTCCGGCCAATCGGCTAACGACCCCAAGCTGCGCCTGGATCTCGCGGAGGCCTACCGCCAGTTGGGCGAGTTGCAAGGAAGTCCGTACGGACAGAATTTGGGAGATACTGACGGCGCTTTGGCCAATCTGGCTAAGGCCAGCTCGCTTGTCCAGCGGCAGCTTGCCAGCGACCCGAATGGCGCTCCATCGCTGCGCGCGGCAGCGAAAATCGAATGCACCACCGGTGAGGTCTACTTCGGAATGGGCCGCGGTAAAGAGGCGGCATCGCACGTCGAGGCGTCAACCCGTTATATCGAGAAGGCGTTGCAAGTCTCAGCCGGCATTCCGGAGCTACTCGACGCCGCCACCTTCCATCAGGTATTGGGCGATATTTACGGCCAGCCGGGCACCGGAAGTTTGCAGGATACAAACCGGGCCGCGGCCGAATATGGCCGTACCGTGGAGCTCGATGAGATGGTTGTGCGCAAGGATCCGGGGACTTTGCGGGCGCAGCGCGGCATCGCGATCCTGGATTTCAAGCGCGCCGACCTGGTGCGTTTCGACGACCCCGAGACGGCGCTCGACGAGTATCGACAAGGGCTGAACGCGTTTGACCGCTTGCCGGAGGACGAACGCAATCGGCCGGCGAATCTCAGGCTGCGAGCGTCGTTTTGGCGAAAGACCGGCGAGCTGCTAAGAGACTTGGGACAGTGGAGCGACGCCGAGTCCTACCTGAGCCGGGCGCAGGCGTTCTTTGAAGCAGCCCTGGCCGCCGACCCGGATGACAAACGGGCGAAATACGATCTGGTGACTATCCTGGAGAGCGTTTTGCTGCTCAACGAACGTCAGCAAAAGACCAGCCTTGCGCTGCCGGTGGCGGAGCGAATGGTCGGCCTAATGGATGACTTATTGCGGGGCGAGCCGAACAATCCAAACTGGCGCCTGTGGCGCGCCTTTTACAGGTACAAGCTCGCGACCCAGCGGGCAAGGCTGGGCGAACCAGACGGCGCTTCCGCCATGGGAGCTCAGGCGCTGAATGAGCTTGCGCGGGTCGCCGATGCCAGTGGAGCGACTCCGCAGGCCCTCGAACTGTCGTCGGAAGCCTTCGCGCGCATCGAGCCGCGGACCCTCAGAAGCCGGGAGCGGGCAGTGCGGTATGCGGAACGCGTAACGGAGCAGCGACCGAAACCCGACGTCTCCTCTCTCTATCTTCTGGCGATGGCGCAGAACGCCGAAGGCCGCGGCAAGGACGCTGTCGAGACTGCGCATAGGGCGCTCGCGATGCTTCCGCCGTCCCGCGGCGGGCGCGTCTATTACGTCCGTACCGAGCTGGAGGCGATCCGTTAGACGCCGGTCAGCCTTTCAATCCTCCCATTACGCCGCCACTATATTGAATCTCCAGCGGTTCCTTTAGCTTGGCTGTCTTTTCCCACATCCCCCCTTTGCGCATGAGGAACTTTGTCCCATCGAATTCGGCGTCTTCCACCGAACGCTCGGCCGCTATCCTCACGGTCGCGTTGCGGTTTATCCCGACGCGTCCGCCGATAATGAACTCGATGGCGACTTCGGTCTCCGGTCCGGTTTCGATCACGTCGCCTACGGAGACCGGCATTCCCACCCATGCGTGTTCAACGACTTCAGGGCCTCCCCGCTTGTGTACCACCATAGCCCCGAGGCTCAGTTCCCCCACATGGCCGGCGCCGGCATCGACGAATTCAACAACCCGTTGGCGACCTTATTGGCCATCGGAAGGTCGTAATGAACCTGGAGATCCCGGTACATGAAGTGATCGTATTTCACCAGAATCACCTTGCCGACAGGTCCGTCATTCGGCATAGAAATTCCCTTCACTCTATATCGCGGAAGTCGGGCGCGAAATTACTCACGCCGTGGAGATTTTTTTCACGCTATGAGTCCTTAGCCTGGTTACAGGCTTGGCGGCTTTGGAAGGCTGGGGACAGTGGGCAGCGTGGGGACCGACGGCAGTAGTGCGGGAGCAGACGGCAGCGTGGGAGCGGACGGCAGCGCGGAGGCAGATGGCAGTGTAGGAGCGGACGGCAACGCAGGGGCGGACGGCATCTGCGGCAGGACAGGAGGTTCCATCGGAATCACTTTGTATCCCGGCGGAATCTGAAACAGCGAGTCGGGAACGGCCATGGCGGTGCACTTGCAGATATTTGTACGCTCGCCGAAGGCGCCAACAATCCTCGTGACGATGGGCAGCTGCAGCTTGGTGCTCAGCCAGACTTCCCAGCTCGCAATGGACGGCGGCTTCAGCGCATCGACCGCCTGGAACACGTAGCGCAGGCCTTCCGCCTCCAGACCGTCAATCACGGATGTTCCCAGTTGCACGATGTTGACGTTCGGTGCGGAAGGAATGGCAGGCATGGGCATTCCCGGGATTGCGGGCATGCCCGGAACGGCTGGGAGGTTCGCCCCCGGCGTCAGGATGCGGACTTCCAGCTTCACGTGATCCAGAAGCATGCGCAGCTGCGAAGCCGGATCGCTGATGAGCGAACTGGCACCGAAATCGAAGCGGATTTTGCCTTCCAAAGAACGAAACTGCTTGGTCGGAATCTTTTGCGCGAGCGCGCCGGCAACCGCGGACAGCACCGTTTCCAGACACTCCGCGCAGGCAGAGGGAAGCGAGGGAAGTTGCGGCGCCGGAGAAGGAATGGAGGCCGGGATATTCATGGAATCGCTCCCAGGGTTGGTATTTTACACCATACCGCGGCTCGCGGTTACCTTGCCACGTCGGAAACGCACTGGAACCCCGATAAATAACCTTTCTGAAAGATCGGCGGGGCGCCTTTCAAATCCAGAAGGAATGGGAGCGCGAGCGATTTTCCGCTGTCCAGCCGCATCGGCTGGCCGGCCTGGCCCTGGCGCGGCACCCACTGAAGCGTATAGCCGGATCCCGAAGCCTGGAACCGGTCGGCGTCGCCGAAAAAGCGAAACGCCGCCCACAGCCCGTCGTACGTAATGAATCCCAATTCGGGACCGCCTAAACTTCCGGAGAGCTTCGCCCCCCGCACCGACGCGCCCGGCCAGATAAAGTCCTTGGCATCTCCGCCGGCGCCGCCCGACTTCAACACCTGTCCATCCAGACTGAGCGTGACGCTCTTCATCCCTTCCGCCGGCAGGGCTTTCATGTTGTACGTCAGGCTGGAGTTGGTGGACCCGCCTTTATACAAAGCATCGCTGAGGGCCGTGGCGCGGTTCAGGAAGCGCAGAAAGGCGTCGCTGATTTGTACGCGGCTGTCGGACTTCCGCACCCACTCGTTTCCCTGCCGCTCCAGGTAGTTCTTCAGGTTGTTGGCGGCGAATGCGGCGATTTTGCCGTCGCCGGGACGAAAGAACTCGTTGAGCTCTTCCAGCGTGGCGTCGGTCTGCGAGGTGGTGTTGAACGGATACTTATTCGTAAGCCCCGCGAAATCGCCGCAGAACCGCCTGGCCTCCGTGTTGATCTGCGCCGGGCCCAGACGGCCCAGAACGCCTTCCGCGTTGCGGATGGGGTCCTCCATCAGCTTTTCCACCATTGCGTCGACCCTGCCCTCGCGATCGGCGCGGAAGTTCTGGGCGATCTGGCGCGTCACTTTGTAGGCGTTTGAAGCGTCGTTCAGGGTCTGCGAGACCAACTCATCCTTGCTGCCGCTGCTTTTCGCTACGCGGTCCATCGACGATTGCAGACTCACCAGCGCGCTGGCGTACGGACTGTTGTTCGCCTGGATATAGCGTTCCGTACAACTTGGAGGGGTGATATATTGCACCGGCTGATAAGGCGCGCCGGTGTCCGGATCGGCCACCGAGGTATTCACCGAAGCCAGGCATAAAAGTCCCAGTAAGTAAGACTGGTTGCTCGATAACTGGCCCAGCTTCTGGGCGGCATCGGCGACGCTGCTGTAAACAACCACCTGCGATCTGGCCAGATAAGTGCGCCAGTTGGCAATGTAATCCTTACGGTATCGCTCGCGTAAAGCCGGGCCGAGGGCGACCGGGTCCAGGTTGGCAAGAGTGCGATTCCCCAGCACCCAGCTTTCTCCGCCGAAGAACCGCTTCACGTTATTAATGGCGTTATCGACAAACTTCCATCCCTCCAGGGAGAAAGCGCCGGGGACATCCAGGTTGTTCATCACGTACGCCGCCGAGCCAGGAAACTGCCGGTTGAAATTGACCGGCGGCTTCTGGCGGGAGGCTTCCGCGACGATGAACTGATAGATGCTCTCCACCGCGTTGAACTGCGCCAGGTAATTGCGCGCCTGTTCCACCGCGTCGGTATTATTTGCGGAAGAGAACGGGTTCGCGATCGGGAGTTCGTCGGCGTAAAAATCGAATTGCCGCCGCGCCAGCGCCGTCAAGTCCGAGTCTATCTGCCGGCCGGCCGCCCAGCGGTCCAGTAACAGGGGCGACAGAAACTCGCGCGTACTCTTCTCGTGATTAGAGGTAGTTATTAAGTAGGCCTTGAGGGTATCGTAAGTAGGCTTGTATTCGTCGTTAGGTCCCGGCTTAGCCGGAAGTTTGCTCAGGGTATCCACGAGCGCCGCCTGGGTGGAACCGAACAGCAGCTGCGAAAAACGGTTGAAATAGACCCGGCGCGCCGCCGGATACAAATTGCTGCCCTCGTAGAGCCCCCAGCGCAGGCTCCACGGCGCTCCTTCACGCTCGTACTGCGACAACAATTGCACCGTCTCACGCAATCTGTCCAAACGCTGCAGGGCGTCGCGCGAAGGAAGCTGCTGGCCGGCGCCGCCGGTCTCGCTCCGCCCGATTCCTCGCGCCGCATCGGAGACTTGCGCTTCCAGGGCACGATTCCGGAAATACGACACCGACATTCCGATCGACCAAATAAGGAATACTCCCGCAGCCGCCCCAGCCATCGCGCGGCGCAGAATCTCGCGATTGCGAGTCTCGCCGCTCACCCCCAGCGCGGCACGATCGCGCAGGATCACCTCGCTGAACAGGTGGCCCAAAAACAGCCACTGCGGAACGCGATGCGTACGGCCGGCAACCGGTGCGGGCTCCAAACCGGCGCTAGCGATCTGGAACATCCCGGTTGCCCCGGTTCTCTGGAATCCTTCGAGCGAAGCCGCGCGCGCCACAGGCTCGGAATCGTTCACCGTCACGGGACGGGCGCCTGAGAAGTAGAACCCGCGTAGAAACGGATTGAGACGCAACTGGCTGGGACGGCTAAGGTCTACCAGGAAACGCACGGCGGCATTGCGCAGCTTGCGAAATTCCCGCGGGAATTCGTAGACCGCGCCCAGTTTGTCGGCCTTATTCTCGCGGCCCAGGAACGGAAGGCGTTTCCCGCACAGGCTGCGAAACAGCCCTTCGAACGCCGCCGTCAGGCGGCGCGATTCCTCTTCCGCAAATACTCCACCCTGCTCCCTTCCGCCAGCGAGCGGCAGCGTAACGCCCAGGACGCGATGGACCTCGTCGTCGGTGAGGTTGCCGGCGTACTCGACGAACGAAGCCAGCCGGTCGAGCTTGGTGAACAGGACGTAAATCGGAAGGCGGACGCCCAGCAGGAGCGAGATTTCCCCGATGCGGGTGTGCAGGGCGCGCGCCATGGCGGCTAGTTTTTCGTCGGCCCCCGGCTTCAGAAAGGTTTCGCAGTCCACGCACACAATAACCGCCCGGGGAGCCGGCCTGGCGCCGAACAGACGGCGGCGCAGCGGCTGTAGACGCTTCACCAGCCTCACCCAGCGGCCCTGCTCCGCCTGCACGGGGCCGCCGGCTTCCACGAAAACGCACCTTTGCGCCAGCCAGATGTTCAACGGACGCGTAGGCACAATCGCGCTTTCCTGATACACCTGTCCCGCGAGCAAATCCGGCTCCACGCCCGAGTGCACGAAAACGCTGGTCTTCGCCGACCCCATCTCGCCCATCAGAAAGAAGACCGGCAGCTCGCTCAGCCTGGCTTGCTTGCCGAGACTGGAAGCGGCCAGGCGCTGTTCGGCGTCGCGCACGAACAATCCGATTTCCTTCTCCGAAGTGGCCGTGTCTTCAGCGGCGCGTTCGGCATCCGTGGCGGACTTGGTCTGCTTGCGCTGGCGGAGATAGAACAACGCGCCGAATCCGGCGAACACCAGCCCCATCAGCAGCATCCTCACGACCGATTCCGCCGCCCCGGAAAGATGCAGAAGCCCGGTAACCACCCAGCCGATCGCCAGGCAGGCCACCATGGCGACCGCGCTAATCATGTAGAAGCTGAAATAGCCCATGGCAGCCTAGGGACGTCCTCCGCCGGCAATTTGCTCGAGAGCTTTCACTTCCGATCCCAGAGAGGTCTTGTAGATTGGAAACAGCGCCAGGGCCGACGCGGCGCAGACCGCGGCGATAATCAGGATGCGGCGGAGCCACCGGTCCGATCCCAACTGTTGAGCCGTTTCCGGAGGGAGGGCCCAATTCGGCGAAAGATCCGGCGTGGCCTTGCGGATGCGATCGATCTTGTCGCTGGTCTTATCCATCAGGACGCGCAGGTCGCCTCTCGAACTGATGCTGAACCTGCCCAGGTATCCCAGCAAGAGGCATAGGTAATAGACTTCGAGAACGTCGGCGGTTTCCTCCGAATCGCGGCGTTCCAGCAGTTCCTGCAAGTGCTCGAAGAAAACTTCGCCGGCCACATGACGGCCGAACATTTCCTCCTGCAGCGGCCGTCGCACCCAATCGTTGAATACCGGCAGCCGCAAATTCAGCAGCGATTCATCGAGGAACGCCACCACCGCGAATACCGCCAGTTTGATGTCGCCGCCGGCGTAACCGCGAGCCCGCGAAGCCTCCTCGGCGGTCTTAATGGACCGCAGTACCTGACTGCGAAACACGTCCGCATTATTGACTTCCTGCCGGCGGGCGCGGAGCCGCATGATGGCCGTAAACAATTCCTGGAGGTGCAAGGCCAGGTTTTCCGGCATTATGGGTGGCGCGGGCTGGCGTCCCTGTTCCGTGTCCGGCACGAGGCAGTCCTTAGGATTCTAATAATACCGATAGTTCGATCTCCGGGTCCGGCAATTCGCCGGGCACGTAGATGCCGACTTCCCGAGTCTTCACCAGCCGCTCCCAACACGGGCCGGCTTTGTCGATGGCGAAGTACTGAAAATCGAGTTTGGGCGATAGTGCCGGCGGCGGCACCGGAATATGCGAAAGCTTCAACCCGGACAGCGCCCGCTCCACCAGCCGCGGCACGAAGTCCTTGGCGCACAATTTGATCAGCCGGCCCGTGCTTTCGATGAGTTCCGCCTCGCCGATGGCGCAACGAATGGCCAGTATCCACCGCGAACGGTTCAGTGTCCGTTCGTCGACGATACGCGCCTCATAAAAGAACTGCGAGCTCTGCGTCAGGGGAATTTCGATGCAATTGCTGGGGACGATCAGTTCCAGGTGTGCGCGGATGTGTTTATCCAGGGCTTCCATGCACCCGGCCAGGTGAAGGTGGTCGTATAAAGGCAGAGAACTGGGCTGCGAGTCGAAGCTGAACGTGCACAGCGCGCCGGCCAGGCCGGACAACTCCACATAAATTTCCTCGGGATGCGCGCGTTTAGACACGCAGAGGTGACGCAGCGGCCCCAGGCTGGAGTTCAGGCAATGCAGAAACCAGGCGTTGGCGATGCCATCCGCGGAGAAGCCCGACACCGACCTGGCCCCGAGTTGTTTGGGATGCGCCACCGTGCGGCACTTCTCTTCGAGTACATCGATCAACTGGCGCACCATCGTCATGAGCGGCGGACACGCGCTGATTTGCAGGCACGGCGGAAAGAAGTGTTGGTCGTATAGGAACTGTCCGGTTCCCTGACGGCGCACGCGGGCCAGCGGAAGCACCACCATCCCCTCGGTCTTCTCCGTGCTCAACAGGAGCCGGACGTTTTTGCGCCCCAACTGGATCATCTTGACGTCGCGGCCGGTATTCTCATCGGGGAACGGCTTCTCTTCAGCCAGGTAGCGTACCGGAAAAGGACTATCCGCTTCACTCAGAGCGCAGTTCAATCCGTCGGGGCGCAATTCCGGCACTGCCAGCAGAATATCGACGCTGTCCTGCATGGCCGGGAAAAGTTCGGCGATGCGCCGCGGCTCCGGTACTTCGTCGAATTCCGGCATGTGAAAGCTGAGCCCGTCGGGAAATACGCCGCGCGCGTGTGTCAGGGCCACGGTGCCGTTGCTCAGGGCTTCCGCGTCCAGGTTGTAGCCGCAAAATCCGAACGGCTGGTACCAGACATTCGCCGTGCAGAATTGGATGGTGTCTTCGAAGTACCGGTTCTGAGCCTGAAAATGATGCGGACCCACATACATGCCTTCCGACCAGACCACCCGCGAAAGGTTCTTCATGGCCGCGCTTTCAGAGTGCCTGACGGCATACTTACGCTGTTGACCCCCGATTTGCCATTATCATAATATATCGGTCTGCAACGGAGCCGTCTATGAGTTTCTACCGGAGATACGAATTGGAGCGGCTCGTCGCGGACGGCGAAGCGAAGACTTTTCGAGCCGTCGAGACCGCTACCGGCCGGATAGTCTGGCTGCACATCTTCAATCTCGATGGCCAGGAATTAGCCGCTGCTTTGAAGGCGAAGGCGACCGGTCCGGGTGGAAAACCCCTGCCGCCGGTTCTCGAAATCGGGGATTTTGCGGGCTCCCAATATGCGGTGACCGAAGCCCATGACCCATTCCCGGGATTGCGCCAGTGGATCGACCTGCTGCCGGATGCAGTTGTTGCGGCGCCTTCCGTGGAGGCGCCAGGGTCCCTTCCGCCCACTCGGGCCGCCGTGTCCCCACCTCCGCCGCTGGTCGACGATGGCGAGTTCACTCGTCTGTTCGGATCGGTAGAGCCACCCCCAAAGACTGCCGGCCCCAATCCTCCTGCGCTGCTCGACGATGCTTCCGGCCCATTTGCGAATCCGCCCCAAACTCCCACGCCTTACCCGGCGTCGCGCCCCGGTGCTCAGCTTCCGCCGTTGATTCATGATGACGAGGACGAGTTCACACGTCTGTTCGGACGGGACGATGCGTTCCCGAAAACCGCACCGCCATCGCAGCAGCCGTCGTTGCTCGACGATGCTTCGGGAGAGTTTCGCCGGGAATCCCCAACTCCGCTGGCTTCCGCGCCGCCGGCGATACCGGCACAAGAGCGAATGGGCGACTTCACCCGGGCATTCGGCCCGGCTCCGGCGGCCGTCCCTGACAGTCTGAAGCCGCGCCGGCGCGTACCGCCGCCCACTCCTCGCCGGCCCGAGTCGGCTATCCCACCGGCCGCGCCCTCAGATTGGGCGGTAGCGGGCGATACCGGCGAGTTCACCAAGCTGTTCGGCTCCGGACTCTCGGGCGAGGCGCTCGACATAGCCAGCGAACAGGCAAAGGCCGCGCAGGCCGCACCAAGCGAAAGCCGTCCCTTCCAACAGGCCGGAGATTTCACTAGAATCTTCGGTCCGGCGATCGGGGGTAGTTCGCCCACGGCGCCGCCGCCAGCCCCGCCGGTCTCGCTGAGTACATCGGCATCGGGCGTGTTTGCCCTTCCGGTGTATCCAGCCAGCCCGGCTCCCGAGCAGCCTGACACCCCGGCCGCTCTCAACGAGTACAGCAGCGTATTCGGCCAGAAACCTGCGTCAGCCGAACCGGCGCAGGCGCCGGCGACGAGGAAGCCTCCGCCGGATATCGACCTGACTGCTCCCAAATCGCGAATGCGCCCAGCGGTAATTGCAGGTGTGGCTATCGGTGTCGCCGTACTGATTATTCTGATCGTTCTCGCAGTGATGCTAAGCCGGCGGTGACTGGCCCTCCGGCAACAGGATGATCAATTCCGCCTGCGGATTTTGGAAATCCGCGGGGATATATGCCGCCACATTGCGCGCGCGAACGATGGCTTCCCATGCCACTCCGGCCTGGCTGAGGCTGAAGTACTGGTGGTCGAGCTTAATCGGAATGGTAGTGGGCGGCGACATCACATGGGTCAGCGGGACGCCGTTCAGCGCCTGCAAAATCAAGTGCTCTACATGGCTCGCCGAGCAGATCTTCACCAGTTGAGGGACCTTGCGGATCAATTCACCCTCATCCATATCCGCGCGGATGGCCAGGTACATCTTGGTGTCCTCGAGGAAGCGGTCCTCGAATACCGAAGCGGCGTAAATTGCCGGCCGGATCGGTTTCAATGGCAGCGAAACGAAATTGCTCGGGATCACGGTTTCCAGAAGATCCCGAAGCATGTTATCGAGTTCTGCGAAGCACGCCCCCAGGTTCTCGTGGTCGTAGAGCGGCAGATCGCGCGGCTGTACGCGCAGGGAAAACGTAGTGAGCGCGGAAGCCAGCGAGATCATCGCCTGGAACAGCGCCTCCGGGTGGCCGTGCCGGGTGTCGAACAAGTGCCGGAAGCGCGGAAAATGCCAGTTGATGGTATACAGGAGCCAGAAGTTGGCAATATCGGACGTAGTGAATCCGGCCAGATTTTGATTTCTCTGCCGCCTCATTCCTCCCAACGCCGCTCCGCGAGCCGAAAGAATTTCGATCAGCCGGCGCGTGACGGTCAGCAGAAAATCACTGGCTGCGAAGTCGAGCAGCGGCGGCACGAATTTCGGATCGAGCTCGAACGTGTCCGCGGCGGTCCGTAGCACTCGCGCCACGGGCATGCACACCGATCCGCTCTTCGGCTCACCCTCTACCAGCAGACGAAAATTCTTGCGGGCATATTGAACGGGCTTTTCGGAGGCGCCAAAGTTCTCGTCGCGGAACGACGATACCTCCGCCACGTAGCGCGTATCGATGGCCCGCTCGCGCATGGAGAGATTCACGCCGCTGATGCGGAAATCGGGGATGGCAAGGAATAAGTCGAGCGACGTCTGGCCGGGCTCGAAGTACCCCGCCAGCGCCTTCGCAGGCGGCGCCGGATCGGAATTCGGGATATCGAAAGGCAGGCCGTCGGGAAACAGACCGCTGGTCTCGTGGATGGCCAACCGTCCTGACGCCAGGGCTTCCTGGTTGATCTTCAGCCCGCTGAATCCCCACGGCCGGAACTGCAGCGCCTCCAGCCGGAATTGCAGAACGCTTTCCGTGAAGCGATCCTGGATCTGCATGTGCTGGGGACTGAGGAACGTCCCTTTCGACCAGATGACCGGCTGTAGAATGCGCATGTGAGTCAACGTAGCAGACAAAGCGCTTGCGGGCAATGCGGAAGACCAGAACGGGCGCCTCTCTACGGCCCTAGCGGGGCGGCGCCCACGGCCTGCAATTGAGCATGGACACACACTCGGTCAGATAAGAGCGGCGCAAACGGCGATCGCTTCCGCGGCTACCCCCAGACTAGCGACACCATTCTGAAATGGCCAAAGTCAAGCTCAGGATTGCTGCATCAAGTGACATACACGATGTCAATCACGGCGCCGCGAGCGTGCACTTCCTTGTCATTGACGCGTACGTGCAAAGCGCCGCCTTTGCTTGTCATCTGGCACTTCAAATCGGGGATCTTCGCGCCATTGACCGACGCCGTGGTGTGTCCGTGCTGGTAGGACAGCCTATACGAGTGGCATTCAATGTCGTCGAGCCGTAACCAGACCGCCTTATAATGAGGGACCTTAGCGTCGTTTACAAACACCTCCAGTCCGCCGCCACCTGGCAGGTGCATTTTACCGGCCTCCTGCTTGAGTAAACCTGTTACTCCCGAGGTGCTCAGATTGACGAGAACGTCGAGCCCGTAAGCCTTGGTGTTTCGCAGGGTTTGCGTCAGTTTTCCCTTTTCCAGCTGGATCCGGGTTCTCGGAATATCGAAAAGCTTCGGCCTTCTCGCCTCCGCCCAACGTCCCGGTCCCGCGTAGTCCGCGAAGGGTCCTTTATGCATGCAGTGGTCTTCGTGGTCGATACAAGTATGGTCCCCAATGCAGATACCTACGTGAACGATGGTGCCTTGCAGATAGTCCGAGTCAAAGTTTCCGACGTTATTAAAAAAAATGAGATCCCCAGGTTGCGCTTGGTCCATCGGCAGCTTGCGGCCTATTTCATCGCCCGCGAGACTGTTCGCATAGGTCGCACCCAAAGTGTCCCCGTGCTTTAGGCATAACGCCAAGTCGCTCGGATTCTTTGTCTCGAGCAGGGGATAGCCGACGTTTTCAAAACAATGACGAACGAACTTTGCGCAGTGATCTTTCTTTCCGGGCTTCCAATTCTGCTGATACAAGTTCTCAGCCTCTTTCAGGACCTTGGTCTTCAGGTCGCTGTCATCGTGATCTGCCATGTTTCCTCCTTCGAACGGTCTCGCAGACCGCAGTCAGACTTCCCTCGTAGGCTAATAGCGGCGTTATGGCCGTCAAGCGCTCTGGTTGAGGACCCTCGAACAGCGATGCGCCCGATGCCCGGAAGCACGCGTGTCGCGCTTTGTCATGCAGAGCTGTTGCCAAGTATCGAACGCCGCACTAACGAGACGAATTATAAATGCGGTCGATGGAGATGTCAAGCAAAACGGACCGCCAGCAGACGGACCGAATTGGCGTAGCGGATGCTTGTCCGGCGCGGAAGTAAGACGTACAATCGTTCTCACCGGCGATGGACTCCACCCTCGGCAATTTCTACCTCCAGATTCAGTTCACCAGCTTCACGGCGGTGGTCTGGATCGCCGATAACTCCGTCTGGCGATTGATTCAATGCTCTCCCGATGGCGAGTGGCCGCAGCAGAACACCTGGCGCCGCGGCGCCTGGAGCACCGGGTCGAACGGCATGGCGTACTGCTATGCCATGGGTAGCGGTTCCGATGCCGCGAGCCCGGATAATCAAACCGAACTTCAGGTGTTCCGCCTGTCGCAACTGGAGTTTCCCCCGGATATCGGCAGCAATCAGGGATTCTGGATCAAGCAATTCTTCATCGGCCCGAATTGGGCGGACGCCAAGAATATTCAAACGGGAATCGTCAAGACGTCTCCCGGGCACTTCTCCATGCCGACCCACGGATCCTGGATGCCGTTCGTCACCGGTCCGCTTACCAATGCCGTCGCCCAAAAACTGCGCGC
>Ga0182018_10001273_pt1 | contig 29063 bp, 24 predicted proteins | sample 812P2MmetaG_FD_120490 | JGI IMG/M metagenome (GOLD analysis project Ga0182018, IMG submission 120490) | Permafrost microbial communities from Stordalen Mire, Sweden - 812P2M metaG | ecosystem: Environmental > Terrestrial > Soil > Wetlands > Permafrost | place: Sweden: Stordalen | collected...
GACGGCGCGACCATCGAGATGGCGCAGGAGGCGGGCGAGGAAAACTTTTTCCTGTTCGGCCTGACGGCGCAGCAGGTGGCCGACAGCAGCGGCTGGTATAATCCGTGGTGGCATTATGAACACGAGCCGGAGACGCGCGCAGCACTGGACCTGGTTTTCTCCGACCACTTCAGCCGCAACGAGCCGGGCGTCTTCAATGAGTTGCGCGCCACGCTGCTGACGAACGGCGACCACTACATGCACCTGGCGGATTTGAAATCCTATCTCGACGCGGACCAAAAGCTGGTTGAGTTGTATGCCAATCAAGACGCATGGGCGCGCAAGGCGATCCTCAACGTGGCCGCGTCCGGGAAATTTTCGAGCGACCGCACCATCGCCCAATACGCAAAGGAGATTTGGGACGCGAAACCGTGTCCGGTGATCTGAAGAAGTTTATCGCCGGATCAGGTTTCCCCGGTTCCAGCCAGGTTGTTTCACTGCATTTATTTATTCCAGTAGAGCGCAATTAAACGCCTGGCTTGTATTAAATTACTTCTAGTTTTGCGGCACCTCGGAACTTCAAAGGCTCTAATCCAATGGGGTGTTCACCCCATTGTTCTCCGCGCCTGAAAGAATCATCCTTCACAGTGGATCACTTTGAAATTTAGCATCCGGATCCGCAAGAATTGAATTATGGAAACCAACACTCTTACGCCGGAACTGCTGCACCAAATGGACGCCTATTGGCGTGCCGCCAATTATTTGTCAGCCGGCCAGATTTATCTTTATGACAATCCGCTATTGAAGCGTCCGCTGGCGCTCGCGGATGTGAAACACATGCTGCTGGGACACTGGGGCACGACCCCCGGACAGAATTTTATTTACGCGCACCTGAACCGGGTCATCAAGAAATACGACCTCGACATGATTTACGTTTCCGGTCCCGGACACGGCGGTCCGGCGGTCGTGGGCAACACATATCTCGAAGGCACTTACAGCGAAGTCTATCCGAATATCAGCCAGGACGAGGCCGGGCTGCAAAAACTTTTTCTGCAATTCTCCTTTCCCGGCGGCATTCCCAGCCACGCCTCTCCGGAATGTCCCGGTTCAATTCACGAAGGCGGCGAACTGGGCTACTCGATTAGTCATTCGTTCGGCGCGGTGTTCGACAATCCCGATCTCATCGTCGCGTGCGTCGTCGGCGACGGAGAGGCGGAAACCGGACCGCTCGCCACGGCGTGGCATTCCAACAAATTTCTTGATCCCGTCACCGACGGCGCGGTGCTGCCGATTCTGCATCTTAACGGCTACAAAATTTCCAACCCAACTGTCCTCGCGCGCATCACCCGTGAGGAGTTGGAACAGTTGTTGCGCGGTTATGGCTGGACGCCTTATTTCGTGGAAGGCCACGAACCGGCGCTGATGCACGAGGCCATGGCTGCGACCCTTGACATGGCCGTGGAGCAAATCAAAAAAATTCAGAACAATGCTCGCGTCCATGGCAACCTCACGCGTCCGCGTTGGCCGGTGATCGTGCTCAATTCACCCAAGGGCTGGACCGGGCCGAAGGTGGTGGATGGCTTGCAAGTGGAAGGAACATTTCGCGCGCATCAAGTGCCGCTCTCCGATCCGGCCACGCATCCCGAACATCTCAAGCTGTTGGAAGACTGGTTGAGAAGTTATCGGCCGCAGGAACTCTTCGATGAGCAAGGCCGCTTGAAACCGGAACTGGCCGGGTTGGCACCCAAGGGCGAACGCCGCATGGGTGCGAATCCACACGCCAACGGCGGCATTTTGCTCCACGACCTGCGGATGCCGGATTTCCGGGATTATGCGGAAACCGTGCCTACGCCCGGGGCACGCGGCATCGGCGATGTGCATGTCCTCGGTCCTTTCCTGCGCGACGTGGCGAAGTTGAATCAAACGCAAAGAAATTTCCGCATTTTCGGTCCCGATGAAACCCTATCCAATGGTTTGGAAGCCGTTTTTGAAACGACCAAACGCCAATGGGACGCCGCAACCGTGCCAGACGACGAATTTCTCGCGCCCGCCGGACGCGTGATGGAAATGTTGAGCGAGCACCAATGCGAAGGCTGGCTTGAGGGCTATCTGCTCACCGGGCGGCATGGTCTGTTCAATTGCTACGAGGCGTTCATTCACATTGTTGACTCCATGTTCAACCAACACGCGAAGTGGCTGAAAGTCACGTCGTGTCTGCCGTGGCGGCGGAAGATTGCCTCGCTAAATTACCTGCTGGCCTCGCATGTCTGGCGGCAGGATCACAACGGTTTTACCCATCAAGATCCCGGTTTCATTGATCATGTCGTGAACAAGAAGGCCGGCATCGTGCGCGTCTATCTGCCGCCCGATGCGAATTGTTTGTTGTCGGTCATGGATCACTGCCTGCGCAGCCGCCATTACGTCAACGTCGTCATCGCGGGCAAACATCCCGCGCCGCAATGGTTGACGATGGAAGCTGCGGTCACCCATTGCACCGAAGGCATTGGCATCTGGCAATGGGCCAGCAACGACCAAAATTTCGCGCCAGATGTGGTGATGGCCTGTTGCGGCGACGTGCCGACGCTGGAAACTCTCGCTGCCGTTTCCATCATGCGCGAGCATCTGCCCGACTTAAAAATCCGCGTGGTCAACGTCGTTGACCTCATGCGGCTTCAGCCGAAAAGCGAACATCCACACGGATTAAGTGATATAGATTTCGACGACCTTTTCACCAGGGACAAGCCAATCATTTTTGCCTTCCATGCCTACCCGTGGTTGATTCACAGGTTGACTTATCGCCGCACCAACCACAAGAATTTGCATGTCCGTGGTTACAAAGAAGAAGGCACCATTACCACACCCTTTGACATGACCGTGCTGAATGAATTGGACCGCTTCCATCTGGTGATGGATACGATAGACCGCCTGCCACAGACCGGAGCCAAAGGCATCTATCTCAAACAGCAACTTCAGGACAAACTGATCGAGCATAAACAATACATTGATATGCATGGCGAGGACATGCCGGAGATTCGGGATTGGAAGTGGATGGAAATTAAGAAAGCAGGCAACCAATGAATGAATTAAAGAATGATCACAAGTCGCACGGAGATCCGAAAGGTGGCCCGATTAACCACGGCCATCCGCCTTATTGGAGACGCGCGCATCGGGATTGGCGAATTTGGTTTTGCGTGATTGTGATGCTCGTGGCCATGGTGGTTTATTTGATGACCGGTGATTTGCGCTGGCGGCTGCAAGGCCAATCGCCGCAACCGCCGCAGCCGATTTCCGCTCCGGCGGGCAACTAATAGTTGACCGCAAACTGACACATCCGAAAGTATCATTATGAATGCGCAAATTTTGATGGACACCGCGAAGACACTCATGGCCAGCGACAAGGGTTTGCTCGCGATGGACGAAAGCAATCCCACCTGCCACAAACGGTTCGCCAAACTGGGAATTCCACAAACCGCCGATGCGCGGCGCACGTATCGGGAATTGATCGTGACCGCGCCCGGTCTTGGCGAGTGCATCAGTGGCGCGATTCTCTATGACGAGACGATCCGCCAGCAGAAGAAAGACGGTACTCCCTTTGTCAAAGTTCTCACCGATGCGGGAATTATTCCCGGCATCAAAGTGGACGCCGGCGCGAAGGACATGGCCGCTCATCCCGGCGAGAAAATCACCGAAGGTCTGGACGGATTGCGCGAACGCCTGGCGGAATATTTTCAGATGGGCGCGCGTTTTGCCAAGTGGCGCGCGGTCATCGCCATCGGCGAAAACATTCCCAGTCGCAGTTGCCTCGAGGCCAACGCGCATGCGCTCGCCCGCTACGCTGCGTTGTGTCAGGAAGCCGGACTCGTTCCGATTGTCGAACCGGAAGTGTTGATGAACGGCGCGCATACTTTGGAGCGATGCCGCAAAGTCACCGAGGAGACGCTGCGCAATGTTTTCATCCAGCTCAATTGCCAGCGCGTGCTGCTGGAAGGCATGATTCTCAAACCCAACATGGTGCTGCCGGGTTTGGCCTGCCTCAAACAGGAATCCGTGGACGAAGTCGCCGACGCCACAGTGAAAACTCTTTTGCGAACCGTTCCCGCCGCCGTGCCCGGAATTGCATTTTTGTCCGGCGGCCAGCCGAGCGAACTCGCCTCGGCGCGTCTGAACGCGATGAATGTCCGGTTCAAGTTGCGAATGCCGTGGGCGTTGACCTTCTCATTTTCCCGCGCCATCCAGCAACCGGCTTTGGAAATCTGGCAAGGCAAAGACGCCAACGTGAAAGCTGCGCAGCAGGCTTTGCTTCATCGCGCCAAGTGCAACCGCGCCGCGCGCCGTGGCGAATACACGGCCGCGATGGAAAAGACATGAAAAACAGCCGGAACAATTTCCCGCTCCAGCTGGGTGTCCCGGAACGAAGTTCCCAAGTCCGCCGTGGAAGTTCCCTTTTCCGTCATGGAATTAGTTAAGTCCGTCGTCAAAGTTCCCAAGTCAGACGCCGACTGCCACCAGCAACGCCAGCCCGACGCCGCTAATGCCGCGCCGCCCGCGACACCGCATCCGTAAATGAAATTTGAAAACGCCAAGCGGCCTTCGGAAACGGAGGCCGCTTTTTTAGGGAAGCACTATCCGCCAACCTGCCGAATCCAATCTCGAATGTTCATGCCAATTCGTTCAACATCATCAATTGCAAGTTGGCCGCTGTGCATAATTACATTTCTTGACCGTTCAATCGTGCGAATCAAATGACGCACCCAATCCATGTCATGAAGTAACGCTTCAAATGAAGACCAATTCTGCTGGATGATTGATGTTAAATCTTTTAGCTCGGTAAAATAAATTGGGTTTAATCCTCTGGCTTGATGCCAGCGAATTTGTTGCTCCTCTTTCATCTTTTGTTCAGCTCGCTTCCGAATGTCACTTGAAACACACAGATTCCACCAATCAGCTTTTTTCTCTTCTAAAAGGTGACTTGAAATTAGTTCTCGGATGGTGTTCTCAAAACTTGCTATCGCTATGTAAAAGACCTCTACCGCGCCAAGCAGCACGAAGAAGACATCAAAGTCATCAATGAAATCACGAAGGTGGAATTTCCCATAAGCCTCAAGGCTTATGGCGACGGCCCATTGCAACTTTCCACCGACAAAAATTTCTTGATGTTTCCAAAACTCAAAGGCATGGGGATGTTGATCAATAAAAAAGAACACATCGCGAAATTATGGCTCGATCCGATTTTTGCCGAGTTCAGCAATATCAATGTGTTCCCGCTCATCTATGACGAGAAAAAACAACGCTGCAATATTCTCGTTTTTAATTATGAACTCGCCAAAAAGCGTATCTCCCGTATTGCTTTTGAGGAAGTGGGCAAAGGGCGCAAACATCCGGTCTTTCGCTTTTATGACGATGAAGATGATTATGTGTGTGAGGTACGTTATGGCAGCGGCACGGCAAACGCGCTGCAACGCGGACTTTGGACAAACACGAAAAACGGCATCAAGTATTTCGACAGCGTGACGAATGGCTGGATTGATTACTCGCATATCCGAAATGCCCAAGCACCTGAAAAATTCACGATTAAATTTTTGGAATCGCTGGGATTTACCAGCACCAATGACAGACTCATTATCGGAGTCTTAAAAGCGTTGAATTTCTTGGATGAGGCCAGCATCCCCACGCAACGATATTTTGAATTTCTCGATGATTCACAATCCAAAACCGTGCTTGCTCAAGGCATACGCGACGCATACGCAGACTTGTTTCGTGTGAATAATAAAGCAAACGAAATGGGCGAAGCGGAAGTGAAAAATAAACTCAAGACTTTAACACAAGGAACGAAAAGCGAAAACGTCCTCCGTTTAATGGCTATGACTTTTGCGGCTCTTTGTAAAAATGCCGAATTTTCCAAGACGGCGACGACACCCAAACAAGAAAAGCCGACAACTGTTGAACCGGCAAAAACTACCGCTGAAGAAAGTGAGCCGAAAAAAGAAAAGCACGAGCGTAAGCATTCATTTGATCTCGCTTACAACATTCACATCGAACTCCCGGCAACTAGAGATCAGGCTATTTATGACGCAATCTTCCGTTCTTTGAAGGAACATCTGCTATGAATATGATTGACCGAGAAGACACAAAGGTTGCCGGTTTTATATTGCGCGGCCTCCTTGCTTCGGAATCCTTGGAACAACTACAAGTCGTCAAAGGCAGAACGGGTGAACTTACTTTCGCAGATATTGCCAGCAAGGTTTCAATCAAGTCACTCGATCAAGATACCGTAAATGAGGCTGTAAAAATGTCTGCGGTTTCCCGTGTGAACTGATTTGAAATTATACATGAACTGGTTGATGAACTCGGCAATTGCAATCTCCGCCAGATCGCCATGCGTTTTGTTTCCAATCAGCCGCATCGTGAAAATGTTGCTTAACGTCGTGGTGATCAAATGCGGATTTTTGCTGATGAGTAGCTTGAAGTGAGCGGTGAAATCTTTGTATGCGGTTTGGTGATTCATAAAAGCGTGCCCATTTGCATGAAGTTTGCGCGGGAAATTTGGCGGCGTCAATCCGCGTTCGCGTGTTTGGCGTGGTTCGCGGTTCACCTCATCCGGCCTTCCCAGTGCGGAGAAGGAATTTATTTCATGGGGTGTTCACCCCATTCATTCTCCGTGTCCAAAAGATACAATTTCCGCAACGGATTATTGTGAAAATTGAAACAAAAGCCAAGACGCCCGCTCCGGATGCGAAGGACGATTTGAAAACCCTGCCACTGCCAGAAGTGGAGAAAAAGTTGGAGTCGTCGCCGGACGGCCTCACGCAAGCCGAGGCGCAGAAACGGCTGGCCCAATACGGGCCGAACGAGATTGCCGAAAAGAAAACCAATCCGTTCCTGAAATTCCTCGGCTATTTCTGGGGGCCGATTCCGTGGATGATTGAAGTGGCGGTGATTTTGTCGGGCGTGGTCCGGCACTGGCCGGATTTTTTCATCATCCTTTTTTTATTGGCGGCCAACGCCGTGGTCGGATTTTGGGAAGAACGCCAGGCGGGCAACGCCATTGCCGCGCTGAAGGCCAAGCTGGCGATCAACGCCCGGGTGAAACGCGATGGGAAGTGGATCACGCCTCCAGCGCGCGAGTTGGTTCCGGGCGATGTCATCCGCATGCGTCTAGGCGACATTGTGCCGGCGGATGCGCGTCTGCTGGACGGCGACCCGGTGGAGGTGGATCAGTCTGCGCTGACGGGAGAGTCGTTGCCCGCCGAGCGCAAATCCGGCGACGCAGTTTTTTCCGGTTCAATCATCCGGCAGGGTGAAATCGGCGCGTTGGTTTATGCCACGGGCGTGAACACCTATTTTGGCAAGACGGCGCAACTGGTGCAGGAGGCGCACACCATCAGCCATTTTCAAAAGGCGGTTCTGAAGATTGGGAATTACCTGATCATTCTTGCAGTGGTTCTGGTAGCGGTGATTGTCACCGTCGCAATTTTTCGCGGCGACCCGATCCTCACCACGTTGCAATTCGCCCTCGTGTTGACCGTGGCCGCGATTCCCGTGGCGATGCCGACGGTATTGTCGGTGACGATGGCGGTTGGCGCGCGGTTGCTCGCGAAGAAGCAGGCGATTGTAAGCAAGCTGGTGGCCATCGAGGAATTGGCGGGCGTGGACGTGCTGTGCGCGGACAAGACCGGCACGTTAACGCAAAATAAACTGACGCTCGGTGATCCGTTCAGCGTGAACAATGTTTCCGCCGAGCAAGTCATACTCGATGCCGCGCTGGCGTCGCGCGCGGACAACAACGACACGATTGATCTGGCTGTCATCGGTGGCGTAAAAAACAAAGATGAGTTGCAAAGTTATCAGGTGGTTCATTTCCAGCCGTTCGATCCGGTGCATAAACGCACCGAGGCCAACGTCAAAGCCGCAGACGGAAAACAATTCAAAGTGACGAAGGGCGCGCCGCAGGTGATTCTGGAATTGTCGGCCAACGCCGGGCAGTTGAAGCCCGAAGTTGAAAAGGCGGTCAACGAATTTGCGGCGCGCGGCTTTCGTTCGTTGGGCGTGGCGCGAGCCGATGGCGACGGGCAATGGCGGTTTGTTGGCGTGTTGCCCTTGTTCGATCCGCCACGCGAAGATGCCAAGGCAACCATCGCAACCGCACTGGCGATGGGCGTGAAAGTCAAAATGGTTACGGGCGATGCACTTGCCATTGCGCAGGAAACCGCGAAAAAATTAGAGTTAGGCGCAAACATTTTGGATGCCAGCAGCCTCGGCGACTCAAAAAAAGAGGAGTCAACAGAAGTGGCGGAGTCCATCGAGAAGGCGGACGGCTTCGCGCAGGTTTTTCCCGAACATAAATTTCACATCGTGGATGTTTTGCAGAAGCGCGGTCATATCGTCGGCATGACGGGCGACGGAGTGAATGACGCACCCGCGTTGAAGAAAGCGGATTGCGGCATCGCCGTTTCGGGTGCGACGGACGCGGCGCGCGCCGCTGCCGACATCGTACTGATGACGCCCGGACTGTCGGTGATCATTGACGCGATCAAGGAGAGCAGGAAAGTTTTTCAGCGGATGCAAAGCTACGCGATTTACCGCATCACCGAGACACTGCGCGTGCTGTTGTTCATAACGCTGGCGATTCTGGTGTTTAATTTTTATCCATTGACGGCGGTGATGATCGTGATGCTGGCGTTGCTCAACGACGGCGCAATCCTGTCCATCGCGTATGACAATGTTCACTATCAGGACAAGCCTGAGGCTTGGAATATGCGGCTGGTGCTGGGCATCGCCACGGTGCTGGGCGTCGCCGGTCCCATGGCTTCGTTTGGTATGTTTTATCTCGGCAACAGTGTGTTTCATCTCGACCATCCGCATCTCCAGACTTTGAGTTTTCTGCTGCTGTCTGTGGCCGGGCATCTGACGATTTTCCTGACGCGCACGCGCGGCCCGTTCTGGTCCATCCGTCCCGCGCGGATTTTGCTGGTGGCGGTGTTCGGCACGCAAACGGTGGCCACCCTGATCGCGGTGTTCGGATTGTTCATGCCACCGATCGGTTGGGGCTGGGCGCTGTTCGTCTGGGGCTATGCGCTGGCGTGGTTCCTCGTGAGCGACCGCGTGAAACTGCTGGCGTATCGGATTTTTGATCCGGTCAAAGCCGAGGCAACACCTGAAGGCAAAGCCAAGACCTCGCAAACATTATGTGCCGCTGCAAACAGCGCAATCGGGCAATGATGATCTACCGGCTTGCCGGAATGGGCGCGCCCCAAATGGTCAAACTGCCTGGCAAAATTGTAATTATGTTAAGTCTATTTTCAGCTATTTAACGACGGTAGAATCCACTTCCCAGCCGCCGCCGAGCGCGCGGTAAAGTTGCACGACCGCGAGCAGTTGATTGAGTTGCGTTTGCACCAGCGAATTTTCCGCCGGAAACAACAGCTGCTGTTCCTGCAAAACCTCGTAGTAATCCGCGTTGCCCAGCTTATAGCGTTCCATCGAAATTTTCACGGCCTCTTTGTAGGCATCAACGGCGCGGCTTTCGTGCGTGCGCGCAGCGGCCAGCTTTTCACGTGAAATCAAGGCGTCGGAAATTTCCTGAAACGCACCCAGCACGGCAGCCTGATATTGCAACGCGAATTGTTCGCGCACGGCGCGGGCTTGCGCGTATTGCGCCCGAATTTGGCCGCCGTGAAATAGAGGTCCGGTCAAACCGGCGGCAAGGCCCCACGCAACGTCGCCGCCGCCGGAAGTGAACGTCGCCAGATCAGAACTGGCTTCGCCGAACAACCCCGTGAGATTGAGTTGCGGAAAAAAATCTGCGACGGCCACGCCGACTTGCGCGTTGGCCGAACGCAATTGCTGCTCGGCTTCGCGAATGTCGGGACGACGTTCGAGCAACGCGGACGGCAAACCGGCGGGCACCTCCGGCGCCATTTGTTTTTCGAGCGAAGAATTTCCGCGCAAAGTTGCGCCGGGATTTTGTCCGAGCAAAACGCTCAGTTGATCTTCCTGCAACGCGATTTGCTCTTCGAGTTCGGGAATCGTCGCGGCGGCGGAATCCATGAGCGCTTCGGCGGACGACGTTTCCAATTTCGACGCGACGCCGCCTTGCAACCGCTCGTTGAAAATTTTCAAACTTTCGCCGAAAGAGTTTGTTGTATCTCGGGCGATCTCCAATTCACGGTCCAGCGCGAGAAGTTGAAAATAATTTTGCGCGACCTGGGCGATGAGCGAAATCATCACGTCGCGCCGCGCCTCTTCGCTGGCGAAAAATTGCGCGCGCGCGGATTCATTGAGCCGCCGGATTTGTCCCCATAAATCAACCTCCCACGAGGCGCTTGCATCAGCCGCAAAAACAGAACCTCTCGTGCCGGTTGGCGACGGCATATTGTCGGCGACATTTTGCCCTGAACCGGCGACTGCGGCGTAATTCAATTGCGGGAAAAATCCCGCGCGCGCTTCCGCCGCAACGGCACGGGCCTGTCCGACGCGTGTGACGGCAATTCGCAAATCGTAATTGTTCGTGAGCGCGACGCGAATCAGGTTTTGCAAATTGTTGTCGTGAAAAACCTGCCACCACGGAAGATCGGCGAACGAGTTTGTCGAAACTTCAGTTTCGCCGCGAAAAGCCGCCGGAGCATTGACTGGTGGACGTTTGTAATCTGGCCCGACAGCGCAGCCGGCAAGAAAAAGAATCAACCACCAAGATACAAAGGCACAAAGTTTTTTAATTTTCTTTGTGTCTTCGTGTCTTGATGGTGATAACATTTTCATCCGTTCGGCTCCGGCGGTTTTGGCTTGTGCTCTTCGCGGGCTTTTTTGCTGATGCGCGCAACGGCTTTTTCGACGACGGAAAAAGTGACCGGCACGATAAAAACATCCACGAAGGTCGCACCCAGCATTCCGCCAATCACCACCGTGCCGAGCGTTTCGCGCGAAACGCCGCCCGAACCGGACGCGAGCCAGAGCGGGACGCAGCCGAGAATAAACGCAAATGACGTCATCAGAATTGGCCGCAGCCGGATGCGCGCGCCGGTCAGCGCGGCCTCGGTAATCGGTTTGCCTTTTTCGTATTCTATTTTGGCGAAGGAAATGATGAGGATGGCATTTTTTGCGGCGAGGCCGATGAGCATGATCAAACCGATTTGCACATAAACGTTGTTTTGAAATCCGCGCAGCGTCAGCGCGAGGAACGCGCCGAGAATGGCCGTGGGCGTTCCGAGCAAAACGCTCATCGGCAGCGACCAGCTTTCAAATTGCGCGGCGAGAATCAGAAAAACACACAGGACCGAAAGACTGAAAATGAGCACGGGCGAAACGCCTGCCGCCGCCTGTTGTTCCTGAAACGACATGCCGAAATAATCATGGCCGATTCCCGGCGGCATCGTTTGCGCGAAAACTTCCTCGAGCGCTTTCGTCGCCTGGCCGTCGCTGTAACCGGGTGCGGCCGCGCCGTTGATCTGCGCGCAAGTATATTCGTTATAGTGCATGACGAATTCGGGGCCGGTGCGGCGTTGAATTTCCGTGAACGCCGAGAGCGGAACGGCTTGTCCCTGATTATTGCGCACGTAAAACTGCAAAAGATTTTCGGCGCGGGTGCGATATTGAGCTTCGGCTTCCAGATAAACCTGCCATTGCCGCCCGAAACGATTGAAATAATTCACAAAATATCCGCCCATGAAGGTTTGCAGAGTGTTGTAGACATCGCCGATCGCAACGCCTTGTTTCAAAACCTTGTCGCGGTCCACTTTGACGAACACTTGCGGCACGTTCGGCAGATACGTCGTGAGGATGCCGGCCAGTTCGGGGCGTTTCCGCGCGGCGGCCATGAACTTGTCCAGATTTTGCAGGAGAAATGACGGGTCCTGGCTGCCGGAGCGGTCTTCCAAAATGAAAGTAAAACCGCCGGACGTGCCGACGCCGGGAATGGACGGCGGCGAAAAAGCGGACGCGGTCGCTTCGGGCAATTTGGCCAGTTCGCTGTTGATATGCCTGTTGATCGCCGTGATTTGTTCGCCGGTTTTTGTCCGTTGGCTCCACGGCTGGAGCGTCACAAAAAAGAACGCGTTGTAGGTGGCCTGCACCTGGCTCAACAAACTGAAACCTTCGACGGTTGTGCAATATTTAACGCCCGGCGTTTTTTTCAAAATGTCCTCGATCTTTTTGCAAACGGCGTCGGTGCGTTCGAGCGACGCGGCGTAGGGCAGTTGCGCGACGACGTAAGCGTAACCCTGGTCTTCCACCGGCAAAAATGCGCCCGGCAACCGCGCGCCGAGCAAAAGCGCGACGGTTAGAATCATCGCGAGCATGATGATGGTGAAAATGCTTTTGCGAATGAGCGTGCCGGCGACTCTGATGTAACCGTCGCGAGCCTTGTCAAACACGCGGTTGAACCGGTCGTAAAACCTGCCGAGCGGCCCGCGCGATTTGTTTTTATCTTTTGGCTTCAACAACATGGCCGCGAGCGCGGGACTCAACGACAGCGCGTTGAACGCGGACAGCATGACGGAAATGACAATCGTCAGCGCGAACTGCTGGTAAAGCCGCCCGGTGATGCCCGCGATGAAAATGGTTGGAATAAAAACCGCCGCGAGAATGAGCGCGAGTGAAACGACCGGGCCGGCAACTTCTTCCATCGCCTTGAGCGCGGCGTCTTTGGGCTTCATGCCTTCTTCGATGTGACGTTCGGTGGCTTCGACCACGACAATGGCGTCGTCAACCACCAGCCCAATCGCCAGAACCAACCCTAAAAGCGAAAGTGTGTTCAGCGAAAATCCGAAGATGGGAAAAAACGCGAAGGTGCCGATGAGCGCCACCGGAACGGCGAGCAGCGGAATGAGCGAGGCGCGCCAGCCTTGCAGAAAAATAAAAACGACGATGATGACGAGAACCAGCGCGATCACCAGCGTGCGCATGATGTCATGCATGCCCTCGGAAACGGCAAGCGTAGTGTCGAGCGAAACGACGTAATCGAGGTCGGCGGGAAAACTTTGCTTGAGTTTCGCCATGAGTTTGAGCACGGCTTTTTCGTCATCGAGCGCGTTGGAGTCGGGCAATTGATAGATCGCCATGATCGCCGACGGTTTGCCGTTCAATTTGCCGGCGATGTTGTAAAGTTGCGCGCCGAGTTCCACGCGCGCGACGTCTTTCAACCGCACAATCGAGCCGTCGGAATTTTCGCGGATGATGATGTCGCCAAATTGTTTTTCCGTGACAAGCCGGCCCTGCGCGGTGATGGCATAAGTGAATTCCTGTCCGTGCGGCGTCGGCGGCCCGCCAACCAAACCGGCGGGATTGGGAGTGTTCTGCGCGTTGATGGCGGTGATGATATCGTTGACCGTCAGGTTGAGTTTCGCGAGTTGATCGGGCTTGACCCAAAAGCGCATCGCGTATTGCCCGGCGCCGAAAACATTGATGTTGGAGATTCCCTTCAACTGGGTGATTTGGTCCACGAGATTGATGTAGGCGTAATTGGCGAGGAACGTCGCATCGTGCGTGCCCTTTGGCGACGTGACGCCGATCAACATCATCGGACTCGAAGGCGATTTCAAAAGGGTGACGCCATATTGTTGAACGGACGACGGCAACTGCGACGCGGCCTGGTTTTCGCGGAGTTGCGCGAGCACTTGGTCAATGTTCGGGTCGGTCTTGACATTGAAATTCACGCCCATGCGCATCACGCCATTGTTCGCGCTGACGGAATACATGTAATTCATGTTGTCCACGCCGCTCATTTGTTCCTCAATCGGCGTCGCAACGGATTGCGCCAGCGTTAGCGCGTCGCCGCCGATGAACGTGGTCTGAATGCGGATTTCCGGCGGAACAATATTGGGAAATTGCGCGACCGGCAGGCTCACCATCGAAACCGCGCCGATAATCACCATCAAAATGGCGATGACCATCGCGACAATCGGACGGTTGATGAAAAATTTATACATGAATGAACCTCAAGCGCGCCGGAAAAATTATTTTCATTTCGACTGGTTCGCCTGCCCCCCGGGATTCGCCTGCGCTTCGGTTGGACTGGCTTGATTCGCTTCCGTCCCAAACGGTTTCGGATCAACGACCATGCCCTCTTTCACTTTTTGTGTGCCTTCGACCACGACGCGGTCGCCGGGTTTGAGGCCGCTTTCAATAATCCAATCCGAGCCGACCTGTTCGCCGACGGTGACGGATACCGTCTGCGCCGTGTTCGTCTCGTCCACGATCGTGACCTGGTATGAACCTTGAAGTTGAGCCACGGCGCGTTGCGGGACGATCAGCGCGTTCGTTTTGGTTTGCGTTTGCGCGCGGACGCGACCGTATTGGCCGGGACGCAGAATAAAATTCGCGTTGGAAAATAGTCCGAAGATTTGGAGCGTGCCGGTGTTCGGATTGACCTGGCGGTCGGCATAAAAAAATCTTCCTTTTTCGGGATAAATCGAACCGTCGGCAAAAATCAACTGCAACGGACAATTTTCATCCGCATTTGTCAAACTGATAAGACGCCGCCAAAAAGTCAGATACGATTGCTCGCTGGCTTGAAAATAAACCTTGACCGGATTGATGGTCGAAACCGTCGTGAGCACGCTGCCCGACTGTCCGACCAAATCGCCGATTTGCGCCAGCGCGGTTCCGGCGAGGCCGTCAATTGGCGATGTGATTTTTGTGAAACCAAGATTCAACTGCGCGTTTTCAACGGCGGCTTCATCCGCTTTGACTTGTGCCTTCGCCGCAAGGTCCGCTTGAACGGCGTTGTCCAATTCCTCCTGGCTGATGGCCTGCTCCTTCGCGAGCGGCGTGTAGCGTTTCACGTCCAGTTCCGTTTTGCCCGCTTGCGCCTGGTCCTGCGCGAGTTTCGCCTGTGCCTGATCCAGCGCGGCTTGAAAGGGACGCGGGTCAATGTGGAAAAGCAGATCGCCTTTTTTCACCTCGCTGCCCTCGGCGTAATTTTGCGCAAGTAAATAACCGGTTACTTGCGCACGGATCTGCGCGTTTACAAAACCGTCGAGCGTGCCGATCCATTCTTCAAAAATCGGAACGTTCGTCGGGGCGAGCGTGATGACCTGAACCTCCGGCGGCGGCGGCGGGGCGGATTTTTTTTTGCAGCCATCGGCAGACAAAATCAGAATCGAAAAACAAAAAGCGCAAACGAACCGACTATTTGGCGTATATGAGCGTCCCATAAACCTTTATAAAAATTACCGCAGCAGTATAAACCACTTTTCCTTTTTGACAACGTTGCCGGCAAATGCGGAATTGGATAAAGTGTTGTCCTGCCTTTGGGACTATAAACTTGGGATGGCCGGCATGGAAGGACTAAAACCCGCATATCCCGGCGGCTGTTAGAAGTTTTCAGCCGAGTCGGGCAACCCTTCAACATTGACTGGCCCATCCATCCCAGTTTACAGCAACCGCCTCTTTTCCCGCCATCACAATCCGATGTATCACGACCTGGTTTTCATGTGATGTGTCAATTCCGTTGATTGTCCAGCGCCAGTTCCTCCGGTGTCACCACCAGATCCAGTTTCTCCGTATGCCGGATGACCGTGATCAATGATGGGACGCCGATCACGTTGGCAATGAGGTGACGATGCAATTCATCAATCCCGGAAACCGGTTCGCCGCTGAACGCAACAATCACATCGCCCTCCCGCAAACCGGCCCGCCGTGCAGGACTTCCGGGTTCGATGCCCGCCACCAGGACGCCGTGGTCAGCTTCCAACCGGTGGAACCTCACCACCCGTCGAAGAATGGGAACATTCTGGCCGGCGACACCGATCCAACTGCGGCGGATGCGGCCTTCCTTGATCAGCCACGCCGCCACGAATTCGGCGGTGTTGCTGGCGATGGCAAAACAAATCCCCTGCGCGGGAAGAATGATCGCCGTATTCACGCCGATGATTTCGCCGCGTGAATTGACCAGTGGCCCGCCGGAGTTGCCGGGATTCAACGCCGCATCGGTCTGGATGACATTGTCAATCAACCGGCCGGATTGAGAACGCATTGAACGGCCCAGCGCGCTTACCACGCCGGCCGTCACCGTCTGGTGAAACCCAAACGGACTCCCGATGGCGATGGCAATCTGTCCCACGCGGATGGACTTCGAATCACCAAACTGCGCATGAACGAGTTGAGACGCATTGATGCGGAGGACTGCCAGGTCTGTTTCCGGATCGTCGCCAGCCAGGCTGGCATCGAACACACGACCGTCTGCCAGGGTGACTTTCATCCTGTGTGCATCATGGACGACGTGGCTGTTGGTGAGAATGAAGCCGTCGGGCGCAATGACAAAGCCGGAGCCGCTGCCGCCGGATTCCGGCCCGCGCCGGCTTTCGTGGCTGGCGCGGTGGACATGAATGTTCACCACCGCCGGCCCAATCTTCGCGACGACGCGAGTGATGGTCCTGGAATAACTGTCCAGCAATTCGTCATCGCCGGCTGCCGGCTGGACCGGCGCCTCGGTGACAACGGAATCGCTGTCGCTGAACGCGTGAACAAGTCCGGCTGCCTCGCGGCCTTGAAATGTGGCTGGTGTTTTCATTTGGTGTTTGGACGGGTCAACCCGCTTATATGGGGCGGTTGCTGTTCGTGGGCTCATGCCGGCACGGCGAGCTTTTCCAGCTTGGAAACAATCGCCCGCTTGCCGGTGACGCCGATGGTTTGATCCCGCACTTCACCGCCCGCGAAATAGAGCAGCGTCGGAATGGATTGGATGCCGGAGCGCGCGACCAGAACCGGGTTGGTGTCCACGTTGACTTTCGCGACCTTCACACGGCCAGTTTGCTCCACGGCAATTTCGTCAAGCACGGGCGCGAGCATTTTGCACGGCCCGCACCACTCGGCCCAAAAGTCCACGAGGATGGGTTGATTGGATTGGAGAACTTCGCTCTCGAAGTTCAATTCGTTGATTTCAACGGTCGGTTTCATGTTTTCGTTTGCCTTTCATTATATGTAATAACTCTGATTACATAATCGCACAAAAAAAGAGACCGTCAACAGGCTTTTTTCCTGGCGCCAGCACCCGACGCTTTCACCGTGTCGATCACGTCGGCCAGGGTTGTCTTTTCCAAGTCCCTTTCCATGGCGCTTTGGGCTGATGCAAAAACCTTGGCCAGCGCTTCAAGAATACAGCGGCCCACCGGGCAGGCCGCGCTGGGTTTTTGTGAAGGAATGGCAAACGACTCTGAACCCTCGACTGACCGATAAATTTCAGCCATGTTAACGCGTCGTGGCGACCGGCTCAACCGGGAGCCAGATCCAGACCCCTTGCAAGTGTCCACCAGCTTGGCCTTCTGCAAAGATAGCAGCAGCCGTCGGACGGTCACCGGATTCGTGTTGATGCTGCCGGCCAGGGCGGCGGATGTGACCCGGTCACCCTCTTGGTAAGCCAGGACAGCCAGCACATGAACGGCCATGGCAAAACGGCAGCTAGTCCTCATAAAGCATAGAATTAAGTAATCATGATGATTACAATTGTCAAGTCTCTTTCACCCGCACCCCCTGTCAAAAAATGCCTGCTCGTTAAAGGTTTGGCTGTCCAAAACGGCCTCCCGCAAGTAGCTTTCAAGCAACATGACGGGCATTGCTGAAATCTTCGTGGGGCTTTTGCTTGCGGTCGCCGTTCTGGCTCTGGTGGCGCGCAAATTCCATATTCCCTATCCGATCCTGTTCGTCATAGGCGGATTGTTGCTCGGCTGGATTCCCGGATTGCCAAAAGTAAGGCTCGACCCCGAACTGGTTTTTCTTTTCTTTCTGCCGCCGCTTTTGTTTCCGGCAGCGCTGTTCACCTCGTGGCGTGATTTCCGCGCGAACCTCCGTCCCATCTCGCTGCTTGCCATCGGGCTGGTTTTGTTCACCACGGTGGCGGTTGCGTATCTGGCGCATTATTTCATGCACCTGCCGCTCGCCGCCGGGTTTGTCCTGGGCGCAATCATCTCGCCGCCTGACGCCATCGCCGCCACGGCGATTGCCGAACGGTTGAAGGTCCCCCGCCGCATTGTCACAATTTTGGAAGGCGAAAGTCTGGTCAACGATGCGACCGCGCTCGTCGCTTATCGTTTCGCGGTTGTCGCCGTATCAACCGGTTCGTTTTCGTTGGCGCACGCGAGCGGGCAATTTTTAATCGTGGGCATCGGCGGAATTCTGGCCGGCCTGGCGGTCGGCTGGCTGGCGCAACAATTTCACAAGCACGTGGATGATGCGCCGATTGAAATCACCGTTTCGCTGCTGACGCCATTTGTCGCCTATTTGTGCGCCGAACGGCTGGGCGTTTCCGGCGTGCTCGCGGTCGTGACCGCCGGTTTATACTTAGGACGGCGAATGCCTGAACTGCTCACCTTCAAGACGCGACTGCAAGGCGGACCGGTTTGGGAAATGGTCGAATTTCTGCTGAACGGTTTTGTTTTCATCCTCATCGGACTGCAACTGCCCGAAGTGTTGTACGCGCTGTCCGGCCATGACATTCCCATTCATCAACTCGTCTGGTATGCGCTGTTCATCAGCCTCGCGGTGATTCTCATCCGCATCCTGTGGGTTTTCCCGGCGGCCTATCTGCCGCGCCTGATATTCAAGAGCATTCGTGACCGCGATCCTTATCCGTCGTGGCGGCACGTCACCATCATCGGATGGACGGGTATGCGCGGTGTAGTTTCACTGGCGGCGGCTTTGGCGATACCGCTCACGATTCAAAGCGGTGATCCCTTTCCGAGCCGCGACTTAATTTTATTCCTCACCTTCATCGTAATTCTGGCCACGCTGGTCGTGCAAGGCTTGAGCCTGCCGCTGCTCATCCGCTGGCTCGGCGTCAAGGACGACGGCTCGATGGAAAAAGAAGAACGCGAAGCCCGGCTCAAAGCCAATCAGACCGCCCTCTTCCGGCTCAATGAAATCGCAGAACGTAATCCCGCGAAAGCCGACGCGCTGCAACGACTTCGCATCGAATACGAAGACCACATCCGCCAGGTGGAAGGTGCCGAACGGGGGAGTGCCGGCACGCCGCTCCGCCTTTTTTCCTCTGAATACGAACGCCTCTCGCATGAAGCGCTTCAAGTGGAACGCCGGACGATCCTCCAACTCCGCAACGACAGCGTCATCAGCGATGAAGTCCTGCGCCGCATCCAGCAGGACATTGATCTGGCTGAAGCCAGGTTGAGGCATCATCAGTAATAACCTTGAGAGTTCCAAGACAGGACTGAGTAATAGTGACGAATTTTGGCGAATAGTCCTTGATTTTACAGGAGATTTTGCCATTTTACTGGTATCTGAATCGGTGACTTAGTCCGAGCAGCACGGGCAGATGATGGACGGACAGAGCGAAGCCCGTTTTCAGCGAAAGCACCTGCGCCGCGCTGGCGGTCAGCAGTGCTGTGGCCTGTTGAACATCAGGATCGCTGCGTGGATAAATTATTTTTCATTGACCATTAAGAACCGGGTTTTGCCAGCCGCCGGGAGGCGTGACGCGTTCGACTTCGCGTGGCCCCCAAGTTTTTGGTTCATACTCAAACACCGGAGTTCCGGCCTTCAACACCGGGTCAACAATCCGCCACGCTTCTTCAACATAATCCTCGCGGGCGAACAAAGTTTGATCTCCAGCCATCGCGTCACTGAGCACCCGTTCGTAGGCATCCATCTCTTCGGCGCGCGGGTAGCGGCTTGCCAGGATTTCCACCGGCAGACTGGCCTTTTCATCGGTCGGGGATATGCTGTTCAGGCAGATTGCAAATGTGATGTCAGGGCTGATCCGTATCCGGCAATAATTCGACTTCAAGTCGTAGCCTTCATACATCGTCGGTGCCTGACGCAGTCGAACCACGACTTCCGTGCAAGTCACCGGCAGACATTTCCCAGCCCGGATGTAGAAGGGAACTCCCCGCCAGCGCCAGGAATCAATTTCCAGCTTGAGCGCCGCAAACGTCTCCACCTTGGAGTCGGGCGCAACTCCCGGCTCATTACGATAACCCCTGAACTGGCCGCGAACCAAATTTTCTGCCGCCAGCGGCGGGATGGCCTTCAACACCTTGACCTTCTCATCCCGGATGGATTCGCTGTCTATCCTGACCGGCGGTTCCATCGCCAGATGCGCCATGACCTGAAACAGATGATTTTGCATCACATCGCGAATCGTGCCGACCTGTTCGTAAAATGCGCCCCGGCCTTGGACGCCGAAATCCTCCGCCATCGTGATCTGAAAACTCTCGACATTGTAACGGTTCCAGAACGGTTCCAGCAAAGCATTGGCAAAGCGGAAAAACAACGCGTTATGCACCGGCTTCTTTCCGAGGTAATGGTCAATGCGGAAAATGGCTTTTTCATCGAAGGTTTTAAGCAGGATCTGATTAAGCATCTGCGCCGAGGCGAGATCACGGCCGAAGGGTTTTTCGATGATGACACGCGCACCGTCGGTGCAGCCCAATCTGCCGAGTTGCTCCACCACAATTTCGAAAGCAGCCGGTGGTATGGCCAGATAATATGCCGGGCGTTGAGCCGGACCTAGTTGCTGGCGAAGGGCTTGAAAAGTCGCCGGATCATTGTAGTCGCCGTCCACATAACGCAGGAGACCGGAAAGCTTTTCAAAAGCCGACGGGTCAAGCCCGCCGTGTTTTTCGAGACTGTCTTTTGCCCGGGACCTAAGTTGTTCGAGGTTCCAGCCGGCCTTGGCCACGCCGATGATCGGCACGTTTAGGTTGCCGCGCTTCAACATCGCCTGCAATGACGGGAAGATTTTTTTGTAAGCCAGATCGCCTGTGGCCCCAAAAAACACCAGGGCGTCGGAATGATTTATGTTCATGGCTCGTCCTTATTTCGCAGATTTCTCCAGATGCCCGCCAAAGCCGAAACGCATTGCCGAAAGCACCTTGTCTTGGTAATCCGCCTCACCGCGCGAACTGAAGCGTTCGTAAAGCGCCGTGGTGAGAACCGGCACCGGCACGCCCTCGTCAATCGCCGCCTTGATCGTCCAGCGGCCCTCGCCGGAATCGGAAACGCGACCGGCGAATTGCGATAGTTGCGGGTCTTTGGCCAGGGCGTCGGCGGTTAAATCCAGCAGCCACGACGCAATCACGCTGCCGCGCCGCCACACCTCGGCAATGTCTGCCAGATTTAGATCGTATTGATAGTGTTCGGGATCACGCAAGGGCGTCGTCTCGGCGTCAATCTCGTTTTGCTTTTTTCCGATGTTCGCATCGCGCAAAATTCCCAGCCCTTCGGCGTAAGCGGCCATTATGCCATATTCGATGCCGTTGTGAACCATCTTGACGAAATGTCCCGCGCCATTTGCGCCGCAATGCAAATAGCCCTGCTCGGAAGTGCCCGCAGATTTTCCTCGTCCCGGCGTGCGTGGAACGTCGCCGATGCCGGGCGCGAGCGCGGCAAAAATCGGATCGAGATGATCCACGATATTTTGCTCGCCGCCTATCATCATGCAATAACCGCGTTCGAGTCCCCAGACACCGCCACTGGTGCCGACATCAACATAATGAATTTTTTTCGCGGCCAATTCTTTTGCACGGCGGATGTCATCAATGTAATAGGAATTGCCGCCATCAATCAAAATATCGTCCGGCGACAGGAGCGGCAGCAGACCGGCAATCGTGCTGTCAACAACGCCGGCTGGAACCATCAGCCAGATGGCGCGCGGCTGCGCGAGTTTTTTCACGAAGTCCGCGGGCGACGAAGCGCCGGTGGCTTTTTCCTTTGCCAGATGGCTGACCGCGTCCGCCGAACGGTCATAGACCACGCAATCGTGGCCATCCTTGATCAGGCGGCGGACCATGTTTGCGCCCATCCGGCCCAGGCCAATCATGCCCAACTGCATTCTGGATTTGGTTTTCATAAAGTTCTTCATCAAGCAGGCAGGGACTTTTCAAAAATGCCGGTGAAACTGTGGAAACGGCGCGCGATTTCTGCAACCGCGGCTTCACGCGTGATTTTCTTCGCCCGAAAATTTGCCAGCGGATCCCAAAAATCCGTCCGGCCAACCGCGAAACCGATGAAGCCCTTCACGCCCGCCGCCGTCGCCAGCCAATCGTGAACTTTCTGGTCATTCTCGCCACGGCCGAGAACGATGCAGCAGACCTGGTCACGACCATCACGCTGCGCAGCGACCACGATCTGCTCGCAGTCTTCGCGACGGTCGAGGCCTTCGATTTTCCAGACGTCCGGCTCGACGCCTGCGTTCTGAAGCTGATGGATTGCCTGCACCATCAGCTTGGGACGAAGTTCCAGATCGTAGGCTTTCTTGTCGCCACCGAGCCGGTCGAGTTGCGCTTTCTCCGCCGGCACGAGCAATTCAAACATGAACCGGCTCTGGCTTTGGCTGTGAAGATAACCGGACAATTGCTTCAGCCGGGCCGCTTGCCGCCGGTTCAAAACCAGGTCGTCTTCGGGATTATAACGCACGAGCACTTTGCAAAACGTCGGCTGAAACGATTCGATGTGTCTGGTGAAATCCGCGCCGTATTCAAAATCAAATTCATCCTGTCCGCTCTTCTCGACGGGACACGCGGTGACAAATCCATTTGCTTTCGCATCACGCAGGATGGCTGCGCCAAATTGCTCGTCCACGAGAATGCCCGCCTTTTCTTTTGGCACACCGGCGGCGATGGCGGCTTTGAAACCATCGTAAATGACCTGCTTGGCGGCGGAGATTTCGGCGGTCTGTGCCGGTGTCAGATCGCCGTGCCAGCCAAACATTTTTGTCTCGAACGAACCGCGATGGTCGAACGGCAAAATGTAGAGCGGTAGATTGAAGCCGATGGTTTTCATCATTCACCTTTCAGTTGGCCCAACCGAGGCCGTCTTTTTTAACGAATGTTCGCAGAAAAATCATGCCGCGAATTTATCAGTGCTCACGCATTTGTAAATTGTGCATTGGAAGGAAAATTTTTCCTTCCAAAGGAGGATTCGAAGCGGCAGCAAAACATTGGCACAATTCTTGTGCGCTGTTCCGCAGGTTGGGTCAATTCACACTTGAAGAACCGGAGCTTCCTGTGTTGGCTGGGCTATCGCAGCTGGTGCTTCGGGCGGTGCATCAAGCACGGTCACGCCGCCTTTGGCGGCAGGCTTGTGTCGGGACAAAAAAGGAAAAAATGGAAATGCTGAAATTTCGCTTGGTTCTGCACACGTTGTTCAAATCTGAACAGGGGTTTCCCCCGGCAGGGTCGTGTTTTCAGGCATTTCCACGTGGCAAAGGCCATGCTGCAGTTCTTTGCATCCTATGAGTGCACGCAGAATGTGGAGTGTCAGCGAAGGGGATTTTCCGGCAAACGGATCGCCACGCCAAAAACTGGAGTTTGCCCTGAAATATGCGGCGCTGGCTCCCACGGAGAGCCATTGGCAGACATGGGATTTCCGGGTGGCGGACACGCACCTCGAATTGATGGCCAAAGACGATCCGGCGCTGGAGGTGGTTGACCCGGATGGGCGCGAGTCAATATTAGATTGCGGGGCGGCGCTGCTGTATTTGAAACTTGCGCTGAAACATTTCGGTTGTCTGGGCCGGGTGGCGTTATTTCCCGATCTCGGTGAACCTGGGCTGGTGGCGAGAATTCACCCGGGCTTTTGTCGCGAACGGGACGCGCAGGAAAAACTTCTTTTCGAGGCGATGACCGGAAGCCGCGCAAATGTTTCGCCCCTGGGCGAAACCCCGGTTTCCGAAACGATGCTTGCAGCGCTTGGTCGCGCCGCTGCGGGCGAACGCGGCTGGCTGGACTTTGTCCAAAGCGAAATGAGCCGGCAACATGTGATGAAGATCACACTGGCGGGTGATCAATGGTGGATGAACTTTGAGAGTTTGCGCGCCCAACCAACGAACGCTGCGACGGAAGGGCATGCTTCACGCTGGTCGCGACCGCTTTTCGCCTTTGGTGGTCGCAACGGTGATTCTTGGAATTGGGCAGCAGACCCGGTTGACCAGCCGGCAGTTTCTGCGGCGACTTTGGCCGTCGTGAAAACCAAGACGGACGACAAACACGGCTGGCTGGAAGCGGGTCAGACGATGGCCCGGACCGTTTTACAGGCGCAAGCATTGGGTTTGTCGTGGGCATTCTTCAATCCGGTGCGCCACCGGCAGGCGCGCTCGGCATTGCGCATGGGAGTCGGTCACAAAGGTTTCGCGCAGGTCATCCTGCGTTTTGGTTCGCTCACGACCGGCGAAACGGTCCGGTTGGGCGCGCCGGCAACAACCATGCTCCCGCAATTCATAAAAACGTGATCAAGCTGCAGCCTGATTGTCCAGAAAGCGGGACAGGAGAGTTTCAATCTCGTCAGATTGCGGCCCGGCAAGGTCGAAGACATGGAAGCGAGTCTGGACGCTCTTCAAATACCCAGCCCTTTTGGAGGGTTTGACACCAATGGTCTTTTCGACCATGATTGCCAGCAACAAATTGCAGATTTTTGGTGGAGTTGCATTGGCGGCAGACGGATGGTTTCTGGCGCAGCAACATGGGGCGTGATGAAACAACAGAGGCTGGACGGACCGAATTGAAGCGGTTTTATCGCAGGTGCAAGATGGGAAAAATCCTAACAGATCCTAACACTAAAAGTTCGTTTTGGGATGGTCGGACGTCCAACGCTGGAAACGGCAAAACCGGCATTTTACCCAATGATAATGGGCTTAATCAGCGCTTTGACCGGATAGCACCGAAACACCGGTTTTAGATTCGAATCTCACCGCCCCGGCCATCTATTTTAATTTCTAAATTCCAATTGGCGATTTCCGATTTGAAAACTGAAACCAGCACGCCGGAAAATCTGGTGGTTCCATTGCGTTCCATCGTCGCGCCGCTGGATTTGGCGGAGATTTTCCCCCGGTCGCAGGCGCTCGAAGTCGAACTCGGCTGCGGCGACGTGTCGTTTCTCGTCGAATACGCCCGGCGGCATCCGGGAAAAAATTTCCTCGGTGTCGAACGCCTGCTGGGCCGCATTTCCAAACTCGACCGCAAAGGCCGCCGCGCGGGCCTGAACAATCTGCGCGGCGTGCGGATCGAGTCGTCGTATTTTTTGCAATGGCTCCTGCCGGCCCGCTCGGCATCTGTGCTGCACGTTTATTTCCCCGACCCGTGGCCGAAGAAAAAACACCGCCGGCACCGGCTCATCGGCGAAAACTTTCCCGCGCTCGCCCGCGCCGCGCTCGCGTCCGGCGGGAAAATTTATTTGCGGACGGACGACGCGGATTATTTTTCGCAAATGACCGGAGTATTTGGCGCGGGCGGGGAATTTCAAACAATTGAAACGCCGGTGGAGCTGGCGGAATTGCCCACGGATTTCGAGCGGGATTTCATCGCGCGCGGCATTCCGACGCTGCGCGCGGCGTATCAAATAAAATCGTAGGAGCCGGCGCTTGCCGCTCGTAAAACGTGGCGGCGGCGCTGCCGCGAAAGTCTACACGTCAATCACCGGCTTGTCGTCGTCGGATTTTTTCGGCGGCGGCGGGCGTTGGCGCTGCACCGAGACGCGCGAGTTGCCGGTCAGCACGTTCAATGCGAGGGACACGATGCTGATGATGGCCGCGCCCGCGAAGGCGTAGCCGAAGGTGTCCACCCGGAAATGCGGCGAAAGCAGCACGCCCACGAAGTAAAGCAGCAGCGCGTTGATGACCAGCATGAACAGGCCGAGCGTGAAAATCAGCAGCGGCAGCGCGATGAGCATGAGCACCGGCCGGATGAAGGCGTTGAGGATGCCCAGCAGCAGCGACGCCAGGAGCAAATCCGCCGGCTTCTCGTAGTAGATGTGGCCGCGCAGAATCAACACCGCCAGCGCCACCGCCAGGGTGTTGATGACCCAGCTTTGGAGAAAGCGCAGGATTTTTTTTGTGCCGGGCTTCATGATTTTTCGCAAAAGACGCTCCGCACAATGCTTCAATTTCCGGCGGAAAACAAGCGGCGTTTTTTTGTGGATTCCCGGCCGTAACCGCTGCAACCTGTCCGCGCCGCCATGAAAACTTTTTGGGTTTTGCCAGTAATGTTGTTTGCCATCGTCGCCGGGGCCTCCGGCCAAAGCGTCGTCGCGCCCGGCGCGAAGCTTCAAAAGCTGGCCGGCGATTTCGCCTTCACCGAAGGCGCGACTTGCGACAAAACAGGCAATGTCTTTTTCGTGGATCAGCCGAACAACCGCATCATGGAATGGAGCGTGGACGGAAAGCTTTCCACGTTCATGCAGCCCTCCGGCCATGCCAACGGCATGATGTTCGACGCGAAAGGCAATTTGATCGCCTGCGCCGACGAACACAACGAACTCTGGTCCATCGCGCCGGATAAAACCGTAACGATTCTCGTCACGAATTATGAAGGCAGATATCTCAACGGCCCGAACGATGTCTGGATTGCGCCGAACGGCTCAATGTATTTGACCGACCCATTCTACCGCCGCAAATGGTGGGATCACACGATGATGGCGCTCACGAACCAGCCGGTTTTTTACCTTTCACCCGACCGCGCAAAACTTTTTCCCGTCGCCAACGATTTGAAGAAACCGAACGGCATCACCGGCACGCCGGACGGAAAAACACTTTACGTCGCCGACATTCAGGGCGACCGCACATGGCGCTACGACATTCTGCCGGACGGCTCGCTCACAAATAAAACGCTGGCCGTGACGAAAGGTTCGGACGGCATGACGATTGATGAAAATGGAGATTTGGTGATGTGCGCGACGGGCAGGACCAACGGCGTTTCTGTTTTCAATCCGACGGGAAAAATGATTGACCACATTGACGTGCCGGAAAAATGGTCGGCCAACGTCTGCTTCGGCGGCCAAGACCGCAAAACGCTTTTCATCACCGCGAGCACGTCGCTTTATTCGATTCGCATGAACGTCAAAGGCGCGAATCCGGCGAAATGAGGCAGACTTTGGATTTATTCTTCCGAAGCGGGTTCTGGTGTGGTTTCCGGCGACTTCAGGTTCAACAGGAGACAAAGCCAATAAATTGGTGCCAAGAACGAGAGCATTCCGAAACCGAGGAGAAAGTAGCCAATCAAAACCAGTGGCCGTTTGCGGAACTGTCCGCTGGTGCCGTTTCTGAAAACTTCGCCTTCCGAAAAGACCTGAACATAAGGCATCACGTTGTTATAAGGGCCGACGGCTTTTCCACAATGCGCGCAGAACCACGCGTTCGGCGGTTGTGGGGTGGAGCAACGCGAGCAGACTTCCGCCGCTTCCAAAAGTTGCTGTTCCACTTCGGCATCCCACGGGTCGGGTTTGACCGGCGCATCGCGAACCCAGGCAATGAGCTTCCACAATGCGGCCAACCCCAGTCCGCCGATGGCAAAACCGCCGATAATCAGGTTTGGATCACTGGCTGCAACCATAAAAATCTTTTGAAATCTCTCATGCAGGCACGGTCTGTCAAGGGCGCGAATCTGGCGAAATAGCATTTGCGCGGAAGCCCGTCAGGGCTGGCATATTTGTAGAAATCAGAGTAAAAAAATTCCAAAGCTCCGTCTGGTCGCGTCGTAGCGAAGCAAAGACGGACAGGAGCGAAATCGTCAGAATTTGGAGTGCGCGGACATGTCCACGCTTTGGAACAACGCGACATGTCGCGTTGTGGGAAAGCGGCGACGCGTCGCCGCACTCCAAATCAGAATATGCCGCTGGTGGCCGTTTGCAAATGGTGGCCGTTCGCAAGAACCTTGATTTGGTTTGGGTTTGGTTCTACAAAGATGTCGCGCCGACGGCGCTGGAAAACATGGATAAGCGCATAACAATTTGGAATGTCTTGCATGATGGCGAGATTACCGCCATTTCCGGCGAAAATAGTGAAACTCTGACTATGTTCGTGAGCATTCCATATCTTCGGCGACGGCTAGAACCGCTAGGCGACAGTTTTGTTTTGACGTTGAAAGGTCTCAAGCGTCTTGAGTTTTACAATTTTGATGGCACTGGGAAAAGCACAGCGCAAGAGGAGCTTGAAATTGGTTCGCCCGAAATTCTTTCAACCAAGTCGGAAGGAATGCCAATCAGAATCGAGACGACAATGGGTTATTTAATTTTGGATTTCGATTCCATTGAATTCGCAATGGACACTGGCCAAGAAATTAAATACGAGGCAATCGAAAAAGTGTGCCAAGAGTATTGGACTGAATGGAAAGAAAAAAGCGAACAAGCTCGTCGCGATAATTTGCTCGGCAAAAAATAAACTGCAATTTCATTTCCGCGCCCGTTTTGATTTCCGATAACTCACCGGCTTCGCCTCCGATTTCGTGCCGTCCAGCATGTGTTTGAGTTCCTTGATCTGGTCGCGGAGCAGCGCGGCTTTTTCAAATTTCAAATCCTCGGCGGCCTTGAGCATTTCGGTTTCGAGTTCCTGGATCGTCGAGGTGATGTCAATGTCCGTGCTGCCTTCGCGCAGGACGGCGTCGGCCTCGCGGCGGTCGGATTCGTAAGTCGCGAGGCTTTCCTCGACGGCGCGGACGACGCTGCGCGGTGTGATGTTGTGCGCGACGTTGTAGGCGATTTGCCGTTCGCGGCGATATTTGGTGACGGCGAGAAATTTCTGGATGCTTTGCGTCATCACGTCGGCGTAAAGGATCACTTCGCCGTTCAGATGGCGCGCGGCGCGGCCGGCGGTCTGGATCAAACTCGTTTCGCTGCGCAGAAAACCTTCCTTGTCCGCGTCAAGAATCGCGACGAGCGAGACTTCCGGCAAATCCAGGCCTTCACGCAAAAGATTGATGCCGACGAGCACGTCGAATTCGCCTTTGCGGAGCGAGCGCAAAATCTCGACACGCTCGATGGCGTCAATCTCGCTGTGCAAATACTGGACGCGCACGCCGATGTCGCGAAGATAATCCGTGAGTTCCTCCGCCGTGCGCTTGGTCAAGGTCGTGACGAGCGTGCGTTCTTTTTTGTCGGCGCGTTTGCGGACTTCCTCGAGCAGATCGTCAATCTGGCCTTTGAGCGGCTTGAGCGTGATCGCCGGGTCAATGAGTCCGGTCGGGCGCACGACGAGTTCGGCGATGTGGCCTTGCGACCAGCCGAGTTCGCGCGGAGCGGGCGTGGCGCTGACGTAGATTGTCTGGTTTTGCATGGACTGAAATTCCAGAAAATTCAGCGGGCGATTGTCGAGCGCGCTCGGCAAACGAAATCCGTGCTCAACCAAAACCGTTTTGCGCGAACGGTCGCCC
>Ga0182018_10001274_pt1 | contig 29052 bp, 24 predicted proteins | sample 812P2MmetaG_FD_120490 | JGI IMG/M metagenome (GOLD analysis project Ga0182018, IMG submission 120490) | Permafrost microbial communities from Stordalen Mire, Sweden - 812P2M metaG | ecosystem: Environmental > Terrestrial > Soil > Wetlands > Permafrost | place: Sweden: Stordalen | collected...
CTCGACCCCGACCTCGACCCCGACCCCGACCCGCTAGTGCTTCGGCTGCACGACCTCAACCTCCCAATCGAGCGTCGCGTCGCTCGACGCCGCATACGGCGGGAACTGGATCTTCTGGAACGCGTGTTGGACGCATGTGCCCGCCGGCTTGCCATCGTAGGCGGGTGGCAAGGCCACCTGTTTGATGTGGCCGTTGCGCCCGAGCGTGACCGTCGCAGTGATCTTGCCCCACGGGCCAGTCGCCTTCCCCTCGTCGTCGGTCGCCGACCCGCAGGCGCTCTTCACCTGCCGCGCGGCGCGTTTCAGCTCGGCATCCACGGCCTCCTTGTCGTAGCTCTTGCCGGACCCTTCGCTCGCTGGCGGGGAGTCGCCCGAGGACACCGCCGCCTCCGTGTCGTCGCTCTTGCTGGACGACTTGTGCTTGGGCGCCGGGTCCTCGTTCGCGGAATCCGACGGAACGCAGTCCGACCCGTGGAGAACCGTGCCGTCGGGACACGTCCCGGGCGAGTTCGCCCCTTTTTCTCCGCCGCCACACGCCACCAACCCGAGGAGACAAGCCCCCGCCACAACGATTGTGCCCTGTCGCATGGCGCGCATCATAGCGCCATCACAGGTCCGTGATCAGATAGTCCTTTATCTTGTAAAGAAGGGCCCGGTGGCTGATTTCGAGCAGCTCGGCCGCGCGGGTGCGGTTGCCCTTCGTCTTCTGGAGGGCGCGGCGGATGAGAATCTGCTCGATCGCCGCGGTGGTCTTCTTGACCGACAGCTCGCCGCTCGCGAGCTGGACCTGAACGGGGTCCAGGGCATCGCGGATCCGCTCGGGGAGGTCGCCGTCCTGCATCACGTCGCTCTCGGCCAGGACCATCGCGCGCTCGATCGTGTTCTCGAGCTCCCTCACGTTACCGGGCCAGGAGTACTCGAGGAGCAGCCTGCGGACCTCCGGCGAGAGCCCCCGCATGTTGGTGCCCAGCCGCGCGTTGTTGCGCGTGACGAAGTGGTCGATGAGGAGGTTTACGTCCTCGCGCCGCTCGCGTAGCGGCGGGATGTGAATCGACAGGACGTGGATCCTGTAGAAAAGGTCCTCCCGGAAGCGTCCCGCCTTGACGTCCGCGGTGAGGTCCCGGTGGGTCGCGGCGATGATCCGTACGTCGACCTTCACGTCCTTGGTGTCTCCCAGGCGGCGAATCGTCTCCTCCTGGAGCACGCGCAAGAGCTTCACTTGCAGGTTTATCGGGAGCTCGCCGATCTCGTCGAGGAACAGCGTGCCCCCGGTCGCCTCCTCGAACAGACCGCGCCGGTCGGACGAGGCATCCGTGAACGCGCCCTTCCTGTGCCCGAAGAGCTCCGACTCGAGCAGATTCTCGGGGATGGCGCCGCAGTTGATGGCGACGAAGGGCTGCCCCTTGCGGCTCGAGCGCGTGTGGATGGCCCGTGCGACGAGCTCCTTGCCGGTTCCGCTCTCGCCGGTGACGAGCACCGTCGTCTTGAAGTCGGCGATCTTGCTGATCGTCCGGAAGATCTCGAGCATCTCTTTACTCTTTGCGAGGATGGACTCGAATTGGTTGTCCTTCTGGATCTGCTCGCGTAGAGCGCGATTCTCGCGGCGCAGGGTCTCGCGCTCTTCGGCCTTACGGAGCGCGAGGACGATCTCGTCCGGCTTGAAGGGCTTGCTGACGTAGTCGTACGCGCCCGCCTTGATCGCCTCGATGGCCAGATCGACGTTGCCGTAGGCGCTCATCACGATGACGGTGGCGGGGTGTTGCTTCGCCTTCAGGGTCGCCAGCAGATCGAGGCCTCCCATCCGCGGCATGCGGACGTCGGTGAGGATGACGTCGGGGTCGAACGAGTCGAGGGCCTTGAGCGCGCTCTCGCCGCCGTCGGCCACCTCGACGTCGTACCCGTGCTTCTTCAGCAGGGTCCGGAGGACGAGCCGGATGTTCTCCTCATCATCGACGACCAGGACGCGGCGCATGGTGTGAAAACTCTTCACCCGGAGAGTACGCGCCAAATAGGCGCGCGGCGAGGGCGTCGCGTCGGCTACGCAAGACTTGCGCGTATGCTTCGCTACCTACGTTTGGCTAGTCTCCCAGGGTGAGAACCGGACTCGACCGTCTCGCGACGCATCCCAAGCTCGGCGCCGAGCTACGCGCGGCGCGGGTGGGGTTGCTGGCTCACCCGGCCTCCGTCGATCGCAGGCTCGTTCACGCGCGCCGAGTCCTCGAGGCCCTCGGGGCGCATGTGCAGATCGTCTTCGGACCGGAGCACGGCTACGGGGGAGAGGCGCAGGACATGGTCGGCGTTGGCGATGCTCGCGACGCTTTCGGTACGCCGATCCGCAGCCTGTACGGCGACTCGTTCGAAGATCTGTCGCCGACGGAGGGCGACCTCGCCGGCATCGACCTTCTCGTGATCGATCTGCAGGACATCGGGTCGCGCTATTACACCTTCGTCTGGACCGCCGTGCTCGCGATGCGCGCGTGTGTCCGCGCGGGAGTGCGGACCCTCGTCCTCGACCGCCCGAACCCGATCGGCGGCGACCCCTGCCGTATCGAAGGACGGCGGCAAAAGGCCGAGTATCGCTCTTTCGTCGGGCTCGAGCCCATTCCGATCCGGCATGCGCTGACGATCGGCGAAATCGTGGCCTGGCGCGCGGACGTCGAAGGGGTTCCACCGGAGCTCGTCCGGGTCCTCGGCGTCGCGGGGATGGATCGCGTCCACGACGCCCATTCGTGGGATCGGCCCTTCGTCATGCCCTCGCCGAACATGCCCGGCCATGCGACGGCCCTGGTGTATCCGGGCGGTTGCCTCGTCGAGGGGACCAATCTCTCCGAAGGGCGGGGGACGACCCGCCCGTTCGAGATCATCGGCGCGCCTTGGATCGACGGCGTCCGGCTCGCCGACGAGCTTCATTCCATCGGCCTTCCGGGGGTCCGGGCCCGCCCGCTCACGTTCAGTCCCACGTTTCACAAGCACGCCGGGCGGCCGTGCGGGGGCGTCCAGGTTCACGTGACCGACGAGAACAGCTTTCGCCCCGTCGCCTCGTACGTCGCGCTCGTCGCGCTGGCGCGCTCGCAGGACCCGGAGCGCTTCGCGTTTCGCACGGAGAAGTACGAGTTCAGGGACGACGTCCCGGCCTTCGACCTATTGACCGGCGACGCCGAAGCGCGCGAGCGCATCTCACGCGGCGAGCCGGCGCGCCTGGTCGCCGACTCGGTCGCATCGGTGGACGATGCCGACAGGGCGATCGTCGCCGAGGCGATGGAAGCCGGCCGGTCGAGGCAGGCCTCGTAGGGGCCGTTCCCTCTCGGAATAAGGCCCGCTATCGCGGTGCTTCAATCCACGAGACCAAGGAGGCGCCCCGTCCGCGAGAAAATGTTACCGAGCGGTCCGACGAAAAAGCGAAACCCCCTTGCCCGACCGCCGTAGGAGACACATGTAGGAAGTGCGTGCGGATCGCGGCGGCCGGCTACCCAAGCGGCGTGCCTCGTGTTCGCACCTTATGGGCCACGCGGGCCCCCTCCCCCAACCGCGTGAGCCCACCGCGCCCGGGCGGCGAAAGCTGTCCGGGCGCGTTTTTTTAAGGCTTCTTCTCGCCTTCCAGGTCTTCCGCCAGGTAGCTCAGGATGACCTCGTCGAGGGACTTGTCGCTGATGAGGTCCTCGCCGAAAATCGACTTGCCCTGCTGCGGTCGCGCCTGGCCGAAGATGGAGGCCGGCCGCGTGGGTGCGTAGCGGCGATCGCCAGCCGCCGCCATCGATTTGACCGAGGTTCGACGCACGGGGGAAGCGGTCGCCTTCATCTGCCCGCTCGCCGTCTTCATGCTGCCGGAGCCCATCCGGGGCGCCTCGTCGGCAGCCGGCGGAACCGGGAGAGCAGCCACCCGGTACTTGCCAGTCGCCTTTCGTTCGCGGAACAGGTTTGCCGGCGGGGGAGGGAGGTCGCTCGCCCCTCGCAGGAGGGGGGACGACGCGCTCGCCGTGGCGGCCGCCGCGCGCTCCAGCGCCTCGATGTCGAGCATCATCTCCGGCGCCTCGCGGATCGTGGCGGGCGCGTCTTCCGTTTGCTCGGCGAACGAAACGGCGGCCGCCGCGCTTGCCTCGGCCCGGGGTTGTAACTCGACGACCGGGATCGACGGATGCGGCAGGCTCTCCGGTGAAGGGGGTGCCGGCGGCCGGCTCATCTGCGCTCCCTCGGGCGAGCCGCCCTCGACCAGGACGTCGAACTTGCCGTCGCGCAGCGCGATGAACATCGCCTTGTGTTGTTGCTTCATCATCTCCCGCACGATGTCCGACATGCGGTCGTTGCCGATGTACTCGGCGTAGCTCGTCTTCACGCTCTTGAGGATTCGGCCCCCGTCCATGAAGAGGTGCGTGATGATGTGGCCGTACTTCGCCCCCGAGTCTTCCGTCTGGATGTGGAAGACCTTGCCCTTGTGACGGACGTTGTTGTTGTATCCGAGAAGGGGCGACGCGTACTTCGTCGGCATGGGGAGCGCCGCGCACGATGCGGCTCGACTTTCCAAGCTACCACAGGGCTCAGTCGCCGACGATGGGGCGGAGGCAGGCGTCCCGGCGCTCTCGAACGGCCTCGACGCCGACGGAGAGCCGCCCCAGCGGCGAGATGCCGATCGACAGCACGTCCCCGCCTGTCTCACCCACGGTGCGGGCGGGAACGCCGAGGGCACGGGCTCGCTCGAGCACCGCCGCGACGGCCCCCGGGCGGACGCTGGCTACGACCAGGGCCGGGGCCTCGCCGAAGAGCGCGGCCACCGCGTCCAAGGGCGACGCCTGGTCGTTGAGCTCGACCGTGGCGCCGAAACGCTCGGCGCCGACCGCGCAGCACTCCGCCAGCGTCGACGCCAGGCCCCCGTCGCTCACGTCGTGCGCGCTCTCGAGCATTCGTTCGCGGGCGAGGGCGAGGACCAGCCCCTGAAGCTTCACTTCCGCGGCAAGGTCGAGGACGGGCGCCTCCCCCCGCAATGCCCCGGTCTTTCTCACGAGCCATTCGCTTGCGCCGAGGGCCCGCGCCCCGGTGCACGCGGCCTTCCCCAGGATGACCACGGTGTCGCCCGCGCGCTTGAACGGCGCGGTCACGATGTGCGAGACCGAATGCACGAGCCCCACCGCGGCCACCGTCGGCGTCGGGAGGATCGCCCGGCCGTCGGTCTCGTTGTAGAGGCTCACGTTCCCGCTGACGACCGGCACCTTCAGCGCGTCGCACGCGGCGGCGATGCCGTCGATCGCCCGGGCGAACGAGTCCATCACCTCGGGGCGCTCCGGGTTGCCGAAATTAAGACAGTCGGTGATGCCGATGGGCTCTGCGCCGCTGCAGACGAGGTTGCGGCACACCTCGGCGACCGCGGCCGCGCCGCCCACGAACGGGTCGAGCTCGCACAATCGTCCGTTGCAGTCGGCCGAAAAGGCGAGGATCTTTTCGACGGTCACCGGAACGTTCGCGTCTCCCTCTTTGCCGGCGACCTCGCACGGGACGCGCACGACCCCCGCATCCGACCCTGGCCGCACGGCCGTTCCGCCGCGCACGATCTGGTCGAACTGGCGCCACACCCACGCGCGCGAGCCGACGTTGGGGGATCCGACGAGGTCGAGGAGCTCCGCCGACAGGTCGCTGGGGATGGGCACGGTGCCCGGGTCGATGGGCGCAGGCTCTTGCTTCGCCGCGGATCGCGGGCGTTCGTAGCAGGGGGCCTCCTCGGTCAGCGCGCCGACGGGGATGTCGCACACGACCACCGGAGCCCGCTTCGACGCGGGGTCGACGAGCGGATCGTACCCGGGCGTCGCGACGACGACCCAGTGCTTCGTGTCGGTCACCTCGCCGATGACCGCGGCGTCCAGGTCCCACCGGGCGCATATCTCGAGGACCCGCGCCTCCCGCCCGGGCTTGGCGACGAGCAGCATTCGCTCCTGCGACTCGCTCAGGAGAATCTCGTACGGCGTCAGCGCCTTCGCGCGCCGTGGAACGCAATCGAGATCGATCCTGATTCCGTTGTCGGCCCGTCCCGCCATCTCGACGCTCGACGACGTAAGGCCGGCCGCGCCCATATCCTGGATGCCCTCGAGGACGTCGGCGGCGAAGAGCTCGAGGCAGGCCTCGAGCAGGAGCTTGCCCATGAACGGATCGCCCACCTGCATGGTCGTCCGGATCGCGGGTCGCTTGCCCTGCCCGCTGAACTCGTCGCTCGCCATCGTCGCGCCGTGGATGCCGTCGCGCCCGGTCCTCGCGCCGATGTAGAGGATGCTGTTGCCGAGCCCCGACGCCTTGCCGTAGAAGATGCGGTCTGTCCGGGCGACGCCGCACGTGAACGCGTTCACCAGGATGTTGCCGTCGTAGCGGGCGTCGAACTGCAACTCGCCCCCGACGGTGGGCACGCCGATTGAGTTGCCGTAGCCGCCGATGCCCGCCACGACGCCGCGCAGAAGCTCGGGCGTGCGGGGATGATCGGGCCGTCCGAAGCGGAGGGAGTCGAGGCTGGCGATGGGGCGCGCCCCCATCGTGAAGACGTCGCGCATGATGCCGCCGACGCCGGTGGCGGCGCCCTGATGGGGTTCGATGAAGCTCGGATGGTTGTGAGACTCCATCTTGAAGACCGCGGCGAACCCGTCACCGATGTCGACTACGCCGGCGTTCTCGCCGGGCCCCTGGATGACGCGCGGCCCCTTGGTCGGCAAGCGCCGCAGATGCACGCGGCTGGACTTGTACGAGCAGTGCTCGCTCCACATCACGCTGAACACGCCGAGCTCGGCGTACGTCGGGTCGCGACCCAGCGCGCGACGGCATGCGGCGAACTCGCCCTCCGTCAGCTTGTGCTGCGCGACGAGGGCGGGCGTGACTGCGGGGTCGTTCGGGAAACTCGTCGCGGGCATGGGCGCTTCTCGCGTTTCCCGTAGCGGGAAAGCGGGGAGGGGTCCAGACACACGTCGCCGGGGGACCCTCGGCGTGCTACCGAGGTTCGCGTCATGCGCGCCTGCGTTGTCGTCTTCCCCGGGTCCAACGCCGACGCGGAGATGATTCACACGCTGCGCGACCTCTGCGGCGCACCGACGACGGCCGTCTGGCATGCCGACGCCGACCTGCCCGCGGGGACGGACCTCGTCGCGATCCCGGGCGGATTCAGCTACGGCGATTACCTTCGCACCGGCGCGATCGCCAAGGTGAGCCCCGTCGTGCGCGCCATCCGCGCCCACGCGGAGCGCGGCGGCTACGTGCTGGGCGTCTGCAACGGCTTCCAGATCCTCACGGAGGCCGGCCTGCTCGCGGGAGCCCTCACGCGCAACGCGCACCAGCGGTTCGAGTGCGGGGACTGGTTCGTGAAGGTGACGGCCGAGGGGCCGTTCACGCGCGGCGTCGGCGACGTGTGGAGACTCCCGGTTGCGCACGGCGAAGGCCGCTTCCAGGCCGACGACGCCACGTTGCAACGCCTCGAGGGCGAGGGTCTCATCGGCCTCCGCTACTCTACGAAGGCGGGAGCCATCGAGGCGCAGGCGAATCCGAACGGCAGCCTCCAGTCGATCGCGGGGATCTACGGGGGACCCCGCAAAAACGTCTTCGGCCTCATGCCGCATCCGGAGCGGATGAGCGAGGCGCTCGTCGGCGGGACGGACGGGAAGAAGCTGTTCGAGTGCGTGCTCGGACGAGCGGCCTAGATCATACTTCGAACTCGGCCTTCTCCAGGATCTCCGTCACGCGCCAGAGGAAACCGTTCGCCGCCACGCCGTCGACTACGCGGTGGTCGTACGAGAGTGCCATGTACATGACCGGGTGGATCGCGATGTGGTCTTCCCCGTCCGCCGATTCGACCACGACGGCTCGCTTTTGCACTTCGCCCATTCGCAGGATGCCCACGTTGGGCTGGTTGATGATCGCGCCGCCGAACAGGTTCCCCTTCGGGCCGGGGTTGGTGACGCTGAACGTCGCGCCGCTCAGGTCGTCGACGGTGATCTTGCCGCTCCGGGCGCGCTTCGCGACGTCGTCGATCGCGCGCATGATGCCGCGGACGCCCAGCTCGTCGGCCCGCCTCACCACGGGCACCACGAGACCTTCGGGGGAGTCGACCGCAACGCCGACGTTGATGTCGTGGAGGATGACGTATGCGTCGTCGAGCACTCGCGCGTTCATCGCAGGGGTCTCTCGGAGCGCGCGCGCCGAGGCGACGACGACGAAGGCGAGCATCGTGAGGCTCATCCCTTCGGCCTTGTAGCGCTCCTTGTTGGCGTCTCGCAGCTTGCCCGTCCTGTGCACGTCCACCTCGGCCACCGTGACGACGTGCGGCGAGGCGAACTTCGAGTACGTCATGTGATCGGCCGTGATGCGCCGACGCCGCGTGAACGGCACGACCTTGTCCCCCTCGGTCGGCCGGTACGTCGGAACCTTGAACGTCCCGTAGCCGACGCCCGGGATGGGCGGAACGAAGCTCCCCTGGTTTATCATGTGCGCGATCTGCTGAGTCTGTGCGGTCGCTTTGGTCTGCGGGGGTTCGATCGCGGGCGGGGGCGTCGAGGGCAGTCGCTCGCGGCCCGCCGGAGGAGCAGCGGCAGCCGGAGCGGCGGCCGCGCGTATCACGTCGTCCCGGGTGACCCGGCCTCGCTCGCCCGTGCCCTGGACGCGATCCAGATCGACCTCGTTCTCGAGCGCGGCCTTGCGGACCGTCGGCGTGGCGAGCGCGCCGCCCGTCGCGCTGCGGGGGGGAATGCCCATCGCCTTCGGGAGCCCAGGGGGGGCCGGCAAGGATATCGGTGCGCCAGGCGCGGCGGACAGTGCGGAGGGTGCACCGGCGGATACGGTGCCCGCGGCCCCCTCCTCGATCTTCGCGATCACCGTGAGGACCGGCACCACGTCCCCCTCGGCTGCGAGCAGCTTGACGATGCGTCCGCTGGCCGGCGCGGGCAGGTCGCTGTCGGCCTTGTCGGTCGCGATCGAGACGATGGGCTGGTCTTTGGTGACCGCTTCGCCTTCACGCACGAGCCACTTCGAGATGGTCCCCTCGCTGACGCTTTCGCCCAGCTGGGGAAGGGTCACGTCGATCAACATGGACCGCCTTATATCAGAAGCCTGAGAGGGGGCTTTGGCCGCCCGCCCGCACCAGGCGCGCGACGAAGTAGCCGTCGGTCCCGTGCACGTGGGGGAGCAGACGAAAGAGGGGGGCGTCGCCGGCGACGGCTCGTACTTCCGGGACGTCGAAGGGCGCGGGTAGGAGGTCGGGTCGAGCGCGGACGAGCGCGTCGACGACGTCTTCGCCCTCCTCGCGCAGCACGCTGCACACGACGTACACGAGCGATCCGCCGGGGCGGACGTGAGCGGCCGCGCGCGTCGCGATCGCGACTTGCGTTCGCGTCAGCGCCTCGAGGTCGGCGGTCTCCCGACGGAGCGCGATCTCGGGGCGGCGGCGCAGCGTCCCGACGCCGGTGCACGGCGCGTCCACGAGGACGCAGTCGTACTCGCCGGCCACCTCGCCCGAGCCCACCGTCCAGTCGACGGCGAACGTGGCGCGCGCGCGGAGCCCCAGGCGCGCGAGCTCCCCACCCAGGCGCTCCAGCTTGGCCGGGCTGGAGTCGCACGCGTCCACCGCGCCGGAGAGCCCCACGGCGCGCGCGAGGACGGCCGTCTTGTTCCCGCGCCCCGCGCATGCGTCGAGCACCGTATTCCCATCGCGCGCGCCGACGGCCATCGCCGCGAGCTGAGCCCCTTCCTCCTGCACGGACCACGCCCCCTCGCTCCAACCGGGGAGCCGCTGCGGCTTTCCCGCCCCCCGTCCGAGGATGGCCATCGGGGAGATGCGGCCCGCCTCGAAGCGCGCCGGCGGCGTCGCGGCGCTCAGGCGCTCGATCCACGCTGTCCGCTCGGCGGCGTGCTCGACGCGAATCGCCACGGGGGGTACCTCGGCTCCAGACCTCAGAAGCGCACGGGCGCCCTCCGGCGACAACGCCCGCTCGAGCGCCGCGCGCATCCACCCCGGCGCCGACTCGAACACGGCCTCTTCGCGTTCGGCCTCGCCCATCGTCTCGGCCCGCTCCGCGACCCTCCGCAACACCGCGTTCGCGAACGCCGCGACGCGCGTTCCTCGTGCCGCGCGGACCGCGCTCACGGCCTCGCTCACGGCGGCAAACGCGGGCACACGCATGAAGAAAAGCTGGTAGGCCCCGAGGACGAGCTGCGCCCGCACGGCGACGTCGAGGCCGTCCATCCCGCGCGGAACGAAGCGCGCGATCTCCGCGACGAGCCAGGGCTGGACGCGCAGGCTTCCGTAGACGAGCTCCGTCGTCAGCGCCCGATCGCGGGCGTCGAGCTGCACCGCGCGCGCGAGCTCCGATTCGAGCGCGGCCGCGGCGAACGCCTTCTGCTTCTCGACGCGGGTCAGCACGTGCGCGGCGATGTCACGCGCTCTCGTCATGAGAGACGGCGCGCGGGCCGATCCCCGTCTTCGACCGGCGTCGCGGTCGTGAGGATCTCGCGCACCTGCGTGACGATCACGTCCCAGCGTCGCTCCACGTCGTTCTTGAACGCCACGAGCATGAGAAGCATCAGCACCATCATCCCGGCGAGGCTGGCGACCTCGCGGATGCGCAGCGGCAAGGGCTTCCTGCGCGCGGCCTCGAAGAGGAAAAAGAGCAGATGCCCTCCGTCGAGAACGGGAATGGGCAAGAGGTTGATGATCCCGAGGTTCACCGAGATGAGCGCCATCGCCCAGACGAAGTACGCGGGCCCTCGCGCTCCCGCCTGCCCCGCGATGTCGTACATCGTGATGGGCCCGCTCACGCTCGACAGGGACACCCGCCCCTGCGCGAGCCGCAGGAGTCCCACGCTGATGAACTTGATGACGCTGCGAGTCTCGCCGACCCCCCGGCGCAGGGCATACGCGAGCGGGTGCGGGTTCGGCACGAGCCGGTCGGCGGCGGCGGGGAGCCAGTGGTCCGTGCGGAATACGTAGCGCTCGTAGTGCTGCCCGAACTCGTCGTCCCATTGCTCCTCGCGGAGCTGGAAGAAGCCGCGCATCGGCGTCCCCTCGCGCGTCCACTGCAGCTCGCGCATCTTGTCGGCGCCGGCGACGAGCCCGTCCTCCATGATGCGCCACAGTCGCTGAGGCGCTCCGTCGAGCGTCGTGACGCGGTCACCAGGACGCAGCCCGGCGCGCCATTCGCTCGATGCTTCGGGCACGAACGCGGCGTACATGTCCGCGCTCTCGATCCCCGTGCGCTCGAGGACGTCCGCGGCGCGCGCCTGCGCGTCCGGCGGAGGCATGGCGCCCGCCAGACGCGGCGTGGGAGTGAGCTGCGCGACGCCGGGCTCGAGGACCGCGAGGTCGCAGAGCCCCCCGAGCGCATGCGGCACGTCCACCGGACGTAGGTAGCTGAGGACGACCTGGTCGCCCCGGTTGGAGGCGAGCACGTCGACGAGGTCGACATAGCGCTCGATGCGCCTCCCGTTCACCGCGGTGATCCGATCGAACGTCTGCAGCTTCGCGTGACCGGCGGGCGAGTCCGGCCGCGCGATGCCCACGACGCCGGCCGGGAAGCGAGGGTCGATCCCGATTCTGCCCGTGTGCTCGACGATGTCGAGCTCGCGCACCTGCGCCTCATCCGCGGGCGTCACCGTGACGTCGACCCGCTTGCCGTCCCGCTCGAGCTCGAGCTTCACCGGCTTCCCGGCCCGGCGCGAGATGATCTCCTGCACCTCCGGGAAGCTCGTCACCTCGTCCCCGTCGACGCTCAGGATGCGATCGCCCGGCTCGAGCTTCCCCTCGGCCGGCTTGTCCGGGACGACGGCGCCCACGGTCGGCGGCAGGAACTCCTTGTCCTCGAGAAAGACGGACGTGTAAAGCGCGATGGGAAAGAGCAGGTTCATCGCGGGCCCGGCCAGCACGATGGCGACGCGCTTCCAGAGAGCCTGCGCCTCGAACGTCCGCTTCCGCTCCTCCGGCAATATAGGTTCGCTGGTCTTGCTCTCCTCGAGCATCTTCACGAAGCCGCCGAAGGGCAAAAGGCCGATGCAGTACTCCGTCTCCTGGCCGCGGATCCGGACGACCTTGGGGCCGAAGCCGATCGAGAACGTGATGACCTTGACGCCGAAGATCTTGGCGAACGCGAAGTGCCCGGACTCGTGGATGAAGATGAGCGAGCTGACGAGAAGGACGAAGTAGAGAAGATCCACGGAAGAGGGCCCCCTCGTGAGTAGCGAACAAAGGGGGGGCGCGCCATGCGACGGCGCGCCTGAGGTGAGCGTCAGTAGGCCGGAACGTGCAGCGTCAGGGCGAGCACTTGGGGTTCGTGTGGGGCGGGGCCGGATTCTGGTCGACGGGAAGAGGGAGCGAGCCCACGCATGTCGCGGGCAAGTTCTCGTTCGGGTCGGTGTATGGCATCGGGCCGCCATCGGCCGCCGCCGTCGCGGCCGCTGCAGGGGTCCACTGGAGGAGGCTTGGTACGCCTGCCCCCAGCGGGATGTCGATGGGTGGGGGCAGAGCGGCGATCAAACCCGCGTCGAGGTCACCGGTCGAGGCAAGGTCGTTCAACACGTCGATCCCGATCGGTTGCAGTCGCAGACGGAACGTGACCATCGCCGGCATCACCGGTGCGCCGCCGTCGTTCGTGATGGGCGCTCCGCTCTTCGGGAAGAACCTCACCTTGTGCGAAAGGAAGGCGGCCTGGCTAGGGAGGAAGGCCGTGATCGGCGGGAGCTCGTTGCCGTCGGTGGTGGCGCCCTGCCAGAACATGTCGACTTGGCTGCCCTGCGAGTCGAACATGCAATCGCGTAGGAGCCACATGTCCGGGTCGTTCGTCACGTCCACGGGGGACATCCCGGGCGGGACGACGCCGCTCTGGTAGAGGACGTTGCCGCCTTGATCGTAGGCAATAACCTCGGCCCACAGGCGCCGGTCCTGCGCGGCTCCGCTCGGGAAGTCATGGCCCAGGTTGACGGTGTCCAGGATGACGCGGATGCCGCCGACCTGCGTCACGCAGAGGGCCCCTTGCATGCCGTTCGTGAGCTTGGCCTCCACTGCCGCCTGCTCTTGCGGTTCGTTCGGGAAGGGCGTCTGCGCTTTCTGCGCCTGATCCACCGCCGGGAAGTCGTGCTCGTGAAACGTACGCTTCGGCAGGGCGCCCAGCGCGGGGACCACCGCGATGACCGTGTCGAGGTCTTGCTTCATGTGGCACCCGCTCGCGCCGCACGTGGTCACCCCTTCGCCCGCGTCCGGATCGCCGAATGCGGAGCCCTGCCACTCCGCGAACGTGCGCTCGATGTGGCCGCCCGCGGGCGAGTCGATGTCATGGCAGGCGCCGCACAGTCCCGCGCTCTCGGGGCGCAACTCGTCGTGCAATGGCGAGTACTTCGCCTCGTGAAACGAGATCGCGACCGGATTCGTGACCTCGCCCCGCATCACGCTGTCGTTCGCCAGCGTGACACCGGCGTTGAACGGCTGCGCGGTGTCGACCGAGTCGATGTTGTGGCAGAAGTAGCACGTCACCCCCAGGTACTCGGGGCCGAGCTCCGACAGGTTCAATCCGTCGGTCGTCTTGCCGGCAAGGACCGCCATGGGCGCATGGCACTTCACGCAGAAGGTGCCGAGCGACGGGTTCTCGCGCTGCATTCGCTTGTTCATCGCGAGGAACACGGGGTCCTGCGACGCGTACGCGTGCATGCTTCCGGACCACTGCGAGAAATGGTCCGCGTGGCAGTCGCCGCAGACCGCGGGGTCCAGGAGCGTGCCCGCGTCCGGCGTCGCCTGGGCTGTCGCGGTCTCGCCGCTGTGGCCACAGCCCGAAGCCAGACCGACCCCGACCACCGAAAACAGGGCCCCCGTGGCCCAGACGCTCTTCATCGCGTCCGCCGTCGACGCAGAGCCATCGCCAGGATGGCGCATCCCGCGAAGAACCCCGCCGCGCCTCCGCCGCCGACGACCGAGCAGCCACAGCTCGCGCTGCGGGGCGCCGCCTTGCCGACAACGGCCGCGCCCCCGTCAGCCCCCCCGTCGCTCGCGGTGCTCCCCGTGCTCCCCGCGTCGGTCGGGGGGCCGTCCAGACCGCAGCCGAAGCACGCGGGGGTCTCGTAGGTCGTGCATATCTGCTGGTAGGTCGAGCAGGAGCACGCGGAGGCGTTCGCGTCGGTGAAGCAGGCTTCGGACGCCCCGTTCGGGCTGCACGCGATGGGGCCGCTCATGCTCGTGATCGTGGGCATCAGCGCGTCGAAGGTGACGCCGTCGTCCGTGGACCTGCCGATGATGAAACCGCTGATCTCGTCCGAGCACGCCCATAGCTCCGGGCCCGTGCTCGCCTGGCGCGAGGCGAGGCACTGCACGTGGATCTTGGAGTTGACGTTGGTGAACGTGAGGTCCGCGCTGGACGCCGACCACAGCCCGGTCTCCCGCGTCCCGACGAAGACCTTCGACCCGTCCGGCGAGAGCGCGAAGCCGAGCATCTCGCCGATGACCGTGAAATCCGTGCTCTGCACGACGGGAAGCGTGAAGGACTTCACGACGTCGAAGGTCAGTCCTCCGTCGCCCGTCACGTTCGTCACGTAGAGGCGCGAGTAGCCCGGCGTGTTCGTGCCGGTGATGCCGTTCGAGCGGAGATAGACGCGGTCGGCGTTGGTGGGGTCGACGCCGGCGATGAAGAGGGAGTCCTCGCTCGGACACTGCATCGCCGGCATGTCCAGGCATGCAATGGACGGGTTGAAGGACGTCACCGGGTTTTCCACCCAGGTGGCGCCGTTGTCCGTCGACACGAAGAGCGATGCGGTGCGCTCCGTGGCGTACCCGCGAGTGCCCGATACGTAGATCCGCGACGAGTCGGTGGTTGCGACGTCGATCGTATCGACGATGACCGTGGGGTCGATGGGTGTGCCGAGCGCCTGCCACGTCGCGCCATCGTCGGTGCTCTGGAACACCTGCGAGAAAGTCCCTGCGTCGAAATCCGTGCTGAACGTGCTCGTCAGCGCCAGCACCTGGTGCGACGTGGACGGTGGAGACCCGTCCGGCGTCGAGTCCGGCCGCACGACGATGTCAGCGACTTGCTGGTTGGCGAGGCCCGCGCCGACGCAGGTCCAGTTGCACCCGAGATCCGTCGAGACGTCGAGGCCGACGGTCGGCGAGTAGAGCCCCGCCACGATCGAATTGTTGTACGTCAGCCCGATCTCGGGGTCCTGGTACGTCGTTGCCGGCAGCGCCAGCGCGTTCTCGCACAGGTAGCCCCACGACTTTCCGTTGTCGTTCGACGGAAGAATGGCGTACGTCGTCCGGCCGATGATGGTGTTCTCGTCCGTCGGCGAGAAGACGATCTGATTCGAGGCGGGGAAGCGGCCGTTGGCGAGCGCCGGCCGCCCGGCGAGGAGCGCGACGGCAGCGGCCGTCACGCCGAGCAATAGGGTACGCACGGCCGAAGGCTAGCGCGTCGCAGATGCCGAGGCATGGGCGATCCCCGCTTTCCGACGTCTCACGCGCGTCGCGCGACGACCAGCCACTCCACGTCGCCCAGCGGTTCGATACGACCGTCCCACTCCGGTGCCAGCGCACTTCGCCACTCGGCCTCGTCGAGCACGCGCGCCTCGATCGACGCGCCGACGACGAGATCGTCGATCCGGCACGTCCGCGGTCCGGTGCGCCGGGCGCGGCGCTCGCCGTCCTCGGGCAGCCCCTCGAGGCGATCGATCCACGCGGGGGACGGCACCTCCGCGACGAACACGCCGCCGGGCCTGACGAGGCGCCCGAGCTCGCCCGCGAGGCGTCGAGGAGCCGCGGAATCCGGCGGATGGGCGAGCGTCCCGTGCAGAGCGACGACGGCGTCGAAGGCGGCGTCGGCGAAGGGAAGGGGGGCGATCCAGAAGTCGGCGCACACGAGCGGCACGGGGCGACCCCGGCGCGAGCAGCGTTCGAGCATGGCGCGTGACGCGTCGACGCCGGTGGGGGCGTGCCCCGCGTCGAGGAGCGCCGTGAGCTCTCTCCCCGTCCCGACGCCGAGGTCCAGGACGCGCGCCGGCGCCGGAGGAAGGTCGAGGAGAACGCGACCCATGCGGCGGCGCGACTCGGCCGCGGGGAGGGCGTAGACGCGCTCGTAGCGGCCGGCGATGGCCTCGAAGAAGCGCGCCGCCGCGTCCTCGGTCATCGTCCGACGAGATCGCAGTACGCGAGGTACATCGCCTCGTGCAACCCCGCGAACGCGATGGCTCGCGAGAGCAAGCGTTCCCGGTCCTTGTCGTTCCACGGCTTCTTGGGCGCGCGCGTCGCGCCCCGCCTGTGAGCCGAGCCGAGAAGCGCTCCGAGATGGCGCGCGAGGGATTCCAGGTCGATCGCGCGCAGCCGGGCCAGGTCGAGCTTGTCCTCCTGGGGCGAGAGGCGACGCACGAACATCGACCGCCCGCGAAGCTTCGTCGTCCCGACCATCCGGGGAGGTCGCGCGAGGCACGATTGAAGCGCCGTGCACACGCGCTGCGCGGGCTCGAGCCGCGGAGGCCGCACGATGCACGCGCTCGACGGGGCCCCCTGTTCCTTCATGTCGAACACCCAGGCGCCGTCGGTGTCTCCTCGGCCGCGCACGAGGAGCGCGACGCGCAGGCACCCGAGGCTCCCCGTCCCGGCCACGCGGAAGGCGGCGTCGATGACGGTCAGCGCCGCCTCGGGCATTCGTTCGGTCTTGGGCAGACTCTTCGCGTACTTCTGGAAGGCCCGCTCCGCCTTCACGAGAACCTTCTGCGGCAATGTCTCGTACCGCGGTCCGCGCACGAAGCGCCGATGCCCGTGCGCGACCTCGGTCCGCGCATCGAGGAGCTCCTGGCGCGTGCGCTCGCGCACCTGCTCGATGAGCGCCGCGACGGCGTGCGGATTGGCGGGCGTCCTCCGCCGATGGAAGGCGGCGCCGACGTACGCGTCGATGAGGGCGTCGCACAGCTTCAGCGTCACGACGCCGTCGGCGCCCATCTCGCGACCTCCCAGGATGAGGCTCGTGGCGAGGCGAACGACGTCGAGGTGCCAGGGACCGACGAACGCGTCGTCGAAGTCGTTGAGGTCGAAGACGATGCCTTCCTTGGCGCGCGTCTCCTTCGACTCGGCGGTCGACAGCGCACCGGACCGGTACGCGCCGAAGTTCTCGAGGTGCGCGTCGCCGACGAGCCACCCTTCGCCCGGGGGCCCGTCTCGCAACGCGGGGTGGCCGTCGAGGATCTCGTAGAAGAGCGGAGCCGACCCGCGCAGCATCGCGAGGGGCGAAGCGCTCATCCTGGCCGCCTTGTGCGCCACCAGGTGCGGGAATCGCGACGTCCGCTCGTGGTCGATCTCGAGCTGGCGCTTGGCGAGGCGGACGGGATCGAGCGAGAGCATCGGGGCGGACCGGAATGGACGAGGATAGTGGTTTGAGCGCTCCAAGGAAAAGGGCATAAGGAGCCGTGCTTGCCTTCGCCGAGGCCCTCGAACGCGGCGCCTACGCCGGTGCTCTGGCGAGGACGCTCGGACACGTGTGGGAGCACACCCTCGGGCGCGCGGTCGTGCGGAGGTTGACCTGGCCGTCGCACGTGCGTGTCGTGGCGGTGGGTGGGGCAACGCTCGGCGGCTCCGGGAAGACACCCCTCGCGATGGCCTGCGCTGCGGAGCTCGCCGCGAGAGGGGCATCCGTCGCGCTCGTGGGGCACGGGTACCGCGCGACGCCGCGGCGCGCCCGCGTGGTTCACGCAGGCGATCGGCTCGACGAGGTGGGAGACGAGGCCCTTCTGGCCGCGGGGGCGCTCGGTCCCGCGGGCGTCCGCGTGGTGATCGCCCCGAAGCGATCGGACGCGATCGCGCTCGCCGCGCGCATCGCCGACGTGCTCGTCCTCGATGGCGTCGCCCAGACTGCGCCCGTCCGCGCGTCGCTTGCCCTACTCGCCGTGGACGCCGCGGAACCATGGGGACGCGCCGTTGCGCTCCCGCCCGGAGGGGACTTGCGGGCCCCCGTTTCTAGTCTCGTCGACGCGTGCGACATGGTGGTGGCGGTGGGCGACGAACTGCAGCCGCCCGCACTGTCGTGGGCGCATCACGCTCGCACGACCTTCGACGGCGTCCGGTGGCGGGGCGAACTCCTCGGGTGGGATGAGCTGGCTCGGCTGCGCGTGGGCTTCTTCAGCGCCATGGCGCGGCCCGAGCGCGTGGTCCGAGCGCTCGGGCGTCGCGGGGTCCGCGTCCAAGCGGTCGTGCGGGCCTCTGATCACGGTCCCTTCGCGCCCGCGCTCCTCGAGCGCATCCGTAGGGCGGAGCTCGACGATGTCGACCTGTGGCTCGCGACTCCGAAGTGTGCCCTTCATGTTGCGCACGCTGGGCATCTCGCAAGAGAGCGCGTGTCCATCGGAATGGTTTCGAGCACATGCGTGCTCCCGAGCGCCCTGCTGGCGCGCCTTGACCGGGCCTTTCGGCGGCAATAGGCTGGAGGTTGGTATTCCACACCTTTTGAAAGAGTGGCCGACGGCGTGAGCGAGTCCAACGAGGAGAAAACTCGAGTCACAGCCATCGTGCAGAAGCCCCTGGGCGGAGAGGACGGGGTCCCCAAGGGCAATGGCTGCCTCGTAGTCATTTATACGAAGGAGCCAAGCCTCCTCGGGCGCCGCTTCGTGCTCGACAGCAGTCCCATCCGCATCGGGCGGGGGGCGGAGAACAACATCGTCCTCGAGGGTGACAGCGTCTCCCGCCGTCACGCGCACTTCGAGGAGCGTAGCCAGGCGTGGTGGTGCGTGGACGACGGGTCGACCAACGGCTCGTACGTCAACGACGAGCAAATCATGCGTGAAGCCCGCCTGGGGAACGGGGACAGAATCAAGATAGGTCCCACCATCTTCAAGTTCCTGAGCGGCCAGGACGTCGAGGCGCAGTACCACGAAGAGATTTACCGGATGACCATCATCGATGGTCTCACCCAGGTGCACGTCAAACGGTACCTGCTCGAAGCCCTCGACAAGGAGCTCATGCGGGCGCGTCGCCACCTGCGCGACCTGAGCTTCCAGATGCTCGACATCGACCACTTCAAGAAGATAAACGACCTCCACGGTCACCTCGCCGGCGACTACGTCCTCAAGGAGGTCGCCCGCCTCATCCAGCAGCGGATTCGGCGCGACGAAGTGCTCGCCCGCTACGGCGGCGAAGAGTTCGCCATCATCCTGCCGGAGACGAACCTCGAGGGAGCCCGCGCTCTCGCCGAGGGGCTGCGGGAGAAGATCGAGGAGAGCCGCTTCGTCTTCCAGAACGAAACGATCCGCGTCACCATCTCGATTGGCGTGGCCATGCTCTTCGACGACGATCGCACCAGCATGGATCTCATCAAGCGCGCGGACGAGAAGCTCTACGAGGCGAAGCGCGCGGGGCGCAACCGCGTACTGGCCTGAGCATGGCGCGGGAGAGCGCGACGCTCCGGGCGGTGGCCCGCCCAGGTCAGTCGCTGCCGGATGTTCGAGTGGCTCCTCCCGGGCCGCATTCGCTCGCGCTCGCCGCGAGGCTGGCTGCCGTCGAGTGTCCGTCGGCCGAGGCGCGCCGGCAGGGCCGGTCGGCCGAGAGCGGCGAGGATCATTCGCCGATCGTTTACAGGTACGGTGAGGGCGCGAACGTCGTCGACGTGGACGGCAACCTGTACGTCGACCTCGCCGCCGGCTTCGGCGCGCTCCTCCTGGGCCACCGGCCCGCGGGCCCCACGGCGGCCATCGACGAGCAGCGCGATCGTCTCTGGCTCGCGCTCGGCGACGTGTACGGGTCCGACGCAAAGCTCGTGCTCTGCGAGCGCCTGGCCAAGCTCTACCCCCGTCCCGGCGCGCGCGTGATGCTCGGCTCCGGTGGCGCGGACGCGGTCACGGCGGCGCTCAAGACCGCCGTCCTCGCGACCGGGCGTCCCGGCGTCGTCGCGTTCGACGGGGCGTACCACGGGCTTTCGTACGGCCCTCTCGCGGCGTGCGGGCTGCGCCCGACCTTCCGCCAGCCGTTCGTCGAGCAGCTCAACCCCCACGTCACGTTCGCGGCGTACCCGGGCGACGAAGGGGCGCTCGACGCGTCGATGGCGTCCGTGGAAAAGGCGCTCTCGAAGGGAGACGTCGGCGCCGTTCTGGTCGAACCGGTCCTCGGGCGGGGAGGGTGCATCGTGCCGCCGCCTGCGTTTCTGCCGGCCCTGCGATCGGCCTGCGACCGCGCCGGCGCGCTGCTCGTCTGCGACGAGATCTGGACCGGCCTCGGTCGAAGCGGAGCCTTGCTGGCCAGCGTCGAGGCGGGAGTCGTCGCCGACGTCGTCTGTCTTGGCAAGGGGCTGGGTGGGGGGCTGCCCATCAGCGCGTGCATCGGGAGCGAGGGAGCGATGGCCGCGTGGGGGGCTCACGGTGGCTCCACGATTCATACGGCGACCCACTTCGGCGCGCCCCTCGCCTGCGCGGTCGCCGTGGCGACGCTCGACGCGATCGAGGACGGAAGGCTTCCCGAACGCGCGAGGCTGATCGGGGCGCTGTGGATGGCCCGCCTGCGCAGCCGCGGGGTCCCGCTCGGCGTCAGCGACGTGCGCGGTCGAGGCCTGATGGTCGGCGTCGAGATTCACGGGGGTGCCGCCCGGGCGCTTGCCGTTGCGAGCCGCCTTCTCCGCGCGGGGTGGATCGTCCTGACGGGCGGTGTAAAGGGAGAGGTGCTGACGCTGACGCCGCCCCTGGACATCGACGAGCGTCTGCTCGATGCGTTCGTCGACGCGCTGGCCACCGCGCTGCGCGGCTGACGCGGACGGTCCGAGAGCGAGCGCCGGAATGGAACGGGACACGTGCCGCGAGAGCGACGCGCTCCACGAGCGTGCGCGGGCGATGGTGCGATCCTTCGAGCGCGGTGCGCCCCGTCCGGAAGGCTTCGACGCGCTCGCGATCGATCTGGCGCGCTTTCAGGCGGCTCACGTCCCGGGTTACGCGCGCCTCTGCGCTGCGCGCGGCGTGGACCCCAGCGCGTTCGCACGAGCGTCGGACGCCCCCGCCGTTCCCGCAGACGCGTTCAAGCTGGCAAGCGTCTTCTGCTTCGAGGACCGCGCGGCCACGGTGACATTCCGCACGAGCGGGACCACCGTCGGGGCCCGCGGTACGCACGCGATGCGCGACGTGCGCACCTACGACGCCGCGGCGCTCGTGTTCGGCCGCGCCATGTTCGCCCGGGATCTGATCGCGCCCGTACCTGTTCTCGTCATCGGGCCGCCCGAGGCGGAAGCGCCGGACTCGTCCCTCGCCCACATGTGCGGGCTCTTCGCGCGCGCGTTCGGCGTCGCCGAGTCGCTCGAGCGCACGTTCTTCGTCCGCCAGGGCACGCTCCTGGTCGACGATCTGCGCACGCGTGTGGCCGCGCTGAACCGCACGGACCCCGTGGCGATCCTCGCGACGAGCTTCGCGCTGGTCCATCTGACGGACGTCCTGGGCAGCGACGTCCTGGCTCTCCCGTCCGGCAGCCGCGTGATGCAGACAGGGGGCTTCAAGGGACGATCGCGTGAGGTCGTCGCGGGCGATCTCCGTCGGACCGTGGCGCGGGCCTTCGCCGTCGACGAGCGCGCGGTCGTTAGCGAATACGGGATGACGGAGCTGTCCAGTCAGCTATGGGAGGCCACGCTCGTCGACGAGCGCGCTCTTCCGGGCATCTACGTCGAGCCGCCCTGGTTGCGCGTCGTGGCCGTCGACCCGGAGAGCCTCGCGCCCTTGCCCGACGGCACAGCGGGGATCGCGCGCATCGAGGATCTCGCGAACGTCGACAGCGCGTTCGCGGTCCTCGTGCCGGACCGTGTGCGGCGCGTCGAAGGGGGAATCGAGCTGCTCGGGCGAGCCCCGGGCGCACCGCCGCGCGGGTGCTCGATAGCGCTCGACGAGATGCTCGGCGCGCGCGAGGGAGCCCCGTGAGCCGCGGCGTCGACGAGCGCGCCGCCGACGTCCGGCGGCTGCTCGACGCGAGCCGCGCCGTGTACGAGGACCGGGAGCGCATCGCTCCCGAGATTGCGCGTTCGACGGGCTTGACGCTCGAGGGCGTCCTGTACGGCTTCTCCTGCCTCGAGCGTGACGTCGCCGACGGGGACGTGCGCTCGCTCGTCGGCGGGGCCGGTGACGCCGAGCGGGTGCACGTCGTCCTCTCGGCGAACGTCTTCGTTGCTCCGCTCCGCGCGCTCGCCGTCGCGCGTGCGGCCTCCGCGCGGGTCACCGTCCGGCCCTCGCCGCGGGACCCGACCCTCACCCGCGAGCTCGCGAAGGCCGCCGGCGACGACGCCATCGCCATCGTGTCCGACCGCGACGTGGCGTCGGTCGATCGCGGAGAAGTCCACGTCTACGGCCGTGACGAAACCGTCGCGGAGGTTCGCGCGCGGGCTCGGCCGGGCGTGAGAGTGCTTGGCCACGGCCCGGGCATGGGTGTCGCCCTCGTGAGTCGCGCAGGCGACCTCGCCGCGGCCGCCGACGCCATCGCCACGGACGTCGTCCCGTTCGACCAGCGAGGGTGCCTCAGCCCGCGTCTCGTGATGGTCGAAGGGGACGAGGGTCGTGGCGAGGCGCTCGCAGTCGCCCTTCACGAGCGGCTGGAGGGGTGGGGCGCGCGGGTGCCGCGCGGCGAGCTCGCCGACGCGGAACGGGCGGAGGCCACGCGCTGGCGGGAAACCGTTCGCTTCGTAGGCCGCGTCTGGTCCGGCGCAGGTCACGTCGTCGGATTCGCCCGCTGGGGGGGCGCCCTTTCCGTACCGCCGCCCGGACGCCACGTGCACGTCGCTTCGCTGCTGTCGTTCGAAGCGATCGAGGCCGCTCTCGCCCCAGTCGCCCGCCACGTCGTGGTCGTCGGAACGGACGACCCCGCGCGTCTCGGCGGCAGCGTCCCCGGGGGCGTCCGTGTCGCGCCGCTCGGCCTCATGCAGCGCCCGCCGCTCGACGGCCCGGTCGATCGGCGCGCGCGTTCTCGCGTAGGCTAGAGACTCAAGACGATGCCGAAAGAACCCGACGTAGACGCCGTGCGCGCTCCGCTCGAAGTGGGCGACCTCTTCTCCATCCGCGGCAAGGTGGCCCTCGTCACGGGCGGCTCGAGCGGGATTGGGCTGATGATCGCGCAGGGGTACGTGGAGGCCGGGGCGCGCGTGTACATCTCGTCGCGCAAAAAGGACGTCTGCGACGCCGTGGCTGCGGAGCTCACGAAACGCGGAACGTGCTTCTCGATCGCGGCGGACGTGGCGACGAGCGAAGGTCGCCAGAGCCTCGTCGAAGAGCTCGGCAGGCGCGAGAAGGCTCTCCACGTCCTCGTCAACAACGCGGGCACCGCCTGGGGAGCACCGCTGGGCGAATACCCGGAGAGCGGCTTCCGCAAAGTGATCGCCCTGAACACGGAAGCCGTCTTCTTTCTCACCCAGGCGCTCCTACCCCTGCTCTCGTCGGGGGCGACCGCCGACGATCCCGCGCGCGTCATCAACGTGGGGTCGATCGACGGCCTCCGTGTCCCGGAGCTCGACACGTTCGCCTACTCGGCATCCAAGGCCGCCGTTCATCACATGACGCGTGTCCTCGCGGTCAAGCTCGGTGAACGCCACATCACGGTCAACGCCGTCGCGCCGGGCCCGTTCGAGTCGCGCATGACTGCGTGGGTGCTCGACAACAAGCGCAACGAGCTCGTCGGACACTGCCCGCGCGGCCGCATCGGAGTTCCCTCGGACATGGCGGGTATCGCGATCTTCCTCGCGTCGCGTGCGGGCGCGTACGTCAACGGCGCGGTGATCCCCGTCGACGGCGGCATCTCGATCGCGTGACTCGTGCGTCAGAGGTGGAGCGCGACCTCGACGGCCAGGTCCATCGACAGCACAGGCTCGTTGCCGCTCACCCAGAGGGTCGGCGCGAGCAGCTCGAAGGTGAAGTCCACGTTCCCCGATTGCACTCCGAGCCCCGCCGACAGCTGTGCGAAGGGCCCGTTCTTCGGCAGGTACCCCGTCGCCGCACGAAGCGGCACGAACCACCCGGTCCCGAGCGGCCGCCGATGCTCGAGCAGCGCGTAGACGAGCACCTCGCTCGCCCGCCCCGCCTGCCCCTTCAGGTCCGCGTAGCCGACGTACCCTCCGAGACATGTGTTCCACGTGAAGCAGCGGTCGAGTCGACCGCCGACGAGCTGATTGTAGAAGGGGCCGGGAACGCCGATGGCGCCTTCGGTTTGGAGGGCGAGGCGGGAGAATTGGGGGGAGGGCGGGGGAGGGGGAGGGGTCGAGGTCGAGGGCGAGGGCGGGGTCGGGGTCGGGGTCGGGGTCGGGGTCGGGGGCGCGGGCGCGGGCGCGGTCGAGGTCGAGGTCGAGGTCGGGGTCGAGGTCGAGGTCGAGGTCGGGGGCGCGGGCGCGGGCGCAGGCGCGGGCGTCGCCGGCTCCGGTAATGCCGGCAGCGTTTGCGCGCCAACCACCGACGCCACACCCATCGCCGCCGCGACCCCCACTCCCGCAATCACTCGCCCTCTCACGGCATCCCCCCACTCACCTTGCCCGCTGCCTCCAGCAACACCCGAGCGAAGGGCGCGTTGTGCGAGGCTGCCGCAGGATCCTCCAGCACGAGCAGTGCGTCGTACGCTGCCCGTCCGATTCGATCGCGGGCGAGCGTCAGGCCCTGCGCGTGGCGCGGCCGATCCGTCGAGAGGGTCGGCTTCATCGCGACGAGTCTTGCAAGGACGGCGAGCGCCCGCTCGTGAATCTCGCGCTCGATCGCTTCCCTGTCCGGCATTGCGCCCGAGTGACAGCGAGTGCACGTCACCGTGTCCGCCTTGAAGGCGTGGCCCGCGCCGCGCTCGAGATCAGAGGGGCCCGCGGAGTGGCAGCCGATGCATCCTCCGTCGATGCCTCCGTGCACGGCGGGGCCGTCGAGCGGCGCTCCCGTCTGCGGATCGACCCCACCGCGCCCGGCCCATATCGCCGCCGCCGACGCCGCGGGGAAGCCGTCGCTCGGGCCGACCGCGAACGACGCGACGGGAGCGTGGCATCGAACGCAGACCCTCGAGGGCCAGGGAACGGAAGCGCTCGCGAACGACTCCGGCAGAGACACGTCGCGCAAGAGACGGTCATGGTTCGCGCCGGGGTGTTCGGCGTGCTCGTCGTGCGGCGCGTGACACGCCGCGCATGCGATGCCGATGGGCTCGACGTCGGCAGGAGGCGCGCGAGGCGTTGCGCCGTGCCGGAGGCTCGCCAGAAAGCCTGAAGTCGTGTGGCACCGCGCGCATGCCTCGTCGGCCCTGGCCCGCGGGTCGGCGTCCGATCGTGCCATGCGAGATGAACGCCACGCGGCGACGTGCCCGTACGTCGGCGGTGCGTCGTGGCAGGTCGCGCAGACGTCCGTCCGCAGGATGGCCCAGCGCGCGGACGCTTCCGGGATGGCGCTGGGTCCGTGGCATCCCAGGCACGTGACTCCCCCCAGGCGACGCGCCGCGCGCGGTAGCAGCGACCAACCAACGTTCACGTCGAATCCGCGTATCACGTCCGTGAAGCCGCCGTCGTGGGCGCCCGGCTCGCCGGTGGCGTGGCACGCGAGCGCGCACGTGACGTCGGCCCCTCGAGGGCCGTCGCCTGTGAGCTTGCGGAGCGCGCTGGTCATGGGACTGACCTGCGCGACGTCGGTGATGAGGCCATGACAGCTCGATCGACCGCAATCCAGAGGAACCTCGTCGTACCGCCCGGCCTCGAGCGAGAGCGCCCGGCCCGCTGCATCGCGCAGGAGCCACGGGCCCGCGACGTCGGGGACCAGGCGTGTCAGAGAGCCGCTCGGCTGGAGTGTGGCAGCGGCGTCGCGCGGCGCGGCGGACACCGACCAACCCGGCCCCGCGAGCAGTACGCCTTCGTCCACGCCGATATTGGGCAGTCCACGAGCGCGACTTGCCGAGGCGAGCTCGATGCGACGACGGACGACGGGGGATGCGTCGCCGCGGACCGGGTGCCACTCGGCTTCGACCACGATCGCGGCGGACGTACGGGGCGACACCGGAACGATTCCGTGCGCCGGCGGCGCGAGCCCCACGTCGCCTGGGGCTGCCGTGCGACCCTCGAAGCGCCATCCGCTCGCGTCCGTTCGCGAGTCGCGGAGGGCGGGGCCCGAGACCTGTCGCCAGGTCACCGATCCGCCGGAGGGCACCGGGCAGCCGTCGATCGCCTCGAGGGCGAAGGGCGCGTCGTAGCCGAGGTCGCGCGGGTGAGGCGGCGAGTGCACCTGCAAGCGCAGCGTGAGTCGTCGATGATCGGTCGCGGCCGGCCCGAGCGCGGACGACGAGACGGTGAGAGGGCATGCGCCGGGGACGTCGATACGGACCTCGCCGAGCAGCGCGAACACGTCGAGGCCGACCATCAGGCGAGCGCCCGACCGGACCGACCGCACGACGGCAGCGCCGGGCTCGACGCGTGCGGAGTCGAGCGCCGCGATGGAATCCTGGTCCAGATTGGCCGCCTCGACGACGACCCACGCCACGGGTCCTTGTCGCGCGTCCCGTGCACACCCGCACGCGAGGACGAGCGCCGCCCGTGACACGATCGACGTCCGACTCGCAGGGAGTCGCCGTCTCATGGTCCGCCCCGGACGCAGGAACCGAACCGGCACGAGCTGCCTTCGCAATCGGAGTCGAAGGCGCACGACGGGCGGGGAAGGGGCGGCACGCAGCGCGCCCCGACGCAGAGCGCACCCACGACGCACGGTCGCGTCGCATCGCAGGCATCGCCGACCGCGTGCGCCTCGGGGTCGCGCGCGCACACCCGGGCGGCGCCGTGATCGTAGGTCCACCGACATCGAAAGCCGGACGCTCGGCCCTCCGGGAAGTCCGGGGAGAGGTCGACGCAGACGCGGGCGCCGAGGCGGCCGCGCGTACCGCGCCGCTCGCCACATGTCCACCCGGCGTCCGTACTCGTGCTCGACACGCCTGCAGGCGGCTCGCTCCCCACGCAGACGGCGATTCCCGCGTCGTCCGAGCACGACCACTCTCCCTCGTCGGGCTGACGGGCGTAGCGCTGGGTGCACGTCGTGAGAACGCACGCGAAGGCTTCCGCCGAGGCTTCGCGCGGCTCGCATGTCCGCGCCGCTCCCGACCCCGTGCAGCGGAAGCCCATCGCGGTCGGCGCGGGGAAGGAGGGGAGCGTGCGCGCGACGAGGAGCGGGCCTCCCGGTGCGCCCCAGCAGGCGCGCAGGTCGCTCACATCGGCGCACGGTTCACCGACGTCGTCCGCGGGCGCGGAGCCGTGCGCCGCCATCTCGACGCCGGCACCGACGCTCGCGCGTGAAGGACAGCCCGGCAGCGCCAGGGCGAGGGCGACAATCCCGAAGCTAGGGCTTCGCGCCATTCCATCACCGGTCACCGCGACCCTGCCCCGCCGGCGCAGATCGCCCGCGCGGGCGCCGCCTCGCGCGTCGCGCCAGTGCGAACGCCGCGACGGAGAACGCCACCAGCCCGCCGCGCGTACCGCGAGCGGGCGCCGTGCCGCAGCCATAGAAGAACGGGGGCGCGACCGTGTCGACGCAAACGGGCGACCCGCTCGTCGATACTTTCAGCGTCAGATCGCGGACGATTGCAGCGAAGCAGATGTGCCCCACGCCGCTTCCGACGGTCGTCGTCACCTGCGCATCCTGTCCCGCCGGCGGGATGCGCTGGACGAGAACGGGCGCCGGCGCGCTCGCGTCGACCGTCGACCCCGCGGTCTGGAAGACGAGCAGGGTCAACGAGTCGCGTCCACCGTCGTCCGCCGCGGTTCCCAGCCCGAGCGTGAAGACGTAGCGCTGGTCGATCGAACCGGTGCACGAGTCCGAGGTACGCGAGACGTCCCAGGTCACGGACGTGATGCCGTCGAAGGTCGGAGGGGTCACGTCCTCTTCCGATCCCGCGGTGAAGCTTAGATCGGCCGTGCTCCCGAGGGTGGCGGTGTCGATGCCGCGGAGCGTGGGCCAGTGGACGACGTAGGCGTCGCCCGGCGTGAGGGGCATCGGGGGCGTGATCTGTAGGAGCCCGCTCGTGTCGTCGAACGTCGCCGGCACCGTCGTCTCGACCCCGGCCGGGTGCTCGAACAGCACGGGCTCGTCGAGGTACTGCGCGATGGTCACGTAGCGCGCGAAGAGCATCGCGTTCGTCGGGACGTTCGTCGCGCCGGACTCCGGAATCGTCTCGATGAGGTCCGGAGACGTGCACGAATCCGCCCGGGCATCGCGCTCGGTGAGAAGGGCACTCGCAGCGATCAGCGCGACCGCGAGCGTCCACCTCAGGGCGAGCACGTCACCCCGCTGCACTGGCCGATCGGGTCGCCCGTCATGCCGTTGCCGTTCAGGTCGAACTGGTCCTGGCAGCAGTAGCCGTTGTCGATGCAGCACTGCTCGAGCGATTCGGACACCTTGTCCTGGTCGGCAATCGACTCGCACGCTGACGGGGGCGATTGCTCCTGGCAGTATCCAAAGGAGAGGCCGTCGGCTGCGCACGTCTGGATGCCCCAGCTATGGCAGTACGAGATGAAACAGACCTCCTCGCTCCCGGGGACGCACAGCCCACACCGCTGGGGGCACGCGCTGTACTCGCCCGCGACGCAATATTCGAAGCCGCCGCCGGGACACGGGATTGGGGGCATGTTGGCGCAAGGGTTTGCCGGCGCAGCGGCCTCGGCGACGGTGACGACGCCGACGGCGTCTTCGGCGGCCTCTGCGCCCGCATCCGGCGCGACGTCGGCCGCGGCGGCGTCGACGACCGGAAGGTCGAAGCCGTCGTCAATCTCCAGTTCCGTACGGCTGCACCCCGTCAGGAGCGCGGCGACGGCGAGGGCGAGGATCGAACTGTGCAGGGGTCGCGAGCGACACCGTTGGGCAGAGAAAGGCACGTGGACCATGCGACCGACCCTGTGACGTGCAACGACGAAGCCATTGCCCCGAACCGACCACCCGAGCCTATCATCGCTTCCCCGTGACGAGTAAGCCCACGACTCTCCAGCCGAGTCGCGTCGTCTTGCTGATGGCGGCGATGTTTGTGGGCGTGTGGCCATGTGCGGCGGCGGCGGAGGACGCGGTGGGGGTGGCGACGGCGGGGACCGCGACCGCGACCGCGACCGCGACCGCGACCGCGACCGCGACCCCGACCGCGACCCCGACCGC
>Ga0182018_10001275_pt1 | contig 29047 bp, 23 predicted proteins | sample 812P2MmetaG_FD_120490 | JGI IMG/M metagenome (GOLD analysis project Ga0182018, IMG submission 120490) | Permafrost microbial communities from Stordalen Mire, Sweden - 812P2M metaG | ecosystem: Environmental > Terrestrial > Soil > Wetlands > Permafrost | place: Sweden: Stordalen | collected...
CGGCGGCGCGTTTCGCCTTGAGCCGCGCCACCATGGCGAACTGGCGCGCATCAAGATCGGTGCCGCTGACCTGTGGCTGCTTAAGCCGATGAACTTCATGAACAGGAGCGGCGGCGCTGCGCAGAGCGTTGCCGCCTTTTACAAGGCCTCAGGGCCAGAGATTCTCGTGGCTTACGACGATCTGGATCTGCCTGCGGGGGTTGCGCGCCTAAGAGTAAGCGGCGGCGCGGGCGGTCACAACGGCATGCGCGATGTGATTGCCCAGCTGGGAGCGGATTTCTGGCGTCTGCGATTGGGAATCGGGCATCCGGGCCATCGCGACAAAGTCTTAGGCTATGTGCTGAGCCGCCCGACAATTGAGGAAGACATTTTGATTCGCCAAAGCATAGACGCCGCTGCCGATAGCATGCCGATACTTCTTGCAGAAGGGCCACAGCAGGCGATGCACCGCCTGCATACGAGCCGCGAAGGCGTCTGATGGCCATCAAATGCGGCATCGTCGGCTTGCCCAATGTCGGTAAGTCCACGCTCTTCAACGCGCTCACGCGTGCGCAGATCGCCGCAGAAAATTATCCATTCTGCACGATCGACCCGAATGTCGGTGTCGTGCCCGTCCCGGATCCGCGTCTTGCTGAACTCGCGGCTATTGCGAAGCCGGAGAAGATCCTTCCGACGACCGTTGAGTTTGTTGATATCGCAGGGCTCGTCGCAGGCGCATCGCAAGGGGAGGGTCTGGGAAATCAGTTCCTTTCGCACATCCGCGAAGTGGATGCGATCGCGCACGTCGTGCGCGCCTTTGACAGCGCTGATATCGTCCACGTGACCGGACGTATCGATCCACTCTCCGACATCGACACGATTGATACCGAGCTTGCACTTGCGGATCTTGCCACCCTCGAAAAAGGCCTCGATCGCGCGGCGAAAGCCGCGAAAAGCGGTGAGAAGGACGTCCTTCGCAAGAGGACGCTTTTCGAGCGCGTCAAACACGAGCTCAATGCAGGGCGCCCGGTGCGCGCCATGCCGCTCACTGAAGAAGAGCGCCGCGATCTGCGTGACCTGCATCTGCTGACGGCAAAGCCCGTCATGTACGTGGCAAACGTCGCGGAAAACGGCTTCAGCAACAATCCCTATTTGAGTGCTATTGAAGAGCGCGCGCGCACCGAAGGCACTATTGCGGTGGCAGTCTGTGCAGCCATCGAGGCGGAAATCGCACAGCTCGAGGAGGCTGACCGCACTGAGTTCTTGGCAGAGCTTGGCCTAGCTGAACCGGGTCTTAACCGGGTGATTCGCGCCGCTTACAGCTTGCTGGGGCTGCAGACCTATTTCACGGCCGGTCCGAAAGAAGTGCGTGCCTGGACCGTGCGCGCCGGAGCGACTGCTCCGCAGGCGGCCGGGGTCATTCATACGGACTTCGAGCATGGCTTCATCCGCGCCGAAGTGATCGCCTTTTCAGACTACATTGCGGGCAAGGGCGAGGCCGGGGCCCGTGATGCCGGCAAGCTGCGCCTGGAAGGCAAGGAATACATCGTCCGCGAGGGCGATGTGATGCATTTTCGATTCAACGTGTGATGCGAACCCGCCGTCTCAGGTCATATCACCTCGTCTCCAGTGTGGCGGAAACGGCTTAAAAATGCCTTGTTATTGACTTAGCTGGGCGCACCCCATTGCTTGTCATCGCCCTCGAAAGTGGGTACAAGATCGGGTACACGGAAATCGACCGTCGAGTAAAAAGCGGGTATGAGGCTTTCCGCAGAGAACGACAATGCTGACTGACACGAAATGCCGCAACGCAAAGCCCAGCGGAAAGAGCACCAAACTGACGGACGAAAAAGGGCTCTATTTGGAGGTGAGGCCCAACGGAGTGAAAGCCTGGCGATATCGGTTCAGGCTCACTAAAGAAGGTAGGTTGAAGGAAAGCGTATTCGCGATTGGAGAGTACGCCAGCGCTCCAACCGGTGAATCACCGGAGTCCGCCCAATCGCGGCGTGCCGCAGGCCAATTTACTCTGTCTGAAGCTCGTGGAGAGCGGCTCAAGGCACGAGCGCTGGTTAAGCAAGGGATCAACCCCGCCCATCATCGGCAGTTGGAGCGAATAAAAAAGAGACACGAATCAGCGACGATGTTTAGCGCCGTTGCGCAGGAATGGGTGGCGGCAAAGGAGTGGGAGCAAGAATCCAAAGCGGCGCGGCTGGGCATGCTCGAACGAGCAGTTTTTCCAAAGATTGGCAGGTTGCCAGTCAGGCAGATCACTTCCGCCCACATTCTGGATGTACTTAAATCCGCAGCCACGAATCATGGCCTAACTGTTGCTGCAGAGGCCAAGCGGTCCATATCGGGAATATTTGGGCTGGCCGTTTCGACCCTAAGGGCCGATTCTGATCCAGGTTGGCTGGAGTCAACTCCACTCTTGATGCGCGGTCAGTATAGCGCTGCGCTACCGACGTGCCAATCTTACGTGGGGTCTCCGGCTTGAACGAGCGGCGCATTGCACCCAATCGAGATTTCTCGTGGAGCTACAACCGAACGCAGTTAGGCGTACTCAATAACTTACGATTTGAACTGCAGGGATACATCGACACCGAGCCGCGCGCCTCGATCCAGCGGCGCAGCACTCATGATGAGCCGGGAACGTGCAGTTGACTCGCGCTCGCAACGGCGTACAAGAACAGATTAATTTGACGCGATAGCTGCCACATCGGCTATCGGCCCACGGTGAGCCAGGGAACTTGCCGCGAGAGAATTTCAACAACAGCTTGAGTTAAAACGAAAATACGGGGTCAAATGCGCCATGAAAACTGTCAATAGGTCTTCCTTAGTCTTGATCACCGCGCTAGTTGCGATCGCCCAATCGGCCCACGCTCAACAGCCGCCGGACGTTGTAGTTAGCGACGGGTTTGAAAACACAGCGATGGGTAGCATGGCGTTGTTCAGCCTTACATACAACAGCGTCCCTCCTCCTTTTTTGGGCGTTGGCAACACCGCCTCCGGATACTGGGCGCTTTCTTCCAACACGACGGGCAACTACAACACCGCCTCCGGAGCGACAGCGCTCAATCGGAACACGACGGGCAACGACAACACCGCCTCCGGGTACTTTGCGCTTGAGCACAACACGACGGGCAACGACAACACCGCCATCGGGAGCAACGCACTCTATTACAACACCACCGGCAGCAACAACACCGCCTCCGGGTACAGCGCGCTCTTTTCCAACACGACCGGCACCGACAACACCGCTTCCGGGTACGAAGCGCTCGTTAACAACACGACCGGCACCTCCAACACCGCCTCCGGGTACTTGGCGCTCGATTCCAACACGACCGGCGACTACAACACCGCCTCTTCGGCCGACGCGCTCTTTTCCAACACCACCGGCAGCAACAACACCGCCTCCGGGTTCCTCGCGCTTGAGGCAAACACCGTCGGCAGCTTCAACACGGCCTCCGGGACCTACGCGCTTCTTTCAAACGCCACCGGCAATGACAACACGGCTTCCGGAGCGGGCGCACTCTATTCGAACGTGGCGGGCGACTACAACTCTGCCTCCGGATATTACGCGCTCTATTCCAACACGAGTGGCAACGGCAACAGTGCCGAAGGTTACCGGGCGTTATTCCAGAACACGAGCGGGGACTACAACACCGCAGTCGGCTACGACACGTTGTACAGCAATACCACCGGTACGGAAAACAACGCTGCAGGTTACGCCACGCTTCACGCGAACACGACCGGCAGCTACAACAACGCAATGGGTGTCGAGGCGCTGTATGAGAACACCACTGGCGCTCAAAATAGCGCAGTCGGCTATGGCGCTCTATATAGCAACACGAGTGGAGACTACAACGCCGCACTTGGATATTTCGCCGGTTTCAACCTGACGACGGGTAGCAACAACATCGATATCAATAATCGCGGTGTTGCGGGCGAGTCGGGGGTCACGCGGATCGGCATCCAGGGAACCCAGGTCGCGACCTATATCGCCGGGATCTATGGCACCTCGGTCACGGGCAATGCGGTCGTCGTCTCCTCCACCGGACAGCTCGGAGTGACGGTCTCCTCGGAGCGCTTCAAGACGGCCATTGCGCCCATGGGCTCGGACACGGCGAAGTTAGAACAGTTGCGACCGGTGAGCTTCAAGCTCAAGAGCGATGCGACAGATACGCGCCAGTATGGGCTCATCGCCGAAGAAGTCGCGAAAGTGTACCCAGAGCTGGTGATCCGCGACGAGTCAGGCCGGATCGACGGGGTGCGCTATGACGAACTTGCGCCGATGCTGTTGAATGAAACCCAACAGCAGGCGGCGAAAATCCGCGCCCTTGAGCAGCAGGTGGCAGAGATGCACGCCGCACTTCTGAAGCTACAGGCCAAAGATGAACGTGTCGCGCAGCGCTGAAGGATCAATCATGCGGCGGGGCGGTACTGTATAAGCACAGTCCCGCTGTAATACGCTCGCAGCGTTAGGTCGTCTCGATTTTCCCGTTTACATTCCGCCTTACTTTGCGTCGAGGGAGTACTTATGAAGTGAATAACAATAATGTGCGTGCTCGCACTCGCCTCGACGGCCGCCAACGCTGAGTACACCGTTAAGCAGTATCACGACATAAGAGCGGCAGGTGGCGACGCATGGAACAAATTAGAGTCGCATATCGTAGGTTTTGCCTCCGGCTTTAACTACGCAGATGCGATGCATGCATCTCGACATGCGCCGCCCCTAGATTGTCCACCGGACAAGATTGGCATACGGGACTTGTTCTATGTGGATATTCTGGACGAGATAATCCAACGAAAGAAACTACCGGATACCGTAGCCATTGAGACCGCTTTGGCATACGCGATCCCTGAAGCGTTTCCCTGTAACAAGTAGGTTGCCGTCTCGCCTGGAACTTGCTAGCCCTGAGCCGCGCGCCATGATCCTGCGGCGCGGCACTCACGATGAGCCGGGAAGGCACAGTTGACTCGCGCTCGCAACGGCGTAGCTTCTACCTCAGACGACTTGATTTGACGCGATAGCTGCGACAACTTCTATCGGCCATTTGTAAGCCAGGGAACTTGCCGCGAGAGAACGGGCAAGAACAGGTTAAGAGCAAATATTTGGGATCAAATACGCCATGAAAACTCTCTATAGATCTACCTTAGGTTTGATCGGCACCCTCGCACTTGCAGGGGCGGCATATGCTCAGGTGCCTGCGGGCACCTGGACAGGCAACGACACGACCGACCCGAACGGCAACACAGGAATGGGGACCGGCGCGCTCGGCACAGCCGCCACGAACGGCGGCTTCGACAACACCGCCTCCGGGTTCCAAGCGCTCTTTTCCAATACTACGACCGGCAACGACAACACCGCCTCCGGGTTCCAAGCGCTCTATTCCAACACGACCGGCTACTCCAACACCGCCTCCGGGGACGCTGCGCTCTATTCCAACACGACCGGCGGCAACAACACCGCCTCTGGGGAAGCTGCGCTCTATTCCAACACAACCGGCGGCGACAATACCGCTTCTGGGTTCGAAGCGCTCTTTTACAACACGAGCGGCGCCGACAACACCGCCTTCGGGTACCAGGCGCTCTTTAAGAACACGACCGCCAACAACAACATGGCCTCGGGGTACAGAGCGCTCTATTCCAACACGACCGGCGGCAACAACACCGCCTCCGGGTCCTTCGCGCTCTATTCCAATACGACCGGCGGCAACAACACCGCCTCCGGGTACGGGGCGCTCCAGGCCAACACGACCGGCGCCGACAACACCGCCTCGGGGTACGGAGCGCTCTCTTCCAGCACGACCGCCGACAACAACACCGCCTCCGGATTCTTTGCGCTCGCGCTCAACACGACCGGCGACAACAACACCGCCTCGGGGTTCAACGCGCTCTTTTCCAACACGACAGGCGGCGACAACACCGCTTCCGGGTACGGGGCGCTCCAGGCCAACACGACCGGCGGCTACAACAACGCCTCCGGATACGAGGCGCTTTATGCCAACACGACCGGCAATGGCAACAGTGCGGTGGGGTTCTCGGCGTTATTCCTGAACACGGGCGGGGACTACAACACCGCAGTCGGCTACGAAACGTTGTACAGCAATACAACCGGCACGGAAAATAACGCCGCAGGTTACGCCACGCTCCATGCGAACACGACCGGTAGCTACAATAATGCCATGGGTGTCGAGGCGCTGTATGAGAACACCACTGGCGCTCAAAACAGCGCAGTCGGCTATGGCGCTCTATATAGCAACACGAGTGGGAACTACAACGCTGCGCTTGGATACTTTGCGGGTTTCAACCTGACGACGGGTAGCAACAACATCGATATCAATAATCGCGGTGTTGCGGGGGAGTCCGGGGTCATCCGCATCGGTATCCAAGGGACGCAGGCTGCGACCTATGTAGCAGGTATCTATGGCACCTCGGTGAGCGGCAGTGTCGTTATGGTCTCCTCCACCGGGCAGCTCGGAGTGACGGTCTCCTCGGAGCGCTTCAAGACGGCCATTGCGCCCATGGGCTCGGACACGGCGAAGTTAGAAATGTTGCGACCGGTGAGCTTCACGCTCAAGAGCGATGCGACAGGTACGCGCCAGTATGGGCTCATCGCCGAAGAAGTCGCGAAAGTGTACCCAGAGCTGGTGATCCGCGACGAGTCAGGCCGGATCGATGGAGTCCGCTATGACGAACTTGCGCCGATGCTGTTGAATGAAGTGCAACAACAAGCTGCAGAAATCCGTGACCTTAAACAGCAGCAGAAGCAGTTCGCCACCCAGGCAGAGGTGCAGGATCTCAAGCAACAGCTGCAGGCAGCGTTGCTCAAGCTCCGCGCCGAGGATGAAGTCGTGGCGCGGCGCTGAGTGGAACGGGCCCGAGTTGGCGCTGTCCCGCGTTGTACCCAGGCGCGCCACGTGGGATGACGAGCACCTCTTCGAAGTCCCGTAATTGTGCCGCCCGAGCGCTGTAAACACGGCCAAGAAAGCGGGTACAAATGCGGGTACTTATCGCTGAGAGATTTCAAAAAGTCCTTATGGATCAACGGTGAGATCGTCCAAATTACGATTCAACGTGTGATGTTCGGTCCTGCCACGTCGGTGTTCTTGACACCCTTGAGGACCCGCCCGGACAATCCGGCCCCACCGTGGAAAGGTAGCTCAGCTGGTTAGAGCACGGCACTCATAATGCCGGGGTCGAGGGTTCGAGTCCCTCCCTTTCCATTAAAACAATCAACGGTTTGCGCGCGCCTGAATTTAGGAATCACGCGATTCGTAACAGATCCGTAACAGCCTCGGTCACTTCCCCGCCAAATAGCGTTCGAGCTTTGACGCGCTATCGCCAAGCGGCTTTTGGATCGCGTGTAGGTAAACCGTGGCGGTCACCGATACTGAAGCATGACCCATGAGCATTGACACCGTAGCCAAGTCCTCGCCGGCGGCGAGCAACTGGGACCCGTACGTGTGTCGAAGGACGTGAAGGCCAACGCCGGTCAGATTCGCGCGCTTCGCAGCGGGCTGGACGCCCCGACGGCTCACATTGCTGGCGCTCAAAGGACGACCCCGAGCGCTGCAAAAAACAAGTGACTGGGGCGACTTATGAGGGCTGCGCATGCGCCAGGTGCGAAGAATCGCCAGCGCATCCGATGTAATGGGAACGCGGCGGGCCGACGTGCGCGATTTTGGAACATCAAAGCTGCTATTTCGATAGCGCCGCCGCACCGATAGTTCGCCGCATTCCGTGTCCATATCCTCCCACCGAAGAGCCAGCAACTCCGATACCCGCAAACCTGTGCGCGCAGCGGTGACGATTAGAGCGTGATAGCAGTTTTGTGAATGGGCATAACGGACACGCGCGGCCTCTGTCTCCAGCGTCGAGGCACGCTTTGCTGCGATCTCGGCCAATTCGGCAGAAGCAGAAATCAGGGCAGTTACCTGATCGCGCGTGAGCGCATGCCGCTCCGTGACTTCGCCGCTTTCAGCGTCCACCGAAGACGGTCGATACGGCATCTTTCGGACGTGGTCGCACGGATTAAATGACAGCTCCCGATCAGCGACTGCGGTAGAAAGGATCATGCCCAACACGACTAGGGTCTTATTGATTGTAGAAGCAGCGAATCCTTTCGCTATCAGCGCCACCTTGAGCGCTCGTACTGCAGGAACTCCGATCTGATCTACGCGAAAGTGATCCAGTGTCGGCGCAAGCCGACGCTCAATAATTCCCTTGTATTCGCCGTGTGTGTGCGCACTGATGTTAGGCGTGATGTCTGTCAAGTACTGCTTGCGCAATTGCTGGAACGGGCGACGCTGACGCGCCGAGACGAGGCCTTCGTGCTTTTCCCCCAGGATCTGTTCGAGACGCTGCTCGGCGAGTTCCCGGCTGCTGCTGCCCTTTGCGTCGCGAACAACCTCTTGATGCCTTTTTCCAGCGATGTCCTCGAAGTCCACTAGCCATACCCGACCTGGGCGGCCCTTATTGGCGTGCTGGCGAATGCGGAATCGTACGGTCGCTTTCATGATGTTTTACTCCTGGTCCGCGCATCTCGGGTGTATATCGGCGGTATCTGGGGCGTGATTCATTTATGCCTGTTGGGATGACGGGCCGTTTTTTCCAACGCTCGACGATTGGCGACGCGAATGACGTTCTTTCTGTTATTAGCGGCCTTCATGTGCTCTTTGCAGCAATACTCTGTACGCGTGCGGCCCGTTTTGGGCTTGATCGCGATAAAAAATCGGCGACAGCTTTCGTATTGGCATCGACAAAGATTCTCATACAATCCTTCTTCTTTCGGATTGAGAAGTACCGAAACCGCGTAATAAAGGGCCGCTCGAATATCAACGGGCATTACGCGATTCTGAGCGCGCAATTTCCCTTCAAAGATGTCGAAGTAGGGAACAATGGCGATTCGATTCTGCAATTGCGAAACAGCCGTCTGCAGCATTGACCCACGCACATTGGGCTGCCTCATGATTTTCTCAAGCGCCGCACAAAATTTCTCGCGAAGGTCCCCCGACATTAATTCAATAAACTGCAACTCGTTTAACCCGTCGTCGGCCGCCTTTCCTTCTTCGTTGCGGTGCATGGTTACTGGCGGCGACTTTACCCCTAGAAGAAGAGAGAAAAGTCGGGTCCTTTGAGGATCGTTGTTGGCAAACGCCAGTGCGAGGTCGACGATATCGGCAGCGCTGAGAATCTCCTTTGATTGTATGTCAGCTGAATTCGCAAGGAACGCGTGGACAAAATCTAGAGTGCCACCGATGACTGGAAGTCGCTCAAAACACTCATCTATCTCATCGCTTGACGGCTTTGAATTTGCTCTGGCGCGCGACTCGGTGGGATCCACTGCGGGCTTAGTGAGCCGTGAACGTGAAGAGGTGCGCATTGATGTTCGCATAAAGTTGGGGAAACACCGCGGGCTTGTTGCTCGCATAAACTATAGTAGATACTGCGAGCAGCGCAAGCGAAATTTGAACACCTCTCGGAGGATTACATGATTGAGAATTGGACACTGACAACTGGTGCTGTGGCGAGACAGGCAGATACCACTGGCCCCACTGTGACAATGTACGCCGCGATGGGTTTGGTGCCGTTTCGAAATGCCTCCAACGGAATGAGGCTTTTCAGTACAGATGCGCCAGCGATCGTCCGTTCGGTAAAAGCCGAACGGCTGTCGCGGAGGGGGAAGGCGCGTAGCTCACAAGGCCCACAGCGCACCGAGAAGTGTGCGCGTCTGTGATTGCGCGACATCCAACCGGTCTGAACCTGTCGAAGACCCTCAGGTCGGAGAACATAGAACCTTGAATGACCGGGTTGTCGTTGCTGAATTCGCCGGTTTTCCAGTGGCGCTGTCTTGGGACGAGTTTGAGGCAGCGCGCCGACGCGCCGAGCGGATGCTTAAGGGTCCAACTGAGTCGGCTGCCCCAACTTCCTCGGGAGCCGCTGACAAGAAACTGCTGATGACTCCCGACGAGTGTGCTCAACGTTCGGGAACATCGCGAAGTTGGTGGATTCGTGCCGCGCGGCGAAAGGAGGTCGCCTGCACCCGCGTCGGTCGCTATGTCCGGTTCACGCAGGAGCAATTTGCTGCTGTCTTGGGCAACTGTGTTGAGTCCCGTATATCCGATGCCAGGGCAGTCCAAAAAGCGATTATGAACCGTCCGGTGAAGAGGGCCCGTAACAGCACCGTAACGTTGCCTGGCTTGCCTCGAATTGGCATCACAACCCCGACCAGAGCAGGGAATCGATGAGGGACTCGACGGCAACCGATTTGCATGCGGTCAAACCCACTTTGCAAGATGGCAGCCTGCGGCCCGTGCTCATCAGTGCACTCCGCATATTCGAGGAGCATGGCTTGCCGGTCATTCCCTGCAACGGTAGCAAGCAGCCAATCCTGAAGGATTGGACGAATGCCAACCCGCGCAACGATGGCGACGTCAAAATGCTGTTTGCGAGTGGCGCGGCGGAACTCGTTGGAGTTCGCACTGGCGCGGTGTCAGGGATTTTCGCGGTCGACGTTGACCCAGAAGGCGGCAACTGGTTTGCGGAAAACATCGCGCGTCTTGAATGCAAGCGCATCCACACTACTCGACGAGAGTGTGGTCGACACTTGCTTTACAAGATTCCCCCCGGCTGGCGGGTCAAAAATTCCGTGGGAAAACTCGCCCCTGGCGTCGATACGCGCGGCGAGGGAGGTCAACTCATATGGTGGCCCGAACACGGCGGCCGCGTTGTTGAGGACGATGTGCCGGGCTTGCCGCCGCAATGGCTCCTCGATGAGCTGGTGCGATTTTGGATTGCCGAACGTGTTGACACAGAGCGCGTAAATGGACACACGCACAGTACGAGGCAAGAAGAGGGCTCGGGCAATCGAAACAACACACTGACGAAAATGGCAGGCTCAATGCATCGCCTGGGCTTTTGCACGGCCGCTATATCAGATGCCCTCCATCAGGAAAACTCTCAGCGCTTCGAGCCGCCTCTGCCGGGCCGGGAAGTGGACGCCATCATAGCGCAGGCAGACAAATGGGAGCGGGGATCAACTTCAGCACCAACGCCATGTGCTGCCATTGATTGGGACAAGCTCGTAGGCGATCCGCCGCCGCGCACTTGGTGGATAAAAGACTGGCTCGGGCCGTCACCGACGCTCACTTCAGGAGCGGGCGGCACTGGGAAAACGCGCCTGTGGCAAGCGGTCGGTACGGCGCTCGCGACGGGCCAACGCTACCTTGAGGCGTCTGTATCTCCGTTGCGAGTCCTAATGTGGCTGTCCGAGGACACGGAAGACGAGGTATGGCGCACACAGGCCCCTATTAATGCTCATTTCGGCTTGACGATGGAGGACCTTAAAGACCGGTTGCACATCGTGCCAAGACAAGGCCAGGACAATGCGCTGCTTGATCTCACGCACGGTAAGCCGACCTTCACGCCGCTGCTCAATGAACTGCGACAGCAAATCAACGACCGGAAGATCGATGTGCTGGTGCTCGATAACCTTGGGCAGTTCTTTGGCGGTAACGAGAATGACCGCCATCAGGCGACCTTCTTCGTCAACGGAATTGCAGGACTGGTGCGTGATCGCCCGTTTGCGCCCGTCCTGCTGGGCCACGTTGCGCGTTCTCCGGGCTCCGAGTTTTCAGGTAGTGCGGCTTGGGAAAATGCCGTACGTATGCGCTGGTATGTCGGGCCGACGCTTCCCGATCAGAAGCTCGACGACGGTGAGCCCGTCGACTCGAATGTGATCTATCTCGCCCGCCGCAAAGCGAACTATGCTGCGAAGGACTGGCGACGATTGCGTTTTTGCAACGGCTTGCTGATCCCGGATGAGCCTGAGGGCCTACGGCTCGACCAAGCCGCCCGCAATGATACGGCAGAGCGCATCCTACTGGATGCCATGCCACGTCTCCTCGCTGCGGGAATTCAACCCACAGACGGCAGGACCTCGAACGACTATTTGCCCGCACAGACCGTTGCCAAGGGATACGCGCCACGCCATTCCAAAAAGGATCTCGCAGCCGCCATGCACCGTCTGATGGGCAACGGCAGGTTGCGGCGGGAAGTCGTTGGCAAGTACGCAAACCGGTCACCACGATACGGATTGGTCCTGTCGTGACCATGCACACACTGCACACACATCCCCTATATCCATAGGGGGAGTGTGGTGTGTGCAAAGGATTGGGCAGTTTGGCGGTAGTTTGTGCGGAACTTCGTGCACAAGTTTGTGCGGGCGGCTGGCGCATGACTTGCTCGCCGGGGAACACTATTTGATTTCCAAGTTTTGGCCCTTTCCAAACAACGACTTATATATCGAGTCAAACGCCTTTTTGTCGAGATCGCGAACATGCCTCAAGGCTTGACGAGTCGAACACGGGAGCCCAGGGCGTGCGCAAACTACGGTGGTCCGTCCATGCCTTTGCGAAGTGACGAACGGAGCTGCAGCGCGCGTTGCCGCGGCCTTCAGCCCACCACGCATCCTGCAGCGAGCGCACGGCAAAAGGCGGCTGGGAAGGCGGAATCCGCCAAGCGTCGCTTACAAGGTTGAGATGGTGCTGGGTTCCGATGAACTGAAATGGTAGTGGCGTGCGAAGCAGGCTGCGGCGGAAGCAGAGCGCGCGTCCGATTGTCAGAGAACACCGACGGCGTTATAGGGAAATGCGCGCGGGGAGCGCGGCAGGAGTTTGAAAAAATGAGCAGTTTTAAAGGCACGAGAATCGTCGCCAAAATGGGCAAGCGAAGAGCTTTGACATTCGTGGATCCTACGATGGGGATATTCTTAAACATTCTCCCCATATCGCGATGCGCCGACCGCCGCTGCCAAGTGCACCCGTACATGGTGACAAACAAGCTCTGGTCCCGTATTGGCATGACATACCGGACTGGGAGTCATTTGTGCATTCCGTGTCTTGAAAAGCGGCTAGGACGTGCTCTGACGCGACGCGACTTGATGCGCGACGCCGCCGGTTCACCTATAAATGCGTGGATGCACTGGAGGCGCGGCAGGTTAGTGCTGCTTTCGCCACGTGATGCCTGGGCCGTGATTCGCAAGAATTGGAGCAGCGGACGCGATGGCGCGCGCATGGCAACGAAGGGACGCCGCCGAGTACGGAGCCGCCGTGACATCAACCTCGGCTCGCGCGCAACGCACAGGACCTGCGGCGCGCATTGCTGCGAGGCGCTTCACTCTATCGCGCGTCCTGCAGCGCCCGCTCCGCGCAGGCGGGCCCGGACAATGAGGTCAAACGCCGCCGGGGGTAGCTAGCAAAATAGTCTTGTAATTCCAAATCTTAGACTCTGCTAGCAATAGATATTCAAACCAACCGGATTTTGCGGGTCTGCAGAAGCGCGCGTAGCTAATTGAGCGAGGCAGGCGCTTGTGCCCAACGGCGCATCACCGGATGGCTACTCTCGGAAAGCTCGCCTGAAGGCCTTATGTGCGATGTCGTCGAGCCAAGCATCAGCGGCTTTGGGATCTGCCTGGGCGTTGATCCAGTCCCTGATAGAGGACTCAATTGCCTCGAACAGCAGTTCCTGTCGTGACGACCAAACGACCGAGCACTTGTCCTGCAATGCATCGAGTTTCGCTAACGTGCTCACGGGTAGCCGCACGGTGACTGGCCGAACTTGGTTGTGCTTCATGAAGTCGTCGTAGGACACGTAGGTACGGGGCTCGAAGGGTTTACGCAGATAGCGCCTTACGAATTCCGTCATACACAGAAGATGGCATTAAATATTGCTTTGTCGCAATGAAAAGTGCCTGCCGAACTCTGTCAACTATTGCCTGCAGCTGCACAAATGATTGCCGCACGCATAGGGTACCCCGGTTCCAGGTTCCCGGATTCGATACGTGCCTTACTCTGCCACCGAAAAAAATTAAATGAGCAGCCTGACTGTGCTGTAAACAGCGGAAAAGTAGCTACAGCAGCGCCAGTGGCCACTGCTTGCAGCCAATTCCTACCGCAAAAAAATAGCTGTAATGGGTCTACTCCGAAAGGGATAGGCCCTTTGTGCTTTATGGCGGTAAGCAACATACTCTGCCTATGAAGCCAGGAGCCGTGAAAGCCGCGCTGCTCGCGATATCTAGCTGCATCCTCGCAGCAGGATGTGCGCTGCAACCAGCGCGAGTGCAGTCGATTGGTGGTGGCAAATACATGGCAACCGCTACTGACGTAGCTTGGAACGATGCCAAGGTCAAAGCTATCGACGCTGCAAACGCTTACTGCGCAAAGAGTGGCGGCGCAAATATATTGGACTTTGAGCCGAGCAGCGATCCTGGTATGAATCGCACTTCTGCGATCTTTACTTGCAACTCACCGCCAGTGCAATGATGGCCGCGTCGGCGGCCCATGAATCTACTGCCGAACAGCGCTATAATCTGGCTGTCTAATCTTTGCCATTCATCACGAGACACCCAAATGAACACAAGCACACGGCCGGAGGAAAGAGCAGCACTCGATAGGCTCGATGCAGCGATTGAACGGCGTAACGGTGCATATTGTTCTCTACAGCCACACTGGATACGTCGTGACGGCAGCGGTAGCGGAAGGCCCCGGAGTCCACTATTGCTGAAGCAGACGCAGCAGAACAGGCAGTGCTATTGGCTCAGGCAGACATGGACCGCATTTGCACAGAAATCACAGCAGGCAAGCGGCTCTAGAACCTAAAGGCCAGCGTATATGAGCGACCTTAAAGCTCTGTCGTTCGGGCAGCGCATAGCTCTGAAGCTGGCGGCCTTCGCGATCATTCTACTTAGCGCGCAGTCAGCGGCGCTGGCTAAGGACGTTCCTGGCCCTATCAAACAGCAATCCGATTCCAAGGGCGACAGCTACACACCTCCGACCGCGGCAGAGTTAGCACTATTGCGCCCGGAATATCTCGTAGAACTCGCCAAGATTCACGAGCCACCGGAAATGGCTGACAAGCCCATGCACGTACGCAAGGCTGCGCCTCCTAACGTGTTGAAACTTGGCAGAGCAATGACTGCAGTCGGTGCGCCTGACAAGGCGACGCACGAGCAGCGCACAACAGCCATCCGAGAACTTCTTGAGATTGCCAACAGCAAGGAGCGAGACGACGGAGTTGACAGGGTCATCACATATGGGGCCGTTGCGGCAATTGCGTGCATTGACGGAGCTGAGCCACGAACGATCATTGGGTACGCAACCAATGCCATCGGTGATGGTGACGACGCTCTCGCGTTACGGGCACGGATGTACCTGAAGGCGGGCAACCGGGGGAAGGCGCTTGATGACCTTGAAAAGATCATGGCTGACGGTGATGAGCGCGCACTTGTGGGCGGTGATGCTGACCCGCGCAAGGAGTCCCGCCCATGCGGTTGGGGCATCGCTGACTTTGACGCGCTTGGCGATGATCCGCGCGCAGTGGCCGCCAAAGGGTTGTACCTAAGTTCATTCATTGGCTACAACGCAGAAGCAAGAGGAACCGTGAAGGAGTCGACTATTCGAGACCTTTACGCACGCTCTGGCAGGTCATGGCGCTCCCCAATCCCGCACTTTTTGGAAGTCACTCTTGATGGCTTTGGCAGCGAGCACTCGATGAACGGCGCGCGATGTATTCGGGCGAATAGCCGCAATGTTGCGGCGCCAGCGATCGTTAGCGCTTGTGCGACATACGATGAAGAAATCCGGCAAGAAATTCGCGAACTCACGATGGCGCTCGTAATTGAACCCGGATTTGTTCGCGCGCTCGCCTTGAGAGCAAATAAATATCTGCAACTAGCTCAGTCGTCCTATGCGGACGGCAAGCCATCGCGCCAATACTTCGACCTCGCAATCAAAGATTTTGTTGCTGCCCTCGCAGCGAACGGGCGGAATCTGCACACCCTATATTGCGACCATGCGCTCGCTCTAGCGTCAATCGGTAGGTATCAGGATGCCGCCTCGGGATATATACGAGGAATGAAGTACGCAAAAAACGGCGTTGAGGACGATGTTTTTGTATACGAGCAACTCGCTGATTTGTACATGAAGTTAGGGAAATTCAATGAAGCGGCTAACCTAATTACTCAAGCCATCATGAACGTATCAGGTGGCGGAATGGACGCTGTAATTTTCTTCGGTGGCATCAGGGGCTTTAGAAAGTTGTACCCCGAGTATGATGGATTGCCAGATGAGATTCTGGCTGAGGCTATACGTCGGCGTTATGAACCGCAGTTTCCACAAAGCTGGGACGCTGACTTCATTTCCAAAGGCGGCGCCGCAGGCGGCAAGATTGCCTCAAGCATACTTCCAGAACTGTATGTCATACGGGGAGATGCCTATATGAAGGCCGGGAAGCGTGCGGACGCAATGGCCGACTATCGTCGCGTGAAAAGCGATGTATGGAGTGGCGAAGAGCGGTTCTTGCCGCGCCACTCATATTTTAACGAGCGCGGATATCGGGATTACGCTATGCCAGAGCCGTGGCCACCGCCAGCACCAACATTGTAGGACAGCTGCCCCAAAGCTGCCGACTCGGGCTCGCAACCGCGTACAAGTACAGATCAATTGGGCGCGATGGCAGCCGCATGGGCTATCGGCCACGGGTCAGCCAGGGAACTGGCAGCACACATTAAGTCAAAACAACATTAGGGATCCAATACGCCGTGAAAACTCTCTGTCAGTCTTTGTTAGTCACGCTCGGCGCGCTTGTGATTGCCGGGACGGCATTTGCTCAGGTGCCTGCGGGTACCTGGACAGGCAACGACACGAGCGACGGAAGTAGAAACACCGGAATGGGGACCGGCGCGCTCGGCGGTCCGACTCCTACGCTACTCACGGGCGCCAATAACACCGCCTCCGGGTTCGGCGCGCTCAATGCCAATACGACGGGCTACGGCAACACCGCCTCCGGGTCCTTCGCGCTCAATGGCAATACGACCGGCAACGCCAACACCGCCTCCGGGTACGCGGCGCTCAATGAAAACATGACCGGCAGCAGTAACACCGCCTCTGGGGCTCAGGCGCTGCAGGACAATTCGACCGGCAACAATAACACCGCCTCGGGGGTCTATGCGCTCCATGACAACACGACCGGCAACTACAACACCGCCTCCGGGTACCAGGCGCTTAATGGCGCTTACCCGGCCACAGGCTCCGACAACACCGGCACTGGCATGAATGCGCTCTATTCCTATTCGACCGGCAGCAAAAACACCGCCTCGGGGGTCAATGCGCTTTATTCCAACTCGACCGGAAGTGGCAATGATGCCGATGGATACGGCGCGCTATATGAGAATACGACAGGCGACTACAACACGGCAGTCGGCTATGAGACGTTGTACAGCAATACAACCGGCACGGAAAATAACGGGGCAGGCTACGCGACGCTCGAAGCGAACACCACCGGCAGCTATAACAACGCGATGGGCGTCAAAGCGCTGTTTGAAAACATCACTGGCAGTCAAAACAGCGCGGTCGGCTATGGCGCTCTATATAGCAACACGGACGGAAACTATAACGTCGGGCTCGGATACTTTGCTGGTTTCAACCTAACGACCGGCAGCAACAATATCGATATCAATAATCGCGGTGTTGCGGGCGAGTCGGGGGTCATCCGCATTGGAATCCAAGGAACGCAGAGCGCCGCCTATGTTGCAGGCATCTACGGCACCTCGGTCACGGGCAGCGCCGTCTATGTCACCCCCAACGGGCAGCTCGGCGTGCTCGCGTCATCGGAGCGCTTCAAGACTGCTATTACGCCCATGGGCTCAAATTCAGAGAAACTGCAGCAGTTGCGCCCCGTCACATTTCACTTGAAGACCGATCCTGAGGGGGCTGTATCGTACGGTCTCATCGCCGAGGAAGTCGCGAAGGTGTACCCGGAGCTGGTGATCCGCGATCAAAATGGCCGTATAGACGGAGTGCGCTATGAGGAGCTTGCGCCGATGCTATTGAACGAGGTGCAGAAGATTACGGCACAAATAGAAAAAAATGCTGCCCAAGCTGCGGAAATCCGCGAGCTTAAGCAGCAGATGGCAGATATGCACGCCGCACTTCTGAAGCTAGAGGCCAAAGATGAACGTATCGCGCAACGCTGACGGATCAATAACCGCGCGACCGAGGGTCGCACCCCGATCTTGCGGCGCGGCAGTCTGCTTTCGTAGATGGCATTACTGAAGCGCTGTTGACTGGGGTTGAAGAGCGCGTAAAGCGACGAATTAAGTCGGTCTCGTAGCTACTACCACCAGAGTTATCGGCCAACCGTAAGCCCTGCGACTTGCTGCGAGTTAATGTCAATAACATCAGACCACACGGAAATAGGGATAACGTCATGAAAATTCTTTATCAGTCTTTGTTACTCGCGATAGGCACACTCACGCTTGCAGGAACGGCTTTCGCTCAAGTGCCGGCTTCGAACGACACAAGCACCACCGACGGAAACGCCAACACAGGAATGGGAACGCGCGCACTCGGCGGACCGGCTGCCACGAACGGTGGCTACGCCGACACGGCTTCCGGATATTACGCGCTCATGTCTAACACGAACGGCGCAAACAACACCGCCCTTGGGTACGAGGCGCTCTTGTTCAACACGACCGGCAATAGCAATACGGCATCCGGTGCAAACGCGCTCAATGACAACACGACCGGGTCACAAAACAGCGCCGCAGGGGTGAATGCGCTCTATAGCAACTCGACCGGCAATAGCAATACCGCCTCCGGTGCAGGCGCGCTCAACTCTAACACGACCGGCTCCAACAACACCGCCTATGGGGGTGGCGCGCTCTACGGGGCGCAATATGGCGAGAATGGCCCCGCGACGGGATCTAATAACACCGGCGTTGGCGCTTATGCGCTCTATTCCTATTCGACCGGCAGTAAAAACACCGCCTCCGGATTCGATGCACTTTTTTCCGACACGACCGGCAGCGGCAACGATGCCGAAGGATACGGGGCGCTATATGAGAACACGACCGGGGATTACAACACCGCAGTCGGCTACGAGACGCTCTACAGCAATACAACCGGCACGGAAAATAACGGGGCAGGCTACGCGACGCTCGAAGCGAATACCACCGGCAGCTATAACAACGCGATGGGCGTCAAAGCGCTGTTTGAGAACACTACTGGCAGTCAAAACAGCGCCGTCGGCTATGGCGCTCTATATAGCAACACGAGTGGCGACTACAACGTTGGGCTCGGATACTTTGGTGGTTTTAACCTGACGACGGGTAGCAACAACATCGATATCAATAATCGCGGGGTTGCGGGCGAGTCCGGGGTCATCCGCATTGGAATCCAAGGAACGCAGAGCGCCGCTTATGTAGCAGGTATCTACGGCACGTCGGTGAGTGGCAGCGCGGTCGTCGTCTCTTCCAGCGGGCAGCTCGGCGTAACGGTCTCCTCGGAACGATTCAAGACGGCCATTGCGCCCATGGGCTCGGACACGGCGAAGCTCGGGCAGCTACGACCGGTCAGCTTCAAGCTCAAGAGCGATGCGACGGGTACGCGCCAGTACGGGCTGATCGCCGAGGAAGTGGCGAAGGTGTATCCGGAGCTGGTGATCCGCGATCAAAATGGCCGAATCGACGGAGTCCGCTATGAGGAGCTTGCGCCGATGCTGCTCAACGAAATGCAACGGCAGGAAAAGGTAGCGGCAGCCGTGGTTGCAGCCCAGGCTGCAGAAATCCGTGATCTGAAGCAGCAGCAGAAGCAGTTCGCCACTCAGGCAGAGGTGCAGGCTCTCAAGCAACAGCTGCAGGCGGCGTTGCTCAAGCTCCGTGCCGAGGATGACCTGGTCGCACGGCGCTGAGGAGAATCACTCCGCAGGCTTGGGAGGTCCACCACGATGTGGCCTCGGGAGAGGCGCTGCAGCTGCCGAAGGGGTGGCCCTTCCGTAGCTCTATCCCCGGGGCACGGACCAGCGCACAGACGGCGCATATCGGATCTGTGCCCAACGCCGACGCGATTCGTAGGCGCTTTGATGCCTATGGTGTGCGTAACGAAAGCGTAACAATCTTGGGAGAATCCAACGGCATCGAGTGGTCGCTAGCGGCTCGAACGCATGAATGCGAGTCGTTGATTCAGCTACAATTGGTGACTTCTGGTGAATTTCCGGCCTCGGCGGGTATGCACTCATAATGCCGGGGTCGAGGGTTCGAGTCCCTCCCTTTCCACCGTTAAGCCCTGTTCGCGCGAACGCAAGGCTCGCCAGACGCTCTTTATGTCGGCCATATGGGCGCGCGACGGTGACCTATGAATCGTGCGCAATTTCCGCCATAGCTTCTTGCAGCACTTTATCCGCAACACCGCGCCGCTTGAGCGCATCAGCCAGTCTGCGCGCTGTATGCTGATCGAACTGCGCCTCGTCCCGGCGCAGTCCTTCGCTAATGTAGCTCTTCAAAAGAGTTTGATAGGCAGTAAAGCCGCGCATCGGAGCAACAGCCTTGAGCGATTCGACGACGTCCGCCGGAATTCGCATGGTGATCGTCGTACTCGGTCTATCTTTCTTGAGGCGCTTCTTTAGACGTTCATTGATCATAGAGTTGTTCCTCGACCGGCGAAACACGCCGCGCTGAAATAATCCGAATCGATTCCCCGTCGATCTCGATATGTACAACCGTCAGCAGTCGGCCGGCGGAGCTGAAACCGATTGCGGAATCTCTTTGTTCTTCATGTCGACTCGCATCTTGAAGAACAAACAGTGGGTCATCGAAGATGGTCACCGCCTCTTCGAAGGAAACACCATGCTTCCGCTGGTTCTCCGAGGCCTTCGCTTCGTCCCATTTAAAGGTGGTACATCCATGTTCGAAGACTCTGTCCATGGAAAGCGAGAATACCACCGTGTATTGACAATGTAAATACCACGTCAAATTGCGGCCCGCGGGCCGGCTGGTTACCGAGGGCGCTTATTTCCGCTGGCAGCGGCTTTCGATCTAGCGTCCATCTTCAGCGGTGTGGCTGGAGGGTTGTCGCTTCGCGAGGCCTTGGTCCTTGCGGGTGATTTGCGGGACTCGGTCGTGCTCGGTTGTGCTTCGTCGTGCCAAGCGCAACGGGCGCCCCTTGGCAGACGATTGAAATTACAAACTATTTTTTCGATCTACCGCTCTCATAATGCCGGGGTCGAGGGTTCGAGTCCCTCCCTTTCCACCAATTCAATCAGCGTGTTAGCGATCGGCCACTCTACTGCCGACTCGCGGTAAGCGCACAGTAAGCGCAGAAACTCGACCCACGCCGATCTTGATCAGGAAATCTAGGCATTCTCGAGCGCGCTTATAAGCGCGCGCCAAAACCTAGGTACGGGAACATTAGCGAATCAGTCGTGGTTGATGTTTGGATTCCCGGGGGTATAACTCAAATCAACGGCTATCGGAATTGAGGTTGTCAATGAGCGTTCAAATCGAACAAAAGAGCTATGAGATGCCCCCGCGAGAGGGGATCAGCATCGCGCAATTTCTCACGGTCGCCGACATCGAGCGATCAGCTCGCTACTACGAAAAGGTCTTCGGCGCTCGCATTCTGAGCCTGGGTGACGGCAACGCGCCTGGGTACCTTCAGCTTGCGAACATCTGGATGATTCTGAACGTTGGGGGCGGGCCGACCCCGGATAAGCCGACGGTAACGCTCAGCATCCCCGACCCGAATCACATCAACAGCTTTTTGAACATCCGCGTTGCGGACATTCAAGCGTGCTATGAACTGTGGAAGAGTCGAGGGGCCGAGTTCATCACAAAGCCGATTCCCAAGTACGGCGAGATTCGCTGCTACATCCGAGATCCTGACGGATATATTATCGAGGTCGGACAGAGCACCGATCTTACGTACGGTTGACGCGCGGCCCGATGGCATGTCGGATTAATCGGCGCTAACTCTCCTGATCGTTTTCGAAACGGTTTTTGACTGTTGGCATCGTAATCTGAGCCGGCCATTCACGCTTTCAGCGTGCAACGTATGCGGTCGAAAATAGCCGACTCTGCTGTTTTCGATCATCGGCTATTACGAAAATGCAGCAGGACGGCATTCGGGACTCAGGCGACGCGGCCAGCATGCGAGCATCCCTTTCGGCTTAGAAATCCCCTGCCGCAAAGCAGCCATCAACGACCGGCACCTTCGGGCAACAAGCGACCTTTACCGACGCCTCTCCGCTTTTCGAGCTGAATGTCTGGAATCGCGAGGCCAATCAGGCGCTTCCCGGCCATAGGCGGCCATTGACTAGCGGACCACGACTCGCTCGAAAGCTGTCGTTACCCGTCGGTCCGTTGGAAGACCGTCGCCGCCGCAACGGGCCTAAGCCCCTTACTACCTCGCGGCTTCCGTCGGAATCAGCTTCATTCCGAGCTGCTCGGCGAGCGAAAGGCGGTCACTCACAAACCAATTGTCGCGCACCCGACCGTCAACCACGCGGTATACGTTTGAGTACACGACGGTGACGTCCCGGCCGCTGACCGCGACACCCTTGAACGTGCCGGTGTACGAGCCCGACCAGGTCGAGCGCACGTATACGAGGTCTCCCTCTGCAAACATCATGTCGATTGTGATCTTGCGATGCTGGAGCGCTGCGCACATCGGGCATAAGTCTTTGAGTTCGGTATATGGACCGCCGCGCCGCACGGTTGTACCGTCCGGCGCGTGCAACATCTCGTCGGCATCGGATAACTCGTTGAGAGCCGCCACGTCGCCCTGTTCGCGCGCCGTGAACGCGCGTTGCACGACAACCTTGTTAGCATCGGTCCGCGTCGTCCGAACATTCACTACCGAGGGCGCTGGCCCTTCCTTCACTACAGGTGTACAGGACGCGAGCAACAGCACTGCGGGCGTCACTGCACGTACGATAGCGCGAACTTGCATGATGCGCTCCTTCCGTCACCGCACGACGGGCGCGCGGCGCGGGCGGCAGCTTACACGAATCCCAGCGTCCGGTTCCGGGATCAGTCGTAGGGCGGGCTTGGGTCGGCATGACTCATTCGACGGCGTCCCCTAATTTGAGCGGCGGCGCCGCAGGAGTCCATATACGGACAATCAGTAGGATTCAGGTTCTGGTAACCTAGCGCCAGTCGTCTTCGGTGTCACAGAGCGTAGCCCGACGCAAATAAGAATAGAGCGGAATTCATGTTAAAGAGAATTGCTGTTTCGGCGCTGTTGCTTTGTGCGTTCAGCCTTCCCGGGCTCGCAGAAAATAGAATGCCACCAACAGGACACTATCTGTTCGCTTGGACAGGCGATGCCGATAAAAAAGGTAATGATTTTCTGGCCGTCATTGATGCAGACCCTGCATCTGCTACATATGGCCGGCTGGTTACTACCCTGGCGACAGATCAACAGACCGTGCGGATCCATCACACAGAATACGTGATGCCGGCCAGCGGAATGTTGTTCGCCAATGACCATGACGTGGGCCGAACCTTCATTTTCGATGTCAATGATCCCCTACATCCCAGAATTGTGACGTCATTTACGGACATGGACGGATACATGCATCCGCATTCCTACGTGCGCCTTCCCAATGGACACGTCCTTGCGACGTTCCAGCATTCGCATCATGGCGGAATGGCCGGTCAGATGGGCGCCTCGGGTGGCCTTGTGGAGATTGATGACAGCGGCAAGGTAATTCGCTCGGCCAGTAACGCGGATCCTGCATTCACTGATGCCCTGTTGATGCCCTATGGCCTTGTTGTCCTTCCCGACGAAGACCGCGTCGTATCGACCAATTCCTCTATGCACAATGAAGATCTATTCAGCGGGGTCACCTATCAGATATGGCGTCTTTCCGACCTGAAGCTTTTGAAAACTGCCAGGTTCGACATCGGCGCTAATGGGTACGCCCACATCGCTCCAGAGGAGCCGCGCCGCGCTGCGGATGGCTCAATTTTCGTACAGACGTTGGGTTGTGGGATGGAGCGAATCACGGGTGTGACGGCTACGGAGCCATCTTCCAAGCTGGTCCATACCTTTCCCGGCAACTGGTGCGGCGTGCCGACGATCGTGGGGCATTATTTTGTCGAAAGCGTTCCTGCCATTCACGGCTTGATTGTCATGGACATCGCGAAGCCTGCCCACCCGGTTGAAGTCTCCAGGCTGACGCTGGATGCGGGGTTCTCGACGCACTGGACTGGATGGGACGCCAAGACGCATCGTTTGGTGGTTACGGGCTCGGCGGGGCGGCTCTACTTGGTGAAGCTCGACGAAAACACGGGAGTGCTGGCCGTGGACACGGCATTCCACGACGCCAATGGCAAACCAGGCTTTGATTTCGCCAATCGGGAGTGGCCGCATGGCTGGAAGGGGACAGGTCAGCCTCATGGCGTGGTGTTCTCGCGCTAAGCACGGATATAGGTATTCGCGACTGCGAACGGACGCTGCTGAATTGACCCAGAGTACTATCCCGATGACCGCTAATGGCCCGGTCAGCGACCGTCGAATGCAACCGACCCACCGACTCATCCGCACCATTGATGATCGTCCGGCTTGCCGGAGGTCGCCGTAATACATTCTCGCGCGCGGGAGATTTGCGGGAATTTCTACTGCACGTCAATGCGCTTTCAGGCACTTAGCTGCAACGGCCGTCCGCCCAAAAGTTTAAAAATCAGATACTTCGCCTCGACAGACGGCGCTCATAATGCCGGGGTCGAGGGTTCGAGTCCCTCCCTTTCCAAGCCAAGACAGCCAGGAATTACGCGCTGACGGTCGGGCGAGACGGCATAGTGAAATTCTGCATCGCCGCAAGTTTCGGGGGCCCTTGCGCCTCTGACCGCGCCGATCGGCAGACTGCGCCCTTTCCGGGCGTCGTCTGAATCACTGTCATCGCGTCCCCTGCAGCACGGCCCCGCCTTCGGATCTTGCGTTTGATGCGCAGGATCCGGATCGCCCGTTCCCTCGCCAGCTTGCCAGTTGAATTTAGGCACGATGCGAGCGAAACAATATAATTGCAAGGTTGGAGCTTGCCGCCCTGCTATGTCAGGGCCTGACAGTGGATTTATGGTGGGCGTCGCCGGCTCTGCGCAGCGATGAAGCGTAAAGAATGAGGCCGTCAACCCCGCAATCGCCCCCCAGGCAATGCGTCCGAGCGGCAGGACTCAAAAGGCGCCAATGACCCGAGCCGCAGCGCACCTGATCTTCTCCGCGGTGATACTAATCTCCGCCGGATCGATTCACGCCGCGACGCTGCGCATCAGTCTTGAAGTCGACGCGCGGGATATCACGCACGGCATCCAGCATGCGCATCTGACTTTTCCGGTGCATGCGGGACATCTGACCCTCGCATATCCCAAATGGATTCCCGGCGAGCACAAGCCTTCTGGGCCGATTACGCAGCTGATGAATCTGCATATGATGGCGGGTGACAGGCCGCTCGTGTGGCGACGCGACTCGTTGGACGCTTTTTTATTCCATGTCGTTGTGCCACCACACGTCAGTGCCCTCGATGTGCGGTTCGACTATTTCTCGCCACCGAAATCGTTCGGAAGCGGCTACGGCGAGACGCCCAGCGCCACGCCGCACCTGCTTGTCCTGGCTTTCAATCAGCTCATCCTGTACCCGGCGGAGTCGTCTGCCGAGGCGATCGAAGTCAAAGCACAAGTACTCATTCCGCGCGGCTGGAGGTTCGATGGGGCGCTACCGCCTGAGCAGAGCGAGGGTGGCGTGATTTCCTTGCCGATCGTGTCCCTTTCTAAGTTGATCGATTCCCCGCTGCTGGTGGGAGAGTATTTCAGGAGCATTCCGCTGACCGAGGGCACCGGAAGCACAAGACTAAGCATTGCGGCGGATGCGCCGGGCGATCTTGCCGTGAGTGACACCCTAGTCGCCGGCCTGCGCAAGGTCGTGGCCGAGGGGACGGCGCTGTTTGGACCGGGGCACTACGGTCAATACGTCTGGCTGCTGGCGCTCAGCAACCGCTTAAGCCATGACGGTCTCGAGCACCATGAGTCGAGTGATATCCGCGAGGTCGAGGCGCTGCTCACCGATCCGGCGTACCGCATCGATTGGAGACTCTTTCCGCATGAATACGTGCATTCCTGGAACGGCAAGTACCGGCTCCCCCAGGGCCTCGCAACGCGAACTTATCAGCAGCCGATGATCGATGATCAGTTGTGGTTCTACGAGGGCTTGACACGTTTCTACGGCGATCTCGTTCTAAGCGCCCGCAGCGGGCTCGTCACACCCGAGCAGACACGCGCTTACCTTGCATATGTGGGTGCACTGATGGATCGAGATCGCCCTGGCCGAGAATGGCGCAGTGTCGCGGATACGGCCACTGCCGTTCCCGCGTACGGCGATGCTCCGAGTGAGTGGGCCACAATTCGACGCGGCCCCGACTACTACAACGAAATGCTGCTGGTCTGGCTCGAGGCCGACACATTGATCCGTCGGAACACGAGCGGCAAGCGCTCGCTTGATGATTTCTGCCAGAGCTTCTTCGGCGGTGCGGAGCGCTCGCCCACAATGAGGCCCTACTCGCGTTCCGATGTCGTCGAGGCACTCCGTGGTGTCGCTGCATTGAACTGGGACGCCTTCTTCTCGTCAAGGATCGACTCCATCAACCCGCGTGCTCCACTTGATGGCATCCTCGCCAGTGGTTGGACTTTGAGCTACGACGATACGCCCAATGCCTTTATCGAGGCGATCGAGAAGACCTCCAATTCGGATAACCTCAGTCTGTCGCTGGGAATCTGGACTAAACCCGACGGAACGGTGGTAGATGCTGTAACCGGCTCACCTGCCTATGCAGAAGGTCTAGCACCTGCCATGCAAGTCATTGCAATCAACGGTCACAGGTGGACCATCGGCGCAGCTCGCGATGCCATCGTGCAAGCGGAGAAGATCTCGGATCCGCTTGAGCTGATCGTTGCATCCGGCGACCTCGTTCGCACCGTGCGTCTCAAGTACCACGATGGGCTGCGTAACCCACACCTGAAACGCAATAGCTCAGAACCTGATCTCCTGAGCGACATACTGGCTCCTCGTACCGGTGGTGCGCCATGATCGGCCAATCGCGACAGAGCCGCTGTGTTAGGGACCTAATGTGCGTGACCGATCCCTGAGAGTGGTGGTGACATGAGTTTTTGGAGTCGGCGATCGTTCATGATCCGTGCGGGTTGGACCGCTGCGGCATCCGTCGGCGCGCTCGGGAAGCGCGCAGGCGCCCGCGACATCGCGAGTCGCGCCGACGTGCCGCCAGGGCTTGAATCTCTCATCACGCCGGAGCGCGAGATCATAGTGGAGAGCATGGCGAGCGAGGACATTCCAGGTGCCGCGGTCTGCCTGATCTACAAAGGCATGGCCTGGATCGAGGGCTTGGGAGTTACGGATAGACGCTCGAAGCGCCACGTTTCCGTCGACACGATATTCAGCATTCAGTCGACATCCAAGAACTTTACCGCAACCGCGGTAATGCTTGCGGTACAGCGCGGGCTTCTGGACCTCGACCAGCCGATTACAGCCTATCTGCCAGACTTCGCGGTCAAAAGCCGTTTTGAGCCGGCGCCGCAACAGAAGATGACGTTGCGGCATCTGCTCTCTCACCGTGCGGGCTTCACGCATGAGGCGCCCGTCGGCAACAACTATGAGCCTGCGTTTCCGGACTTTGAAAGTCACGTTCGCAGCATTTCCCAAACCTGGCTGCGCTACCCCGTCGGTGAAAGGTACCGCTATTCGAATCTCGGCGTTGATCTCGCCGGCTACATCTTGCAGGTTCGAAGCGGAATGCCTTTCGCGCAGTGGCTCAGGACCATGCTGTTCGAGCCACTTGGGATGCGCAATAGCACGGCCGCGACCGACGTGTACGTGGGAAGCCAGAATCGGGCTGTCGGCCACGAGAAGGGCTACACGAGCGTACCTTTGAAAACTCCGCTGATTCCCTCCGGCGGCGTATATACCAGCGCGCGCGATATGGCGGCCTACTGCCAGTTCCACCTCAATCGCGGCAATGCCAACGGGCGGCCCATTCTGCGGGAGGAGCTGTGGAAGGAGATGCACGGCTTTTCCTTCGGCGGTGATTACAGTCTGGGAGTGATTCGCACTGAGTTGCGCCATGGCGGTACGCCCGTCCGCCTTCTCAGTCACCGAGGTGGCGGTTTTGGATTCGGATGCGTATTTGACTATTGCCCCGAGGCCGGCCTGGCGTGGGTTGCGCTCTTCAATCGCCCCGCTTCGGCCGCTTACCGCTTTGGCGAAGGACTCGTCCAGGCGGCGTTGACCCAGCGATATGGCGCACGCAAGCCGCGGTTACCTAGCGGGGACTTGGCGCCCATCGAGCTGACGCAAGAGCAACTGCTGCAAGTCGTCGGCAACTACGTGGGCCGCAACATCACGGCAGAAATCAAGTTGCAGGGCCAAACGTTGGACATGCAGTCGGGCCCGAGCTTCAAACCCATGCAATTCATTTCACCGAGCGAAATGTTCATTGAGGGCCCGGACGCAGAGACGGTGACCTATCAGTACTGCGCGAAGGGGCACCTCGAGCCCGCGCACTTCGAATGCTCAATCGGTGAGAATAGCCTCGATTACAACGAAGGCGGACCAGATGTCGCCGGGCCAGACGAGCCTTCCTGGGCTCGCCTCGTCGGCGAATATCAAATCTACCAGTGGGGTAGGGCGTCACAGAGCGTGACGATTCATCGAAAGAACGGCTATCTGTATCTCGATCACATTCGATTGATCGTGGAACTCGAACCAGACCTGTTCTTCACGTGCGACGGCGAGGCAGTTGATTTCAGGCACGGCGAGCCGACGTGGAGGAACATTCGTCTAAGGCGCATGGCCGCAGCGCGAGCAGCGTCGCGCGGCTTGGACTGTGGCGCGGGACTATTGCGGGACTCGGTCGTGCTCAGTTGTGCTTCGTGGTGCCAATTGCAACGGGCGCCCTTTGGCAGGTGATTGAAATTACCACTGATTTTTTTGATCCACCGCTCTCATAATGCCGGGGTCGAGGGTTCGAGTCCCTCCCTTTCCACTAATCAAATCGGGTCCGTTCTGAGCACATCGGTAACGGTTTATAGGTTTATACCGGGCACCACTAGTGTCCGACACGTTTCATAGCAATATCAATTGGTTGGCATCGCGGGTCATTTTCGGATCCTCTTCGATGTCAGAAAACAGCTGGATTAAAGGGATTTTCTCGAAAGGCGTGACGCTCA
>Ga0182018_10001276_pt1 | contig 29039 bp, 30 predicted proteins | sample 812P2MmetaG_FD_120490 | JGI IMG/M metagenome (GOLD analysis project Ga0182018, IMG submission 120490) | Permafrost microbial communities from Stordalen Mire, Sweden - 812P2M metaG | ecosystem: Environmental > Terrestrial > Soil > Wetlands > Permafrost | place: Sweden: Stordalen | collected...
GGCCTCAGCTCCTCGGCGTGTAAACGTTTTCTCGAGAGACCACCGAGAACGGTTTTGTGCATGCAAAACGGAATCGGACCCGACTTGGAGGAATTGTTCACCGCCGGGAGCCACCAGAAGTCGCAATCCGCGTATCGGAATGCGACCGGCCCGTTGCAGGATAGTCAGCCCGCCGACCACCGAGGCAGGCCGCGCAGGGTCCGCATGGCCGCCTCCACGCGCAACACCTTTCGGTGCGGGACACGATCTACCCATCGAACCAAGACCCGAAGCACGATCCACATCTGCCGTCCCGTTCAAGTCTTGGGTCCGGGATTCCGCCGCGGACGGGAGAAGTAGCCAGCTCAACCCTCTTCGAGCGACGTCACAATTTTACATATTTAATTTGGGTTATCCGCTCGCATCCTCGGCACATCACTGGACTACTGACAAACGGTGGATAAAGAAGGTAGAGAGTTAGGCGGCTGCCGCCTCCGGAGGGTGATCTCGATGCTCTGGCGCACTCGCTTTGTCTGCTTCGTCGTCGCATTTCTCGTCGCCATGCCCGGGGCGACGGTGTCCTGCGGGTCTTCCCCGACCGACAGCGGCTCGATTGGCGGGGGCGGCTCCGGGGGCGGGGGATCGGGGGCAGGGTCCGGGGGCTCGGGGGGCTCCACGGCCAGTTCGGGTAGCGGCTCCGGCGGAAGCTCCGGATCGAGCGAGAGCTCGAGCAGCGGCTCCGGCGGCAGCTCGGGGGCAACGACTTCCGGAGACGACGGCGGCGGCAGTTCGGGTGGCAGCTCTGGGAGTGGATCGGGCAGTGGCTCCGATGCAAGCCCGGGAAGCAGCTCGGGAGCCGCGCCCTGCGTGAAGGGTCAAGTCACGGACGACGAGGTCGTGATGGTCGGCGACTCGTACATGGACCTCGCCAACGTCGGACCGACCATCATGATGGACGCGAACAACGCGACATATCGTCACTACTACCTCGCCGGCTCTGCGTTGAACTACGGATCAGTGAATCTCAATATCCCCTACCAGTTCGACACCCTGGCGGAGACGGACACCTCGGTCCCCGACCCCACCGACATCAAGGTCGTCATCATGGACGGCGGCGGCAACGATGTGCTCATCGACAACAGCCAGTGCCTGACGACCCCCGTGGCGGGCGACACCTCGTGCCATACTGCGATCAACGCGTCGGTCGCTCGAGGTCAACAGCTTGAGATGGACATGGCCGGCAAGGGCGTCCAGCACATCGTCTATTATTTCTATCCGGATCTCGATCCCACAGTCTCGGGTCACCAGTACGCGGGCGCCTGGGTGGACTACTCCTACCCCCTGGGCGCAGCAGCTTGCTGCGGCAGCGCGAACGTGCCCGCGAGCGGCGATCTTTCGTGCCGCGGAAATGCCCAGGGCACCGACTGCATCTGGATCGACACGCGGCCCCTGTTCGTCGGGCACAACGACCACACGGACGCCTCGACCTACTGGTTCATGAGCGACAACATTCACCCCACCCAGCCCGGCGCAACCGCCATCGCGGCCAAGGTATGGGCCAAGATGCAGGAGTATTGCATCGCGCAGTGATTGGCGCTCGACGGCTACTAGCGGCGACGGCCACGCGCCTTGACACCCTGAGCCCTTGGCGGTGCGCTGGTGAGGTGGGGAAGCCGTTCGCGTTGCGTCAAGCCCTCGCGGTGCTCGCCGGTCTGGCCGCCGTTGTAGGCTTGGCGGCGAGCTGCGGTGGCGCGGTCTCGAACAAGGGAACCGAGAGCGGCGACGGCGAGGCGATGGATGCGACATCCTCGTCGTCTGGCGGGGAATCGGGCTCGGGCAGCGGCTCTGGAGGCTCGTCCAGCAGCCGTGGCTCGAACGGTAGCTCCGGCGGAGGCGACTCGGGCTCGACGCCTCCGAGCTGCGCTCCGGGTGGCCCAGGCCTGACCAACTGCGGCAGCGCGAGCGAGAGCTGCTGTACGAGCCCGGAGGTCACCGGGGGGACGTACGACCGGACCTACACGAACTCGGGCGACGGTGGGACCGGGCTCTCCGATCCTGCGACCGTGAGCGGCTTCCGGCTAGACAAGTACGAAGTGACGGTGGGGCGGTTCCGTCGGTTCGTGACCGCGTGGAACCACGGAGTGGGCTTCACGCCGCCTGCGGGCTCCGGGAAGCACGCGCACCTGAACGGCGGCCGGGGGCTGGCGAACAGCGGAGACCCCGGCACCTACGAAACGGGTTGGGTCGCCTCGGACAACGGCAACATCGCGCCCACGAACAGCGACTTGTCGGACGCGACGTGTGATCCGGGCAATACCTACGGCGACGCAACATGGACGGCCTCCGCGGGCAGCAACGAGAACCTCCCCATCAACTGCGTGACCTGGTACGAGGCGTACGCGTTCTGTATCTGGGACGGAGGATTTCTTCCGAGCGAGGCCGAGTGGGAGTACGCCGCAGCGGGCGGCGACCAGCAGCGTGAATACCCTTGGGGCTCGACCGATCCGGGGGCAAGCCACCAGTACGCGGTTTACGGCTACGGCGAAGGCAACTGCACTTACCCCGGCGGCCCCTGCATGGGCGTGACGAGCATCGCGCCAGTCGGAACCGCGACGCTGGGAGCCGGGCTCTGGGGCCAGTTCGATCTAGCAGGCAATGTTGGTGGGTGGACCCTGGACTGGCAGGCGACATACGTCAATCCGTGTCGAGATTGCGCCTATTTGGCGGCGGCATCCGCGCGAGTCATCCGGGGCGGCGACTGGATCAACCCTCCGTCGAACTTGCTCCCCACGTACCGCGTCGGTGTCGCCCCAACGAGTCGCTACGCTGGGTCCGGGCTCCGTTGTGCGAGGACTCCGTGATGAGAGGAGGATGGCGTCGCCGCGTTCGACCGCCGCGTCGAGAACCTGGGGCTCGCGCAGCTCCGAATCGCGCCTCGGTCCCCATGGCAGAACGGATTCGCCGAACGATGGGTCGGCACAGCGCGTCGGGAGATAGTCGATCACGTGATCGTGCTCGGCGAGCACCGACCTGGGTCGGATCCTCCGCGAGTACGTTGCGTAACTACAACGCGGATCGGCCACACATGTCGCTCGGGGGCGACGCGTCGATACGACGCGATGTCGAGCCGCCATCGATGGCAGACTGGCAGCGGCTCGCGGCCGACCTACCCAGCCAGCACTTGCCGCCGGCGGCTCAGGAAATCAATGCGCCTCCCTTCGGACGGAAGTACGGCATCCGCGGGCCTCTCACCGGTCCCTCTGGCCGGACGCGACGCTCGTGTCATGCGTACGGGCGAAGGGACGGCGCACCTGGTGACGATGTACCCGGAAGGATCATGACATGGACTTCAACCTCCTCGAGTGCGTCGTGCTCTCCCGTGACCTGCCCGACCAGGGTCTCAAGGCGGGCGATCTCGGAGCGGTCGTGGACCTTCACGAGCCAGACTGCCTCGATGTGGAGTTCGTGACCGCGGGCGGGAGGACGCAGGCGGTCGTCACGCTACGCGCCTCGGACGTCCGCAAGGTCGGGCCACGCGACATGGTGGCTGTGCGCCCTGTGCAGCCAGCCGCCTAGCGAAAGGCGACCCTATCACGGCCTTAGCGGTCGTCGGTTCCGTGGCGATCGTGAACGCGTAGCTACCCCAGGGGCGCGGCGAGGGATGTCGAGTGGTGGTGACGGAGGAGAGTCGGCGGGTGACGGCGCGCCTCGCAATGTCCCGCTCTCGACGTGCGCCGCCGTCCGCGGCCGCCGCCACTGAAGCCTGCGGACCCGTTCGATCTGGTCCGATGGCTGGCACGCAGCCAGAGCGACCCGCGCAAGGCCGTCGCGGAGCTCGTTCAGAACTCGCTCGACGCCCGAGCGCGGACCGTTCGCGTACGCCGGTACCGGACGCACGGGTTCATGTGCCTGTCGATCCTCGACGACGGCGAGGGGGTGCTGCCTGACTCGAGCGCCGCGCCGCGCTGGAGCACCTCGCCACCGACGTCGGCCACACGCGCAAGATGGGGCTCAACCCGGCGACACGCGCGCAACACGTAATCGCCGGGAAGTACGGCGTCGGACCGATCGGCCGGCGGTACGTGCCTCGCGTAACGAGGCGATCGGAGCCTCCGCGACGCTCGTCGTGGAGGCCAGCGACGGGCACTGCATGGCGCGAGGCGAAGCCCGCGTGGAGATCGGCGAGGACTCGCGCGACCACGCGTCGCTGGGCGTACCCGAGCCGCACCTCGTCAGTGATGCGGAGGGCTCCTGGCGGAGCCGGATGGTCGGGGAGCAGTGGGAGGTGAACGATGCTCACGAGGACTATCGCGCGATCCGTGCCGAGGGCAAAAGCCGCCTACGGTACCTGCTCCTTCTCCTCGCCAAGGAGATCGTTCTGCGGACGACGGGACGCGTTGAGGCCGCGGACGTGATGGACTCCATAGTCGAAGTGTTGGCGCACGCCGAAAGAAACCTACGCGGGGGGGGGGTAGGCGCGGGGGTCGGGGCGGACAGGCGGTTAGCCGGACCGTCGAAGCACGCCGGCAAGCACGGTCGCCCGCGCTGCCGCCCCCGGGCGGGGGGGGTACGCGTTGTCGAGGCGATTTTGGGAATCGAGGTGGTTTGGCGCGGCAGGGGGGTGAAACACGCGGCACTTCGCCAAACATCTCGCGAGACCCGAACTTGCAGGCAGCACCCTCTGACGTCGACGAGCTCGGCTTCAAACCTGAAAGAGACACCATGAGATATCTATGCCTGGCCTACGGCGACGGTAAGGACTTCCACCTCTTGGCCAAGAGCGAGCAGGAGAAACTCTTCGACCAGGATGAGCTCATTCGCAAGAGAGGAGGCGTCATGGGCACGGTTCGCCCAGCTACGACCGTCCACTCTGCAAGTGGCAAGGTGATAACCAGAGCGGGGCCCTTTGCTGTCGGGACAGCGCCACTCGCCGGGTTCTCGTTTATCGACGCAAAAGACTTGGACGAAGTCATCGAACTCGTCTCGAAGACGCCCTGCGCTGTGGCAGGCGGAGCGGTCGAAGTGTGGCCACTCGCGGACGACGGCAAGTCGCCGAATCGGATTGCAAAGTAGGCGGCAAAAAATGGCACCGAAGACCCACATAGGAAGCTGTCACTGCGGCGCAGTTCGCTACGAAGTCATGTTCGAGTGGCCGGCAAAGGCGATTGCGTGCAACTGCTCGATCTGTTTGCGTGCCGGCTGGCTCCTCGTGTTCGTTCCGCAGACGGCATTTCGTCTCATCACCGGCGAAGACGCGCTGACCGATTACCAGTTCGGCACGAAGAAGAGTCATCATCCGTTTTGCAAGACGTGTGGCGTCCGCTCCTTCTCGCGCGGTACCGACGAGACAGGGAATGGAAGGGTTGCGGTGAACCTGCGATGCGTCGCGGGGGTCGATACGATCAAGCTCCCCGTGGAGGTGAGCGACGGCGCGTCACGCTGACGTTCATCTGGGCCGACGAGTCATGAGTCGGCGGGTGGGGCAACCTCTCGAACCTCAACGACCGGATCTTGAGCCTTACGGCAGCCACTCGAGGCTCGCGCGCAGTCGGGCGCCGGCTCGCAGTGCGTCTACTCCGCCGGGATTGGCGGACGGGCGATCGCACAACCAGCGCCCGTCACGTGGAGCTGCCTGGCGACGACCTCCGTCTCCACTGTGTCCGCGAACGCCGTGTCCCATTCTGCCTGCCAGAGACCTGCGCCGGTGGTTGCGTCTACCCATAGGCGCGTGTGTGGAGCGGGGTTGGAGCACTCGAGCGAGCCGCTCATGCATCCCCCCGCATCGCCGCAATTCGGCTCGCACTCGTCGAACGAGTTCCACATGCCGTCACCCGTGCCGTCGGCGCAGCCGAACAGTCGACCGCACGCGACCGTGCCCATTTCGATGACCCAGTCACTCCCAGACTTCTCGACGGACACTCGATCACTCGGGTCCATGTTGCTCCCGGATCGATTGATGGGGCCGCCGACGTCCACCTGGACGACACCCGACGCGACCGGCAGAATCACCGAACAGCTGCTGTCGTCACAGGCCACATCGCTGGGCGCGCTTCCCATCGCCTCTTGTTTCAGCGTGGTGAGTGCGATGGCCCGACTTGCAAAATGCTGCGTTGCGAGCGCTGACACGTGGACCGGGCACGCGCTCATCTTGGCTTTCGCCTGCGAAGTGGGATTGTACTCGTACGACGATCGGAAGTCGGTCTGCGCTTCGTCGCGGTCACCTTCCTTGTCCTTGACGAGGCCGAGGTTGAAATAAATCTGCGCGCGAAGCTTCTTGTCGTCTCGCAGCGCGTCGCGGACTGCCTGGTCGAAATCCTTCTCCGCACCTCTCGTGTCTCCCGATAGAAACTTCGCATACCCTCGTTCGCTCGTTGCGCGTGCATCATTCGGCAGTGCAGCCAGTGCCTCGTCGAACGCGGCGATGGCCTCCGCGTATTTCTTGCTGACGGTGAGCGTACGACCCCGCTTCAGCGCGTCGCCGTAGCCCCGCGTCTCGTTCATTCCATGCGTCTTTGCACCGGCCTCTACCGTGGAAGCGTCGCGGGCGGCGTCCCCCGTCAAGACGGCCGCTTCGACGGCCGCGTCGCTCGCGCCATTGTTCGCGGTACGCGCTTTTGCGCAACCCACATTCAGGACGAGCAACGATAGAATGAGCTGGGTCCGCAATGGTCCCTCCGACATCGCTGAGCAAGAGCGGATAGGAGACCGTGAGGCTCCGGAGCGGTCAAGCGACACCTCGACGGCTACGCGCGACTGTCACCGAGACCACCCTCAGCGAGCATCTAGCGGTCCACCCTGAGGTCGTGACCCAGTTGTCCATGTACTCCGACGACAAGCGCACGACGGGTGGCAGGCACTTCGTCGATGACGATTACACGCGGACCATCGGGCGTCTCGGACCAAGCGGCGCACGAGGCGACGAACGCACGTACAACGCCGCCTACGTCTCAGCGATCCGCGCCTTCAGTAGCTTGCGGACGAGGGACGTGGGGAGGCCCGCTTCGGGATCGAAGTGAAGAGCGCTCTTCGTGTGCTCGTAGCCCGCGATCTCCTTGCCCAGCGTCTGGAGCGTCTTTCCGCTGAACGGGAAGTACGAGCACCCGTCCTTGCGCGCGCAGAATCCGGCGACGACCTTGCCTTCCAGGCGAAACGCGGGGATGCGGTAGCTGATGCACTCCTGCGCTTCGGGCACGATTGAGCGAATCGCCTTCCGGAGCTTCTTGAGGGCTATGCGCCTGTTGCCGCTTACGGTGGCGAGATACTCGTCGATGGTGTTCGTCTTGGTTTGCATCGCAGTCCTGGAGGGGCCCTCGGGCCCGTCAGCGGTGTCGGGATCGCCCAGCGCTCGTGGCGCCTTTCAACTTGTAACCCTGAACGAGGCACTCGATCGGGATCGAGAGTCGCGTCACCGGACTTGCAGAGCGGCTTCGTCCCCCCGATGAGCGTTGGGTCCCATCGACGAAGCTATGGACCCTCCTACGGCCCCCCGAACAGCTCGCAATGCGTCACCGTCGGGGGGGATGGGCTGAGGCGCCCGCCACGTGGGGGAGGAATGTTCGTCAGCTCAGCTCTTCGAGCAGCGCCTTCGTCGCCTTCGCGGCACTACGACTCAGTGCGATGCTTGCGCCCGGTGCCCGTCCCGCTTCGCCGGGGTGGACACCTCCGATGAGGCCACCTCGAACGTGCCGTGTTGCATCGAGTGCATCTTCTCGTTCGACGAGAACGCGACGAGCCTGTTCGTCTTGAAGTCGAGAATGGCCGTGAGCGTGTACCCCACAGAGCTCCGATAGGAGACGGCCAAGACATCGTCGCGGATCGACCCCACCTCGTACTTCGTGCCGGGCGAGCCCGCCGCATCCTTCGCATCGCTCTCCTCGGCGCCGGGCTTGGCCCCGCCGCCGAGCTGCCGGAACTTCACGGTTCCGTCCATATCGAATGAGTGCTCGAACGTCTTTCCCGCCATCGGTCCGTCGTCGAAGCTGAAGCGGACGATCTTTCCCCTGATACGGTTGATCCTCATGGCAACCTCCGTCGTGGCCCTGGGATGCATCGGGCGCGCCAAGGGTGGCCGCTGCTCGCCAACCTCGAACTCAACTGGAGTGGGGCGCTGGGGTGGGGCTCGGGGCGGGCGTGGGCGCCGGTTGAGTTATGCCCCGGGCTGCCTTCGCAACGGGCCCGGTCCCACTCAGGTAGGCAAACGCCACCGCAGCGGGAACGATCACGAAAATCAAGAAACGAAAAATGTGGTTCATGGGTGGCCTCGATATGCCCAGTTGCATTCGGAATGCCACCTAACGTCTCGTGCGCGTCGACGTCACTGCGCCGTGAAGACGCAAACTTGATCACGCTGAATGAAGCGCAATGTCGGGGGCGCTGTCGGATCGTGAGGCCCCGGTTTGGCGCGAAGGCAACTCGGGCGCGATGGGCTGACCGCCCTCGGCGGCTGACTCGGAACCGAGGCGGCGATCTCCGCTCCAACCGCCGAACCTCGCGGTCGAGGATGCTTCATTCCGCATAAGGAATCTTCGCGTGCTCGAGCTTGTCGACCAAGCCGGTCCACTGCGCCCGAATGGACTCCTGACGCCCACCTGCTCGTGGTGCTTCCCAGAGCGAAACGATCTCGTCCTGGACCCTTTGCGACGCGGGCGCCGCCACCAGGTACGCGACCCGCACGAGCGCGGTGCGCTCCATCTTCGCGCGTACACTTGCGACACATTCTGCGTCACCCCGAAGGAGCAGGTCTCCCGGGTACAGATACAGTTCGACTCGCTTGGATCGAATGCGTCGAGGATTGTCGGCAACGAGCGCCGTCAGCGTCCCCTTCGCGAAGACCTTCATGACGCGCGTTCCAAGGCTCATAATCGCGGGCACATCGCCCACGGTAGGGTCGGAACCAGCGAGGTGACAGGCCTTGGTAAGCTCCGATATCGCGCGCTCGTAGCAGCCGCGCATGGGCTGCGCATAGATGTGCTCGTCACTCCAGTGACGGGCCATGGTGGCGATCTTGACGATGGGCACGGTGACCACCGTCACGAGACACGCGACGGCGAAGCCCAGGGTCATCGGAGATCCCCCAACAACGGTGCGAAGCACCCCTCCCTTCTTCGATTCCGTCGGCGCGATCGCCCTCACGGCGAACCCGATTCCGGCAGGCAGGAAGAGCGCCAGCACGAGCGAAACCACGCGAACACTCCTGGCCCGACGAACTTGTGGATCGGCGTCGCGGTAAAGGCCCATGCGGCCACGGACGGGACGAAAATGCCCGTCACGAGAAGCGGCCAAAGAAGGGACGCGACGAGGATGCCGGCAAGCACCTTCTGCTTGAACGACGAGTCGCCCGAAAAGAGTGTCACCGACCAGCCAAGGACGGCCTGGAGAACGCTACCGAGTTGATTGCGGATGAAACTGAATAGCGCCGATATAAAGGCACTGCTGCCTCCCGCCGGATGCTCCCACTCCGCTACCCCGCGCTCTTCGCGCGAGTCGAGCTCGATGAATGGATCGATCGCGCGGGCGGGCGAGCCAGGGCCGCGTGCGACCGCGAAGTCGTCCGGCCGGGTGAGGTAATCGGCGACGATCAGCGCCAGCACGCGATCGACCAACCGCATGCGCACTTCGTCGATCGCCATGAAGCCGCGGTGTCCGTACGCGTCCTGCGCGGGCAGGACTTGCACCACTCGCGGCAGCAGATCCACAAGATCGTCGATGCCTGGGCGAGCGGCGTCGAGCGAAGCGATGGCGACGGTCCTCGTCATGGTGACCAGATCGTCGATGTTTTGCGGCGTCGTGTGATGAAGCACCGTCGGAGAGCTGACACCGGGTCTGCGCGCGCGGTGGGGCCCGTACGACGCGGCCTCTCCGTACGGCCCCAGGAGCCATCCTGCGAGTGAAGCCTTGTCCGACTCCATCACGAGGAACGCGTGGAAAGCTCGGCGAGAGGCGTCGGCCGCATCTTCCGCGGTGACGTGTCGTGGAAGGACGACCAAGGGAGCGTTTCGCATGACGCTGAACCGTGCGCAACGTCCGGACCGCTCGCACGATCGTGAGCTCCCGGTTTAGGGCGAAGGCACCTCGCGGTGACTACGCGAGGCGCTCCTTGCCGAAGCCCTGTGCCTAACCGTGCGCCGCGGCCAGGGCGTCGAAGGCAACGCGGGCAACGCCGCCTCAGAGTGCGCTGGCCTTGAGGCGATTGACGACCCCGATCGGACCGAGACGCCGCGGCGGACGCTCGAAGGTGAGCGGCATCCCAGTGAGTGAGTCGAAGTCGTGTGTTCGGAGAGACGGGCACGACTCTCGCATCTTCGTCGCCATCGCCAACGGCGAGGCCACTGCAACCTCCGCGGGACCGAAAGGGATCTCATGAAGACCAAGCAGCTTGAAGAACTCCTCTTGCAGTCGCTCGAGCACGAGTTGGGCGGCGTGAAGGTCTACGTTGCAGCTCTCACGTGCGCCGTGAACTCCGAGCTGAAGAAGGAGTGGGACAAATACCTCGCGGAGACGCGCACCCACGTGACGGCGCTCGAGACGGTCTGCAAGGCGATGGATATCGCCGTCAAGAAGGAGACCCCTGGTCGCGCGGTGGTGCGCCACACCGGGGCAGGATTGGTCGAAGCCATGAAGATGGCGCTCGCGGCAGGCGACCCGGCTGCGGCGGAGCTCGTCGCGGCCGAATGCGTCGTACTCGCCGAGACGAAGGACCATCTCGACTGGGAGCTCTTGAGCAAGTGTGCCGTGCATCTCACCGGCCCTGGAGCCCAAGCGCTCAAGAGCGCATGCGAGGTAATCGAAGAGCAGGAAGACGAGCATCTGTACCACACCATGGGATGGTGCCGGGAGCTCTGGAGGCAATCGCTGGGTCTGAAAGCGGTATTGCCGCCCCCGGAAGAGCGTAAACACGTGAAGACGGCGATCAGCGCTGCCCGAGCGGAGAAGGCGGCGCATCCCGAAAGGTAGCCGGTGCCCTCGCGTGCACCGTTTTCATGATTGATGGATGTTGCAACCGAGCCGGTGCGCCGCGCAGCGTCCTGCGTGTCGTTCCGCTTATGATCAGAGGAGAGTGTCAACGAGACACGCGCGTCGATGGCAGCGGTGAGTCCCACGGATCAGGCATCGGGCATGCTTTTGAAGGCGCCGAGCGTGCGGTCGACCGCATGGGCAGGACAGGCGGCGCATCGCGCGGGCGTTGCGATGACCGACATAGGAAGCGCGCTCGCGAGGCGGGTGAGTCCTTTCAGCATCTGACGACCAACGCGGGCGAGACAGCGAAGAAGGCCCTCAGCGCCCCCGCCAAATGGCCCCTCGCAGCGCGAACCGCCTGCGCCGCAGCTTTCACCTGCGGCGGCGCGGGCGGAGCGCGTACTTCCGACAGTGGTCCAGATAGGCGCGCTCGTGAATTGCCACCATCTGCACCACACTCGACCAAAGCCACGAGGGAGCGGCGAGCGACCTGAGGCGACGCCGCCCGATCTCGGCTCTCCAGCTCTGTCGCGTATCGCTGTCCATTTGCCGAGCATGCGCGCGTCCCACGACGGCAGCAAGAAAACGGGCGGCTTCTATCGCTTCCTCTTGGGAGATGCTCTCCATCTCGATCTTCAAATCTTGAGGCAAAAGCTCGCGAAGGAAGACGGAGTGGCCCAGGAGCCGAGCCGCGCGCATGCGCTCGCCCAGAGACGGCGCAACGGCGCGCGCCGCCGCCACCACGCGGTCACCGTGGTTTCTGGGGATTGCTGCCCTCGGAGCGCGCGGGACGCAGGACCGGACTGCTTCCTTGACGTCCATCAAACAGAGGCTTCCCTTCTTGACCGACGCGGAACCTACGCGCACGAGGACGGCAAAGCGCAGTCTCCCGAGCGAGCTGCAACCCTTCATCCAGTAGGCGGCGTCGAGGACATCGACCCTCGCGTGATCGTCTCGGCAACGAAGGGAGGTGACGAGGTTCCGCATCTCCTCTGTGCCGAAAAGCTCGTCGATGGATCGCCGCTCGCTCCCCGCAAGCGGCCAGAAACGTGAGCCGAGTGGGATTTTCGGTGAAGTGTTCTCGATACGCTCCGTGAGCAATTCCTTCCAGGAGCGGTGCAAGGCTGCTTTTAGGGCGAATTGCACGGAATCTGGCTTTTGAACGCTCTCATCGTTCTCTCTTACCCTTTCGGCAAACGCGCTCGCGTAGCCTTCGACCATCTGTTCCAAGATCTTCGCCGTCGTGACGCCGGGGAGATCGGAACCTCGGGCCGCCATCGCCAGAGACAGGCCGAGCCGAACGAGATCGTGAGCGGGATTGCCTATCACGGCCTGGTCAAAGTCTCGGATCTGGACCGCGACGCGGCCCTTGGTGTCCGCCACCGGACCCAGATTGCCGATGTGGCAATCGCCGCAGATCCACACGGGCGGCCCTGTCGGCACCGAGCTCGGGGTCGTGCCCTCGAGCCATTCGTAGAACTGAGACGTGCTCCCGCGGACGTACGCGTGCGCGCTCTCGGTCATCTTGAGCTGCTGGCGCTCTGCGAGAAGCGCCTGTCGACGTCTGGGACTACGAGGAAAGCGGCAAGGCATGGGCTCCGTCGAAAGGGCACTATGTGCGGACCGAAACGTCGCTCCGGCGACGAGTCACCGGACCGGCCTCAGCTATCTACGCGTGCGCGTGCCGCCCGGTGAGCGCGTGCTTGATGACGAGGACCACCACCGCGCCGATGACGGCGACGAACATGCTCCAAATGTTGAAGCCATCCACGCCACTCGCGCCGACAAGGTTGAAGAGAAGCCCGCCGACCACCGCGCCGACGATTCCGAGAACGATGTCGAGGAGAGCACCCTCGCCCGTCTTGTTGACGATTCGACTTGCGATGAAGCCAGCGATGAGACCGAGAACGAGCCATGCGACGATGGACATTGATGCCTCCGTGTCGGTTGAATGCTTGGAGCCCCGAGGGTACGCAATATGCGAGCCGCTCTACCCTGTGCTGGCGGCATCTCGTCCCCCCCGAGTGACTTCCCTGTGGGCGAACAAGCAGCCTCTTGCAGCGGTACTCTCCGCTATGCCGGCGCGCCGTTTGCACACTGTCGAGCATGCGGTCGACAATCATCTGGGCGGTACTGGTATTCGGGCTCTCTTTGTCGGCCTGCTACGAGCGCCGTCCGGATGTCGTGTATGTCGATCATGACCACCACGACCATCACGACGGCGACCATCACGACGACCGGCGGTGAGTCTGCTCAGCCGGCGGTCGCGTTGAGGCGGCCTGCATCGGCCGCGCGAATCTGCCACACCTCTACTGCGACTTCGGCACGTCTGGCCCGCATTCCGATGTGAACGGCTCTTGCATTGGGCCCAGCGATGACGAAGCGCACACGTCGGCAATTCCTTTCGGTCACGGCAGCGGGAATGGGGCTCGCCCTATCGAGCTGCTCGCGCCGCCATGAAGATGCGGTAGCCGCCGATCCGGCTCCTGGCGAGAGAGAGTCGTCTGCCACGTCTTCACCGATACCCAGGCGGCCCCTGGGCAAGACGGGTGTCGACGTATCCATTCTCGGTATCGGCGGTTCGCACCTCGGAGACGTGCGCGACGCCGACGAGGCCGTCAAGATCGTGCACGAGGCCATCGACGCGGGCGTCAACTTCTTCGACAACGCCTGGGAGTACCACGACGGCAGGAGCGAAGAGGTGCTGGGGCGCGCACTCGACGGGAAGCGCGACCGCGTCTTTCTGATGACGAAGGTCTGCACGCACGGTCGCAAGGCCGACGTCGCGATGACGCAGCTCGAGGACTCGCTCCGTCGTCTCGGTACCGATCACCTGGATCTGTGGCAGGTGCACGAGTGCGTTTACGACAACGATCCTGATCTGCACTTCGCCGCGGGCGGCGTGGTCGAGGCCCTCGCGAAGGCCAAGCAACAAGGCAAGGTACGATTCGTCGGTTTCACCGGCCACAAGGACCCCAACATCCACCTCGCGATGCTCCGGCACGACTTTCCTTTCGACACCGTGCAGATGCCGCTCAACTGCTTCGACGCGACATTCCGCAGCTTCGAGAAGCTCGTGGTTCCCGAGGCCGTCAAGCGCGGCATCGCGCCCATCGGAATGAAGAGCGTCACGGGCGCGGGGGACCCGGTCCGAAAGGGCGTCGTCACCATCGAGGAGGCCCTCCGGTACGCAATGAGCGTTCCTGGCGTGGCGACCACCGTGAGCGGCATCGACGCACTCGACATCCTGCACCAGAACCTCGCGATCGCCCGCGGGTTCACGCCGATGCCGCCGGAGGCCATGCAGGCCCTCCGCGATCGTGTCGCCGAGGTCGCCGCGGATGGAAGGCTCGAGCTCTACAAGACGACAACCCATTACGACGCCAAGGTTGGCCGCGACCAACACGGCTACCCGACGCAAAAGGAGCTTCCGATATGACGGCAGCCATCCTGCAAAGGCCGCTCGGCAAGGCGGGTCCCCAGGTCTCGGCGCTCGCCGTGGGAGGCCATCACCTCGGCGACGCATCGAGCTTCGCCGAAGCCGACCGGATCGTCGGCGAGGCCATCGACGGAGGCGTGAACTTCTTCGACAACTGCTGGGAGTACAACAACGGCCGGAGCGAAGATTGGTTGGGGCGCGCGCTGTCGGTGAATGGGCGCCGCGACAAGGTCCTGGTCATGACGAAGGTGTGCACCCACGGCCGCGACGCCGGGCTCGCCATGAAGATGCTCGAGGAGTCCCTGCGGCGCCTCCGGACCGATCACCTCGACGTGTGGCAGATCCACGGCGTCGTCTTCGACAACGACCCCGACCTCGCCTATCGAAAAGGGGGAGTCATCGAGGCTCTCGACCAGGCCAAACGAGCAGGCAAGACTCGGTTCGTGGGCTTCTCGGGCCACAAGAGCCCCCAGGTGCATCACGAGATGGTGACACGCGGCTATCCCTGGGACACCTGCCAGTTTCCGCTCAATCCGTTCGACGCCACCTATCGCAGCTTCGCCGAGCGGGTGCTGCCCGCATGCAACCAGCGGGGCATCTCGGTGCTCGGCATGAAGCCGATGACGGGCAAGGCCGCTCCCATCCAGAAGGGCATCGCGTCTTATGCGGAGATGCTGCGCTATGCCATGAGCCTGCCCGTGCTCACGACCATCTGCGGCATGGAGAGCGTCGACAAGCTGAGGGCGAACCTGGCGGTCGCTCAGAACTTCAAGCCGATGGGGTCGGCCGAGATGCAGAAGCTCCGCGACCGCTGCCGCGAGACGGCGGCGGACGGTCGGTTCGAGCTCTACAAGGTGTCGCTCGCGTTCGACAACCCGCAGGCGCGCGAGGCCCACGACTTTCCGATCGATCCCGTCGAGAAGGAAATCAAGCAAGAGCTCGATCACGTCATGGGAACGGACAGGCCGGAATAGAGGTTAGGGGGCCGAGGCTTGTGGCTCAGCTCGCCGAGCTCTTCCCCCGGATCCGAGCACGTGTGCTGTCCACTTCGCTGTCCATCGGCGATCCAGTGAGACAGGTCGGGCGACTCGTGAGGCTAAGAGCTACCGTTGCCTCATGGACCCGGCGAGCGCCCCGATTTTGCTCGTCGACGATCGGCGCGCGAACCTCGATGCGCTCCTGGCCGTGCTCACGTCCGAGCAGTACGAGCTCGTGACCGTCAATCCGGAGAGGACGCGCTCGCAGAGCTCGAGGCGAGAGATTTCGCGCTTGTCCTGCTCGATTTCCGGATGCGGGGGATGGACGGCGTCGATACCGCGAAGCGTATGAGGGTGCGGGCACGCGCGCTCGGGCGTCGAGCCCCAATCATCATGGTGACGGCGGGTGACACCGACCGCGCGCAGGTGCTCAGGGCCTACGCCAGCGGGGTGGCTGACTTACTGCAGAAGCCGCTGGAGCCCAGCATCCTGTCCGCAAAGGTGGCCGTGTTCGCCGAGCTCTACCGAACCCGAGCGTCCGTCAAAGCCACCGACGAGAAGCTCCAGAGGGAGCAGAAGGACGCCCAAGAAGATGCACGGCGTTTCCGCCTGCTCATCGACCGTGGTCGGGGGGTGGGATTCCGATCGGCTCGAGCAGGTGTTCTCCAATCTCATCGGCAACGCGGTGCATTACAGCCCACAGCACGGGGCCGTCGACGTCGCCGTGCACGAGAACGCGCGCGGGGTCGTGGTGAGTGTTCACAATGACGGAGCCCCCATTTCAGAAGAGACTCGAGCCGAGCTTTTCAACCCCTTCCGAAGGGGGGTGCGGGACAGCCGGACGTCAGAAACGGCTGGCCTCGGCCTCGGGCTTTTTATCTCCCGCGAGATCGTCCTCGCCCACGGTGGGGCCATCGAGTTCCGCTCTGACTCGACCGAGGGGACTACATTTCTCGTGACGCTGCCTCGAATCGCGCAAGGTAGGCCTTAGATGATCCACACGATCCTCGTCGTCGAAGACGAAAAAGAGCTCCGCGAGATGATGCAGGAGGCTCTTGAATTGAGCGGCTATATACGGTGGTTACGGCCGTCGAGGGGCAGGCCGCACTCGACGCGATCGCGCGTATCGAGCACCTGTGCCTGGTGCTCCTCGACCTCTTGATGCCCGGCATGAACGGGTGGGACTTCTACAAACAGATGCGCGCTCGACCGGAGTGTGCCGAGGTGCCCGTGGTCGTGCTCTCCTCCGCCCCGGCTGCAGCGCCGCTCGGCGTGAGCCGCGTGTTGACGAAGCCGTTGGATTTGACGCGCCTCCTCGAGCTCGTTCGCGAGAATTGCGCGAAATAGTGCAAGTGCTTGAACGCCTACACCGAGAACACCATCCCTTCCCCTCCCGGCGCGGCACGACCATGGTTGCGAGGCTCTAGCGCGGGGCGAGCGGGTGCTCCAGCGGGACACGAGGGCTCGGGTGAGCTTTCCCAGCCCACGTCGATGCGTCCTTCAGCCTCGTCGACACGCGGGCGTGCGACGTCAGTCACGATTTTTCGAAAATAGTTCCAACCTTCGCCCCTCCGATCGCGACATCCCTTTGAGGACGATGGACTCCGAGCACGGTGCTCGGTCCCCGGATGCAAAGGCCGAGCCCCGTCGCGAGTGCCCCTTCACCGGGCACGAGCGCCGTGGCTGCGCCGCACGTCAGAGCAGCACGCGCGCGAGGCTGCGCTCGAGGGCCGCCTGGTCGGCAGGCTGGGAGCGAAACCCCACATACCCATCGGGACGCACCGCGTAGAGGCACTCGGACCCGGCTCCGTAGCGGGCGTGCAGCTTGCCGTCGGGGTCTAGCCACACGCGACCCGCCGCAGAGGCGCCCTCGAGCTCCGGCGGGGTCTCGCTGCCGTAGACAATCACGACGGGCCGCACCAGCTCTCCCCAGCGCGCCACGACGGCATCCGCGATGCGCGCGAGGTGAACGTACCCCTCGGGAGTGGGTGCCTGCCCGTCGAAGAGCAGCACCGTGTGATGCGTACCGCAAAGTCGTTCGAAGACCGTGCCTTCGCTCAGCTGCAGATCGGGCACGCGATCTCCCGCGGCGGGCGCCGAGGCGAAGTCGAGCCAGTCGCGCACCGTCGGCTGTTCGGTCGTTCGGTCCTCGAGGAGCTTGGTCGCGAAGACGCTCGGGCGATCCTCGGCGACGATCGGGCTGCCTCGGTAGCTGAAGGCGATCTGCGAAGCCTTCTCGGCCCTGTCCTTCAGCAGCGACGGGAAGCGCATCATGAACTCGAGGATCTGATTGCGCACCGTCGCGCCGAAGCCGTCCTTGATCATGGCTCTGCGCTGGAACTTGTCGGAGTCGTCGAGCACCGCGCTTGCCAGCGGCCGCCTCTCCGGCTCGTAGCTGTCGAGCAGAGACTCGGGGGCCCGGCCGCGCACGACGAGCGCGAGCTTCCAGGCGAGGTTGTAGGCGTCCTGCATGCCGAGGTTCATGCCCTGGCCGCTGATCGGGCTGTGGATGTGCGCCGCATCGCCAGCCAGGAACACGCGGCCCACGCGGTACTTCGGCACGATGCGCTTGTGCATGCGGAAACGCGACATCCACCCGGCGTCGTCGAGCGTGGCAGGCAGGGGCACCGTGCTCTTGAACAGGTCGCGGAAGGTATCGAGGGTGATCTCGTGGTCCCCCGGGGGCTCGCTCATGAAGAGGCGCACCCTGTCGCCGGGGATGGGGATGACCATCGTGAACACGGCGTCCCCGTAGAAGATGTAGAAGTGTTCCGGCGACTCGTCCCAGGTGAGCTTCACGTCGGCCATCAGGAAGCGTTCGTCGTACGACGAGCCCTCGAAAGGCAGACCCAGTCCGATGCGCACCGCGCTGCTCGCGCCGTCGCATCCGACGACCCACGTCGCCCTGGCCTTCTCCCACTTGCCGTCGGGGTGCAGCAGCGTGGCGGTGGCGCCGTCGTCGTGCGGTTCCACCCGGGCGACCTCCACGCGACGCTCGAGCCGACCGCCAAGCCGCTCCAGGTGGCGCGCCAGCATGGCTTCGGTCCTGTCCTGCGTGATGCCGAGCGCGAAAGGAAACGGCGAGTCGACGTCCTCGATGGACATCCGCGCGAGCCACCTCCCGTCGCCGAAGATGGAGACGCCCCTGTGGGGATGCCCGATCGACAGGGCCTCCTCGATGAGCCCCATGTCCTGGAGCACCTCCAGCGTGCGCGTTTGCATATCGGTCGCGCGCGAGTCGGGGCTGCCCTCGGCGGCCTTGTCGACGATGCGGCACGGCACGCCGTGGCGGTAGAGCTCCGCTGCGAGCGTGAGCCCCGTGGGGCCGGCCCCGACGATGAGGACGTCCTCTATCGCAGTCATCCGGCGATGATACTGCACTCTCGCGTCTGCTTGAATCACATGCGACGCTGGACGCGATGTCGTCGGAGGACAACGGCGCGATCGAGCGGGAGCTCGACGCCCAGCGCGATCGGGTCGCGCGCTACGTGTACGCGCTTAGGCTATTCAGCGCCTCGCTCTGGTTTATCGTCGCGTTGATCCTGCGTCGCCAGATACTCGCCCTCGTCGGCGGGTACGTCGTGGTCGCCGCGATCATTCTCGCCGTCGGATGGCGCCACGCACGCGCCGTGCGTCGCATGGGCCTCGGCACGACCATCCCCGACATCGCCTTCCTCGCGGTCGTGCACCTGGTCGCGCCCGGCGCGATGGGGCCCGATCCGATCCGGTCGCAACTGCTCCAGCTCTCGACCTTCCTCATGCTGGTGTTCGGGGGGCTCTTCAGCCTAGAGCGCTGGGTGATCGTGGCTACGTACCTGCTCGTCGCCACATCCGGCTCGATGCTGTTCCTCCGTCTCGACGATCCGAAGGGGGCCGCCGCGACGCTCTTCCTCACCACGGTCGCGGCGGCCATGGGCTGGGTGCTGGTGGGCTGGTTGATCGAGCTCGTCCACGTCACCGCGCGCCATCAGGCCGCGCGCGAGCGCCTCGGGCGCTACTTCTCCCCTTCCGTCGCCGAGCACATCGCCGCCCAAGGAGCGTCCGCAGCGGCAGGGGAGCACCGCGAGGTGACGCTGCTGTTCTCGGACGTCCGGGACTTCACTGCCAGCTCCGAGACCATGGAGAGCCCGCAGGTGGTCGCGATGCTCAACGAGTACCTCTCGTGCATGGTCGAGGTCGTGTTCAAACATGGCGGTACGCTCGACAAGTTCATCGGCGACGGCATCCTGGCCTACTTCGGCGCCCCCCTCGCGCAACCGGCCCACGCGCGCGTCGCAATCGCCTGCGCCCTCGACATGCTCGACGCCCTCGACGACCTGAACCGCGTCCGCGAGGGTCGCGGCGAGTCTCCCCTGCGGATAGGCATAGGCATCCACACGGGCCGCGTCGTCGTGGGCGACATCGGCTCGGAGCGCCGCCGCGAGTACACGGTGATCGGCGACGCGGTGAACCTCGCCTCCCGGGTCGAGGGCCTCACCAAGCGCCAGGGCGTCTCGCTGCTGACGACCGGGGCGACCCGGGCCCAGGCCACCGACGCCTTCGACTGGGCCGCGGCGGCCGTGGAGGAGGTCAAGGGCAAGGCGGCGCCGGTGGAGACGTTCATCCCGTCTCGCAAGGTCGGTGTGGCTCCATGCGCGTGATGGGGCTTTCATGGCGATGCCGCCGTGGGCGCTCTCTCGTCTCGGTGAGATCAACCCAGTCCGCGTCACACTGGAGCGCGTGCGAATTTGTCGTTACAAAGCGCGGACCCTATTGGCAAAGGATCAGCGCCGAAAGTCGAGACGGCCTTCGGTCCAGTAGCCGTCGATCCTCCGGGGGTCGACGACGAGGCCCACCCAGGTGCGTACGATCGAAGTATTGCCGAGGTTCATGTACCGGCCGACCAGCCGCGAGCGCCCGTCGAGTCGTGTCTCGATGAGCCCTTTTGCGTTTCGTCCCCCCATCGAAACAGCAAGAACACATTCGCCCCTATGATCCGTATCTCGGCGCTGCCTTGTTTCCATTCCAAGCCGGTCGCGCCGCCGTTCCATCGACTGTGCCACACGCCTTCGATCGATGAAGGCTCGGCCGGCAGCATCGTCGGCGTCGGCGTCCACGAGCGCGCGTTCGCATCGTTCGGCGATACGTCGAGCTGTCTCGACGCGAATGCTTGAACGTCGGCGCCGTTCGGATCGGGTACGTCGAGAACTCCAAAAGGGTTGCGGAGGGGATCTGTCACGGCATTCCTATTCTTGTATCTTCTCCCACACGATGTGGACTTTTCCCCATGCAGTATCGGCGTCAAGGACGACGCATTTGCCTTCGAATCGATAGTATCGAACCTGATCTCCTCCGACGAGGTTCGGGAACCAGCTGCCTTCGATGTGATGCACAACAGCGCCGGCCTCCTCGTCGACCGTGTAGGTTCCGAAGTAACCGAAATAGTCACCCCAGGCGCCCGCCTTCTCGGGGACGGTAGCCTTCGTCCAATCCTCGCTCGAGAAGCGCGCTTGATTCGGGCGCATCAGTTGTGCGGACATTCTGCCGGCCGTGTCGTACGCGATCTGTCCCACCGCGGAGGGGCCGAGAGGGTAGCGCACCTCGCCGTCGCGCCCGCGCTCTTCCCAAGAGATCAATCGCCAGCTACCGAGTAGTTTCTCCGCGTCGGATGAGATGCCTCTTCGCATGGGAGTGGCCCCAGCTGCAAGAAGGGACCCACTGTGGCCGACGGCACAAGACCGGCTTTGACCGCGGGAACGGCTCCACGCAGTCGTGCAAGAGCAGGCGAGCCGTTGCAAGAAGCCCTCGGTGAGGCATCTTGCGAGCGTCGTTGTCGTGATCGCGCAGCCGGCTCTGCCGCGTCGTACTCAGCCGAAACCGCGACGCGGCGTCGCGGTCATCCGTGACGATTCTCTCAATAAGGTCCGCGTCTTGTCACGAACCGAACGGTCCAAACGGTTCGTGACACTTTGGGGCCTCGGCAGCCGCTTGGTCCATCGAATCGGCTAGCACTGCCTTATGCGCCGCTAGGCGCGCGAACGGGCTCAAGGACTCCTGGCGCAGCGAAACCCGAAGTAGACGTTGCGGGACGTCGGCGGATCGTAGTTGCGGTTCGGGGGGAGCAGGTCCGACGTGCCGGCGTTGAAGAAGACGCCCCCTCGGAGCACCCGGGCCTGGGCCGCGCCTGGCGTGAGATTGGCGCAATCCATACACGGATTGGCGTAGGTCGCATACGAATCCAGATTCCACTCCCAGACGTCGCCGGACAGGTCGAGCTGCCCCCAGCGGCCGCCTCCCTGCGTCGCCGTTCCTACCGGCGCTACGTTGCAGGTCGACCCCGAGTCCATCGGTGGGTAGTTGCACCCGTAGATCGCGTAGTCGTTGCTCGCTCCGGGCGCCGCTGTACCCCACGGGTACTCCAGTTGATCGCTCCCCCCTGCCGCCGCGTATTCCCACTCCGCTTCGCTCGGAAGAAAGCCTCCGTCCCAGATGCAGAAGGCGTACGCCTCCCACCAGTTCACGCAGTTGATCGGGAGGATCTCGTTATTGCCCGCCGAAGGCGTCCACGTCACGTAGTTGGCATTGCACGCGAGGTTCGTGTCCGTCGGCGCGATGTCGCTGTCGTCCGACATCACCCAGCCCGGCTCGGAGCCCCCGGAGCTTCCGACGTTCACAAGCCCCGCACCGCCGTTCAAGTAGGTGTGCTTGCCGGACTCCGGCGCAGGCAACCAGCCTGTCCCGCCGTTCCAGGCGCTCACGAACTTGCGGAACCGGCCCACCGTGACCAGGTACTTGTCCAGGCGAAAGCCGCTCACGCTCGCCGTGTCGGCCTCCATCGTCGGACTGCTGCCCGCGTTCGTGTAGGTCCGGAAGTATGGTCCACCGGGCACCGGCAGGCTCGTGCAGCAGCTCTCGCTGCTCTCGCCGCAGTTGGTCAGGCCCGCGCCGAACGTCGGGCAGCTCCGCGGTGGGGAGGAGCATCCGCCGTCCACGCAGCCGCCGTCGTCACCACCGCTCGATCCGGAGCTAGAACCGCCGCTCGACCCCGAGCCGCTGCCCGAATCGGAGCCGCCCCCCGCTGTAGCGTCTTGCCCGACGACGGTGGTGCCGTCCGCTGCGCCCCCGTCCGTCGCCGGGGAGAAGCTCTCGATGCCGAGGACGGCGCTGCATCCGACAGCGACGCTCGCCGCGGCGAGGGTCCACGTCGCTCTTATCACCACGCTCAGAACCCCCCCGACACGGCGAGGCCACCCGGAGCAGCCTGAAGTCCGACGGTCGGCGAGTTGCCCTTCGGTGCCGCCAGGTACAGCGTGAGGCCTCCGGCCAAGAGAACTCCGCCGGCGATGAATCCCGCGGTCGAGACCGTGGCGAAGGTGAAGGCACTGTTGTGATCGGTGATCGCCTGTGTCGAGCACCCCACGTGGCTCGGGCACTCGTGCTGCGCCGTGTTCCATGCCGAAGACGCCTTCGCGCCGAAGATGCCTCCTACGGCAAGGCCGGCGATTCCCGCGACTCCGAAGACCAGACCGAACGTCTTCGCTCCGCTCGAAGCCGTTTCGCTCGACGGAGCCGGAGACGTCGGAGGCGCACCTGCGGCGATCGCGGCGGGTCCCGTAGGAAGCAAAGGCGCGACCGTCACCGTCTCGTGCCTTCCCTTCTCGCCCTCGTGAAGAATGATCGCCTCGCTCACAGGTGGCTGCCCTGCAGCCTCGAACGTGAACTGGTGACTGCCCGGGTCGAGCGTGAGGGCGCTGCCGTCGAGGTAGTCGGCCACGATCTCGCCATCCATCGTGACCTTCACGGCGGACATCTCTTTGCCCGCGCCGGTCTTCACCGTGAATACAACGGTCGGCAAGCCGGCGTTGACCTCGTCCATCCGGTGGATGCACTCGTCGCGGATCTCGCCCGGGCAGCTCGGCGCCGAACAGACGAGAAGCTGAGCCCGCGCCTTTCGCAGCTTGTGATCCGCGCGCAGCTTCAGCGATGCCTCCGTCGCCGACAGGCAATCACCGACGCTCGGATCGGCGGCGCAGACGACCGGTGCCTCCGTGAGGGCCGCCAGCACGGCCGCCAGTGCAATGGAGGCGAGGGAAGAGGAACGCATTGGGGATTCGCTCAGTGCCCGAAGCACTCGGGCTTGAAGTGCTTGTTGCCATTGGCGTCGTAATAGAAGTCTGGGCTGCAGCTGGCGGCCGGCTTCGGTGCCGACGCGGAGGCCACCGAGAGCGGCCTCGCCGGAAGAGGAAGAGGCGGAGTCGCCGCATGTTCCACGGGTCTCGAGGAGATCGCGACCGCGGGCCGTACGGCACCGACGTCGACCCCCGAAGTACTCGCGGAGGCCGCGGCCGCAAAGGGCGCGGGCGCAGCAGGCTCGGGGCTCGCCGGCGCCACGACGGCCGGAGCAGCAGAAGGTCCCACGGTAGTGGCTGCGGTCGCCCCTGGATCGTGCTTGGTCCCGAGCGCCGCTCGCACGACAAGACCTCCGCCGATGAGCACCACGGCGACGGCCGACGCGATGCCCACTGCGGCCGCAGCACGACCGCGACGCACCGGGGCCGGCGGCGTCGGTTCGGCCTGCGCGAAGACCGGCCGGGCCGTCGTGCTCCCGGCCCGCAATCCCCACCCGCTCGGGGCGGCCGCCGGTGGCGTCCCGGCCGAGACGGGAGAAGGCATGCCGCTCGGTCGAGGCGTCGGCATCGCGACCTGTCCCTGCTGCGTCGCCGCGTAACCGAGTTCGTCTGCCGTCACGAGCGTCGCAAGAGCCGCTTTCGACGGCCGCTCGCCGAATGCCTGGAGTGTCGCCTGATCGACGGCGGCGCGCATGGCTCTCGCGTTGGGCCAGCGCGAAGCCTTCTCGAACGCGAGAGCGCAGTCGATGACCTGCGCGACAACCGGTGGCACCTCGGGGGCCACGCTCGCCAGCGAACGAGCCCGACTCGTGGCCGCCTGGATCATGAGCTGCGCTGCGTTCTGCCCCTCGTGTACGGGTTGCCCGGTCAGCAGCGTGAAGAGCGTCGCTCCCACGGCCCACACGTCGGTCTGCCCGTCGATCTCGCTGGCCTTGGCGAATGCCTGTTCGGGCGCCATGAAGGCCGGCGTTCCGAGCAGCATGCCGGTCCCGGTCACCTGGCCGGTTGCCGCGGCGTCCTTGACGCGCGCGATGCCGAAGTCGAGCACCTTGAGCGTGCCGTCGCGCTGGGCGAACAGGTTGGCGGGCTTGATGTCGCGATGGACGATGCCCTTCTCGTGGGCGGCGGCAAGAACATCCAGGAGCTGGTCGGCGACGCTCAGAACCGCCCGAACGGGCATCCTTTGACCCCTGCGCTCCCAGAGGGTTTCGACGGCCGCCCCGTGCAGCATCTCCATGACGAGGAATGCCGCGCCGTCCTCGGCGACGTCGTCATCGACGACCATCACGACTCCCGGGTGCTTGACGGAGTTGGCAGCGTAGCCCTCGCGTAGAAAGCGAACGCGCACGTCGTCACGAATGCTCAGCTCCGGGTGCAGCATCTTGATCGCGAACTCGGCCTGATTGCGGTGCGTCGCCTTGTAGACGACGGCCATGCCCCCCACGCCGAGTACGCGCTCGATGCGGTACTTCCCGCGAAGGATCGTGCCGATGCGCCCTTGAGCGCGGGAGGTAAACTCGTCGCCTTGGCCCGTCGTCATCGCCGTTACTGTCGCGTGGCGGATCACGCCGCCGCGGCCCAGTAGAGCAGATTAACCGCCTCCGAACACGGGCCCGAGTCATCGGCACGCGACTACTGACTATAGATGGCGACGTCGAATTGGCCGCTGCCATTGTAGCTATTCAACACGCCCGAGTGGACTCGAACCACTGACCCGCGGCTTAGAAGAGGCGAGCGCCATGACGCAATGCCAACGGTTGCGCGCTGTTGCAACGTTAAGGGCGACGCGGGGGGCAGATCGTGATCCAGCTTGTTTCCGGGTGTCGCCGCATGATTCGTCACCAATCATCGCGACGTCGGTAGCAGACGACGCCTCGGAGGCGACGTGCCCAGAGCGAGCATCACGAGCATCTCCGGGGGTGGCTGGCTTGGGAGCTTCAGCGAGCATACGTGCGCCGAGGTCCGTAGCCCGGTACGCTTCCGCAACCGCGAGCTTTGCGCGGCACTCGCCGCATTCGTGCCTGGCGAGCACGTCGGTGGGTAGTCGCGCGCGTATTGCCGGGCGCCGGGCTCGGTTGTTGCACCACAGCTCTCCGTTCTTCTGCCGACCTTCCTTGGGCGCCCGAGAGCCCGGGCTTCGACCTCAAGGTTCTGCACGGCAAAATCGACGAGGACGCTCGCGCGCTGCTGCTGCGGCTCGAGCCAGGCACCGTCGTCGGCCTCCATCGCCACAGCGACGAGGTTCATGGCTTCAAGACCGTGCGCGGATCGATCGAGACGCTCGACAAGCGCGGCAACGTGACATCCAGGACAACGACATCGACGATCGCCGAGGGGTATCGGCGATTTGTCGACAACCACCGAGGCAAAGGGCAATGAACAAGTCGAGCGTGGCAAAGAGCATTTCGCCGGACCCCTTGTTGTTCAAGCCCGAGGCCATTTCCGGACCGTTTCCCAGACCGGCGAAATCGCTGCGAGTCATCGCGCACGAACGAGCCAGCGGAGTCCATTTGTTCATTCACGGCGGAGGAATGGTCTTCGGCTCGTCCGAGGTGCAGGATCCGATGCTCGAGCGAATCGTGAAGAGTACGGGGCGAGGCGCCTGGTTCAGGGGGATAGGGGGCACGCGGAGCCACGGACGACGCGGGCGATACGCAGGAGCGAGTGCGGACAAGGCCGGCTGCAATGAGGCGGCCGGTGTGCCAGCGGCTCGGTCTGCGCGGGGCTGCGTCGGGGCGAGATCGTCGCCCTGCGCCGCATCGACGTCGACCTTCGCCGACGCCAGCTCAAGGTCGAAGTCAACGACTGTAAGGGCATCGTCGACACTCCCAAGAGCGGCCGCGGCCGGGCTCTCACCGAGGCGCTCTTCGAGGCGCTGACGAAGAACCGTCGCCTGCGAGTCAGCGATGACACCCAGCATCGGCTGGCCTGCCCCGACCCGCTCGTAGGCGCGCGCGATCAGCGTGGCGACGTCATGCGTCAGGACGACTCGTCCTTCCAACGCGGCCCAGACCAGCACGGCTTCGCAGCATCGGGGGAACATCAGCTTCGACGGGATCGATGCAGGAGTGCCCGAGGGGGCTCGGTTCGCTCCGCTCAGCCGGCGGGAGTTCGACGAGCTCAGTCGAGAAACTTTTCGGGACGGACGCGAGCGCGGTGGCGCTCATCCTTCCTTGTGGGTAGTGTGAAACTCATCGGTCTTGGATGCCCCAGACGCCCGAAGGCGACGGGGACCAGATGTTGCGGACAGAAGACGATCGGCGTGCATCCTAGGAATACTGCGAAGGGCAGAGCAGAAGCCCGCGATCCGGCGTGCCGATCGGCGCCCGGGCAGCACGGTCTTGTGGCGCAACTCGCGTGAATCACAAGCGGGGCACGGGGGAAGGACGCGCGTCGCGGTGAGCCGCGGCACGCTCGCGATCCAAGCGTTCGCCATCCTTTGCGCCGCGCTCGATTGCGTCGGCTGCGGGGGCAAGGTCGAGACCAGAGTGACCTCGGACGCTTCAGCGGTGGGCAATGGTGTCAACCAAGGCGCTTCTTCCGGAAGCAGCGGCGCGGGCCTGTCCTCGAGCAGCGGCGCGGGAACCGGGAGCAGCGGGGGAGCGGGAAGCACTAGCGGATCAAGTAGCGGCACCCCGAGCGGCGGCTCCGGTAGCGTCGGAGCTGGAGGCAGCGGTTCGGACTCCGGCGGCGGCACGTGCGATGGCAACTCTTGCACCATGGGCTGTTGCGACCGCACCGGCACCTGCCATGCCGGCGCCGGCGAAGGCGCTGGCGACACGCTGTGCGGCTTCTTCGGAGCGCCGTGTACCGACTGTACGGCAACCGGTACGACCTGCGTCTATGGTAGTTGCGCCTCCGCCGATGCGGGTGGTTCCATTGCATGCGGGAGCGCGCGTTGTGACCCGACGACGCAAGAGTGTTGCAGCACCGTAGGGGTCGCCCTGACGTGCCACGCAAAGGGGCAATGCCAGGGCACGATCCTCGCCTGCACGAGCGCGGCCACCTGTGCACCGGGAGTGTGCTGCCTGAGCCAACCCGTCAGTGGCGAGCGGTCCGCGGAATGTAGCAGCGCGTGCGGCGCAAATGGCAGCCAGTATCTTTGCGCGTCGGACCAGGAGTGCCCGACTGGCATGAGCACGTGCTCGTTCGGGGCGGGCCCGGCCCTTGACCCCTCGCCGGAAATTGGCATCTGCATGCCACCGTGACGCGCTCCGCCCTCCCACCAAGCTGCGTCCCGAAATCCTCGCGGAGATCGGCGCGCGGATCCTTACGACCGGCGAGTGGTCAGGGGGAGCTCACGGCACAACAGCGGCACACGACGGAGCCGCGCGAGCTTGTTCCCGTTCTGGGAGCAAGCTACGATACGTCATGTGCGCGTCTTCAACCGCTCGACCGTCCGGGCGTTTGCCGACGGGCACGCCGATGCTCGGCAGCCTCTCTTCGCCTGGTTCGACGAGGTCGAGGCTGCCAGCTGGGACGGCCCCGAGGACATAAAGACGCGCTACCCGTCGGCAAGCTTCCTCGCGCGCAACCGCGTCGTCTTCAACCTGAAGGGCAGCAAGTATCGGATCATCGTCGCCATCAAGTACGACTTCTTCGCCGTCTACATCCGCTTCATCGGCACGCACACCGAGTACGACGAAATCGACGCCACCACCATCTAGGATACGTCATGGACATCAAACCGATCCGCACCTCGGCCGACCACAAGGCAGCGCTCAAGGAGGTCGAGCGCCTCTGGGACAAGGCTCAGCCGGGCACGCCCGAGGGGGACAAGTTCGAGGTGCTCTCGGCGCTGGTGGACGCCTACGAGAGGGAGCACTTCCAGATCCCCGCGCCCGACCCGATCGAAGCCATCCGCTTTCGCATGGATCAGGAGGGGCTGACGACGAAGGACTTGCTCCCCATCTTCAAGACCCGCGCCCGCGCCTCGGAGGTCATGGCCAAGAAGCGACGGCTCAACCTCGCGATGATTCGGCGGCTTCACGCGCGGCTCTCGATCCCGATCGAGTGCCTCGTCCAGGACTACAAGTTGAAGGGCGCCACGAGCGGTGGGCGAGCCCGACATCGCTGACCGGCCCGAGACGCGAACGAAGGGTCTGTGGCTGGAAACACGTCGTGCAGCACGGATCCTACTCAATCCGTGGTGGCGATTCGCCGGTGACGAGGGCCGCGCGGCCTCCGCCGTGCACATGGGCGGCTCCGACGACGGACCTTTCAACTGGGCCTACCTCCCCACATGGTCCGTTCGTCATCGTCGCTAAAAGAGTCGAGTTCGGCCTGTCGCCTCCGGGGGGCCGGCCGTCGCGAAACTCAGATCCAAGTCATGCCCGGAGCGGCCGGAAAAAAGCGCGTAGATCTTCGGCGAGAAGCTCCGGCTCTTCGTGGGGAGCCATGCGCCAACCGGGAATGGGCGAGGGTACGGCCTGCGCGGCCGGCGCTAGGGCGGCACCGTCGACACACCACCGGACGTCAGCGTGCCGCCGAAGACGACCCCCGCGGTGTTGATCGCGTACGGGCACGGCGAGCACGCGCCGCCCGTGAAGCTCGATGGGCCGTTCTCGGCGACGATCGTGA
>Ga0182018_10001277_pt1 | contig 29016 bp, 27 predicted proteins | sample 812P2MmetaG_FD_120490 | JGI IMG/M metagenome (GOLD analysis project Ga0182018, IMG submission 120490) | Permafrost microbial communities from Stordalen Mire, Sweden - 812P2M metaG | ecosystem: Environmental > Terrestrial > Soil > Wetlands > Permafrost | place: Sweden: Stordalen | collected...
AGAATGCGCACTTTGCCCTTTCGGGTCAGCGCATCGATCACATCTTGCGGATCGGGAGAGGTTGGCTTTCCGGTAAGGCTGTTGATGGTGGGAACGTCATAAAGACCGCGGGCGATCCGGCGCACGTTGTCAGTCGAGACGAGGCGGTGCAGGGCAAGATCGACGGCGCTCCGGGAGCCAATGTCAGCGAAGTCGTCCGCCGTCCAGACGCGCGGCTTCTTCGGAGCGCGAATGCGACTCAGAATGGCGGACTGGATGCTTGGCGCGGAAGTCGGCATGGGTTCCTCGTTTGTAAGAAAATTGTAGCAAAATTCTTACAAATAGAGCTAGCTATCACGTAAGAAAAATGTGGCAAAGTTCTTACGGATATCGCCGTACCAAGACTGTACCAACATTGCGACAATCAAATAGCTCGACTGGAGGTGGGAGAAAGCTGGCGCGGGCGGGTCCTCCGCCGTCTCCCGAAATCTGTGCCAAAATCACATTTGCTGAAGGCGAGCGAACGCCCGCCGCCTCCCGCATTCGGAAGAAAAGGCGAAAAGCAGCGTCAAAAAGGCCCGAAAACTGTACCAAAACTGTACCAAGAAAATGGCATTTTGGGCCTTTGAGCAGTTTTGTAAGCAATTGAAAATAGGCAAGTTATTGAATCTAAACTGTGGAAAAATCGTTCGACTCCCGCCGCCTCCACCATTATGTAAGTGGTTGTACGATTCATCGTTGGCTTGTCCAGCCAGAGTAGAGCCTCAGCAGATGCGTGACGGGCCTGCCGTGTGCGGCGTCTACATGCGACTGCGTCTTGCGAACCGCCTGTCGCACATGAAGAGTGGCAGCCGAACAGCGAACTCCCGCAGAAGAACGTCGTACTCGCGATACGGCATGTACAGCATCCCCGCCAGATCGCTGGCGGTGGTGATCTTCTCCCGCCTGCTCCCGATCTGCACCGTGCGCTTATCGGAGTAGTTGAAATAGAAGTACGGCTTCCCGAGGCCTATGGCGGTGCCGATTTCAATGAGCGTGTTCGGGCGGGCCTCGGTCTCGCGGTCATCGAACACGGAGAAATCGCTCTTGCGGATGCGGTCGAGGATAACCCCGAAGACCGGCCCGTTGGGACTGTCGGAATCCGAATACCAAGGCTGAATCCCGTATGCCTGAAAGAGGATGGCTAGATTATGGCGGTGGTTGGGAGTCACGGCATCGCTGAAACGGTGGCCGACGAACGCCTTCAGCTTCCGCCTGATCAGGATCTTGTGGCTTATCGGAAGAATGCTCGGCAAGTCGGAGCCGCTGATCGACCGGAAGTGAACCAAGTCGAATGCGTAGCCCGCGAGTTGGGGAGCATCGCCAGCCAGAATGCTCTTTGCAAATGCGTTATAGAAGCCCGTCACCTGCATGCGTCGCAGTTGCCGCTTTTCCAGGCCCTCGTACTGGTGCAGAAGGTCGCAGACAGCTTTAATCTGTGCGGCGATCACGGCCAGCTTCGCCATCGGCTAGGAAGCCGCCTGTCTCACCAATTCCCGGGCTTTGGAACGGGTCAAGCCCTCATCCACCAGATTGTTCTCAAGGTTCGTCTCCCAGGTCGGCGACGACTTCCGAAAGCGAACCGCGAAGCTGCCGGAGTTGGGCGAGCGGAAACGGACAGAAACGCGCGACGTTCTGGTCGGCGTCTTTTTTGTCGTACGCTTAGTAGCCACGGTCTCCCCCTCCTCTCAGCATACAAGGTCCGACTCGGGCTGGAAAGAGCTTTCCCGCAGCCACTCGCATCCGTTCAAAATTCAAATAACGCCTCACCCCTCCCACCTTCGGCCCATTGACTCTGACCCATTCGTGGCGTTGTCCCCGCGCAACCCCCGGCGAGACGATCTTCATACTGCCGCGAATTCCGGCCCACCCGTGCTGAACGGCCGCAGCCCAGCCTCGCCATGCCATCCCTCTCCCATTCCGCAGGCGCCCCATGAGTGTCGCCCGGATTGCCCGGCGCGACTTCACTCTCAGGTGAAACTAAAAACCCTTTAGCCGGTGGAGCGTCCGTGCGGACTCCCCAACCGCTAAAAGGTTCTCTGGTTGGGGTCGCCGGCTGCTCCCTTTCGGGAACATCCTCATTGAAGCAAACGTGCAGGATCGCGCAAGGGTGGGGTGGGGATAACTAATTTCCGTCCACTATTAAGCGGGCGAGGTCCTCAGCCATGGTTGCAACACTTTCGAGTAAACCAGTCATTATATTCATAGCGGGACCCACAACAGATCGAGAGGAGTGGGGCCTAGAAAGATAAGTGACCAATTGATGCTCAACGTCAGCCACGTGGCCTTCGAAATTTGCGATGTCGGCGGTGATCTGTGGCTGGAAAAGAGCCGCGTACGAATTCAGCAAGCTCCAATTTTTCGGTAATAGCGCAATGTCATTCCCGGGATCAATTTTGCTGAGACTCGATTTCCAATTTCTCGCATTCCGTGATATTTCGCGCGCAACCGCGATGGCAGTCTCTCTTCGAAGCAAATGATCCTCAAGGGATTTTTGCTGAAGCTCCGCGAGTGAGTCCTTTGCAGCCTTCGCCTGTTCGCGAGCTGCATCCGCAGCGTTATTAGCGGCACGTAAATTCAAGAAATTGAAAACGGAAAGAATCAAAATAGATGCCGCGCCGACGATCGAGCCGATGGCGGTCCAGCCGGTTGCTGTAAAGAAAAAAAACTTATCCGGGCTGTCCATAGCGATTGGGCGGCTTTCAAAAGACAACGGCTATAAACGGAAGCGGCCAGCGTCTTCCCCAGTGAGCTTGGCGTCCATGTGACGATGCGGCTTCCCAACCGCAAGGAAGAACTGGCGCGAAATAAGTGTACGCCTCATTTCGGATGATCCTCGTCGTCAGGCTGGTACCACGGCTCCTTCTTCTGCGGAAAGATCACCTCGTTCGCTCGCATGAGGCGCGCGAGGACGCGGCCTGCGACGTGTGCCGCGAAGTCGATCTCCTTGTCAAGATCGCTGCCGCTCGTCGTCTTGTCTGCGATCGCACCCCACTTCGCAGTGCGGATCGCGACGATAAGGCACGTGGCGATGAGGAGCGACGGCCCCATTTTGGGCCAGTCCGGCCGATCCGAGTATCCGCCGACATCGAGACCCATTCGGGGAGTATAGCGAATAAAAGGCGAAGCCGTGCTTCACCATTTCATCTCGATTTTGAGGCCGTGGTAGAGAATGAGGGCGAGCGCGATCAAAGCTCGCGATTTCCACGAGAATGATCTTCGCGCGAGCGATGGAGTGCTGAAATTTCTCGAATGTCAAGCGGGGACGACGCAGGGTCGGCACAACTCTCCTTTCCCCGGCGAAAGAAGAGAATACGCATGTCCTGTAAGGGGCGCTACTGTTCGAGGTTTGCGGATTGGTCCGGTGTTCTGGGGATTCCGCCTCTCTCGATTGTTGGTTAGCATAGCAGAAATCAGGTTTGGACGAGCCCCAAAATGTGAGAGCGTCCGTTGCTGTCGAGATGCTTCACCGAAACGCCTTGGCTTTCGCGGGTGGCGAGGTGGGCGACCACATCGGGGGCTCTCCGCCGCCTTCACCAACCTCGTTTTGAGGCATAACCTTCTAACTAACGCCCGTTCGTTCGTCTCAGATCTTTTTCTCTCCAGCCGAACCTCTCCGTCTCCCACCTCCCGTCACCCGATCCCACCATCGGCCCATTGACTCTGACCCATTCGTGGTGTTGTCCCCGCGCAACCCCCGGCGAGACGATCTTCAATACTGCCGCGAATTCCGGCCCACCCGTGCTGAACGGCCGCAGCCCAGCCTCGCCATGCCATCCCTCTCCCATTCCGCAGGCGCCCCATGAGCGCCGACTTGCGTGTCGTCGCCGACCCCGCGTTTAGCTTCGCATTTCAGCCCATTGTTGATACCGTCGCGCGCGAAGTCGTCGCCTGGGAGGCTCTGATTCGCGGTCCCTGGGACGAACCCGCCTGGCAGGTCTTCAACCAGATCTCCCCCCTCCGGCTGCACCAGTTCGATCAGACGGCGCGCGCTGCGGCAGTCGCTCTCGCCACTCGCCTCGAAATCGACCGCCCCCTCCACCTCAACTTCCTGCCCCAGAGCCTTGAATCCTATCCGAAGTCGGTCCTCACCACCCTCGACGCCGCCCGGCAGGCAGGCCTGCCCCTCCAGCGCCTCGTTCTCGAGGTCCCGGAATCCCTGATCGTCGAACACGCCGCTCACTTCGCTGGCTTGCTTAAGGAATATCGAGCCCTCGGCGTCAGGCTGGCCATCGACGACTTTGGCACCGCCCATGCCGGCCTCAATCTCCTCGCCGACCTTGAGCCCGATCAGATCAAGCTGGACATGCGCTTGATCCGCGGCATCGAGCGCTCCGGCCCCCGCCAGGCCATCGTTCGCGCCATCCGCCTCGGCTGTTTTGAACTCGGCATCGACGTGGTTGCCGAAGGGGTCGAAACCGTCGCCGAGTACTCCTGGCTCGCCGAGCAGAATATCCGCCTCTTCCAGGGCTATCTCTTCGCGAGACCAGCCTTCGAGGCCTTCCCGCCCGTCCATTTCCCGCAGACCCTCGAACAAGCAGCCCTGCCGCCCCCACGCCCCGTAGCCCCGGCCCGCCCCGTCGCAGCCGCACGAGCAAAAAACCAGCGAGCATAAAGCCGCTCAACTGCTCCGCCGCCATCCACCCGAACGATACCGCGTGGCCGCGTCATCCCCTTCACAAGACGCTCATTACTGGAGCAGGGAAATCGCCACACTCGTCATCGCCGTTACGCCGGTGCGGATGGTCGGCTCCGGCAGCGGCTCAAAGTGGCTGGTATGCGGGCCGGGCAGCTCTTTGCCGGCAGCCTTCGCCGCGGCCAGTTTCTGCGGATCCATCGCCCCCAGAATGAAGTAGGTCAGCGGAATCTCGTGCGTCGGCAGAGCGAACACGCCGACGTCTTCGCTCGCCATCGCCCGCGGAATATCGAAGACCTTGTCCGCCCCCAGCGTCTTGATCAGCGTCGCCTTCACCATTTCGGTTTGCGCGGGATCGTTGTAAAGCACCGGCGTCGATTCGTCATCGAGCACGGTGACGGTCGCGGCTTTCTCCGGGGGCAGGCCCGCCGACGCCGTGATCCCCGCGGCCATCTGCTGGAGTCCTTTGATCACCGTGTCGCGGCTCTTGTCGCTGAAGGAGCGCGTCGTCAGCTCCAGCTTGACCTCGTCAGGAATGATGTTGCGCTTGGTGCCGCCTTCAATGTGGCCGACCGTGACCACGGTAGGATCCTGCGGGTCTTCTTCGCGGCTGACGATGGTTTGAATTTGCGTGATGTAGAGCGCGGCGAGGGTGATGGGGTCGCGGCCTGCGCTGGGATAGGCCCCGTGTCCGCCGATGCCGCGAATCACCACATCGATCGATGTCGAACTGGCCGCCGAAGGGCCGCTGCGCACGCCCACCGTCCCCGCCGCAAGGCCATTCGTGTCGTGCAGGCCTATGATCCGGTCGGGACGTCCGAAGCGCTCGTATAAACGATCCGCGAGCATGGACTTCGCGCCGTCAATCGTCTCCTCCGACGGCTGGCCGACGAGGATCAGCGTACCGTGCCATTGCGATTTCATCGCGACCATGGCGCGCGCCGTGCCGATCATCACCGTCGTGTGCACATCGTGCCCGCAGGCGTGCATCACGCCCACCGTCTGGCCGGCCCGGTCCTTCATGGTCACGTGGCTCGCATACGGAACGCCGGTCTCTTCGACGATAGGCAGCGCGTCCATGTCGGCGCGCACCATCAGCGTCGGGCCAGCGCCGTTCTTCAGAATGCCGACCACGCCGTACGCCTGTGATCCGTCGGGATAGCGCCCCACCCGTTCCGTGACGGTGTAGCCGGCATCGCGCATCGCTGCGGCCAGGATGCCGGAGGTGCGCGCTTCAAAGTGCGAGAGCTCGGGGTGAGCGTGGATGTCTTTATACGCGTCTACCAGCGCCGGGGTTTCGGAATTCACGAACGTGGGAACGGTGTCCTGGGCTCTGGCGGCGGTCGACAGTGAGAGGCACAACCATCCTGCAATCGCGAGGCTTCGCAAGGGCTCTCCTGGGGAAAGAATTGGGGGACAGTATAGCGCGAGGGCGCGTGGCTCTTGCCTCAGCTCCCTTAAGAAAGCTTCTCAGACAACAACTGTGGATGCCATGCTTCCACGGTCGTGTAGCGGCCGAAATCGCGCTCGTTGAAAGTCAGGATTCGCTTTACTCCATGCACATGCATGGCAGCCACCAGACGGGCGTCGTGAACCTGTGCGCCCGAAACTCTATGCGCAACAATCAACTTTCGCCACTCCCGATGCACAGCAAGGCTATCAGGGAGAATGTCCAGGGCGTCCTCGATAACCCCAGCCCGCAAATCCGCTTCCTCGGTACTGAGTCCGTATCCATTTCGGTCAGGTGGTCTGGTACAGGTGTTCCAAAACTCGGCAAGGTTCTGCGAGGAATAGCTCAATGTGCTGCCCTGCCGAATCAGGTTCTCGATGACGCGGTTCACCAGAATGTAATCCCGATCATCCGGCTTGACCCACCTGATCAGGATGTTGCTGTCGATCAGGTATGCGCCGTTTGGCATTCAGGTGCGGTCCTCGTAAAAGCTCTCGCGCGTGAAGCTCTCTGTCGACAGAGTGGGCAGTCGTTCTGAGTCTTTGGCGAGGACATCGAGCATGGCGCGAAATCCTACGATCGTCAGATTGCCAGAACGATGGGCGGCTGATGCCAGAACCTCCTGCAGCAAATTGCCAGCATAGGTCTCTGGGGGAACGCCGCGCGCCTGGGCTTCCTCAACGAGCCGGGCCTCGCTTTCCGGGCTGAGTTCAACTTGAATTGTCACGGGCGGTCGCCTCAGAACCATTATCCGATGGTTGCGGGGATAAAGTCGATTCCCAGTCGGTTGGGCAAAACGGCGGTCTCAGTGATGTCGCTTCACCGCCAGAACCGCGTTTAATCCGCCAAACGCAAACGAATTCGACAGCGCCAGCGATGGGCTGGCAGGTTCGTTCTCGATCAGCACGTGGTCGAGACCAAGCGCTGGGTCAACGACGGCGCCGACCAGCCCAGCGTTTACCGGCAGCAAGTTCGCCCGCAACGCCAGCACCGTCGCCAGCAACTCCATCGCGCCCGACGCCCCAATGGCGTGACCGTGCAGCCCCTTCGTCGAGCTGATTGGAAGCGTGCGCGCCCGTTCGCCGAAAACGCGATGCAACGCCTCCGCTTCGACGCGGTCGTTGACTTCAGTTCCAGTCCCGTGCGCGTTGATGTAGCCTACATCGTCGGGCGTGGCCCGGGCATCTTCAATCGCGCGCAGCATGGCGGCTGCAGGTCCGGCGAGATTCGGCTGAGTGATGTGGTACGCGTCGGAGGACATGCCGAACCCGACGATCTCCGCGAGAATTTCCGCCCCACGCGCCCCGGCCGATTCCAGACTCTCAAGCGCAAAGACAGCAGCGCCTTCGCCGAGGGTCATCCCGTCGCGGTCGGCAGCGAAAGGGCGGCACGCCGTGGGCGAGACAACGTGGAGGCTGTCCCACGCCTTGAGGAATACGTAGGTGAGCGGCGCTTCGTGCGCGCCAGTCAGCGCAGCCCGCACCGCTCCCGACCGCACCATGTGAAACGCGAGCCCGATGGCATGCGTACCCGACGCGCATGCGGTGCTGACAGCGAACGCCGGGCCGGTAATGCCATGCTCCATGCTCACGAGGCTCGTGCCCGCGCTCGCCATGACCCGTGGCACCGTCAGCGGATGGATCCGGCCACCGTGCTTATGCAGCTTCTCCGCCTCACGGTCTTCTGTACTGCGGCCGCCGACGGAGCAACCGAGAATGATAGCGATGGAGTCGGAGGGATGAGCGGCGACGATGCCCGACTGCGTGACCGCCTGGCGCGCTGCGGCAATCGCAAAGGCAGAGGACCGCTCGGCGATCTGCCGCTGGCTGGCAGTAAGCCACTCCTCCTGTCGAAAATCTTCAACCGTCGCCGTCCGAGTGAAGTGCAGGTCCGGCGGGCGGTCCGTCATCTCGCGAATCCCGCTGCGACCGGCAAAGAGACTCTCGCCGAAGCTCGCCGCATCCTGCCCGATGGGCGTGATGCATCCCACCCCGGTGATGACCACGCGCTTCATCCGGTTGTAGACAGGTCAGCGCTCTTCTGGCGCACCGCTTCTTCGATCCCCGTCACCATGTCGCGCACCGTCTTGATCTGCTCAAGCTTGCTCTCGGGGATTTCGATGTCGTACTTCTCTTCGAGATCGAAGGCGAGGCTGACGCGGTCGAGCGAGTCGAGCGCCAGCTCTTCAAGGGTGCTGTCGAGTCGAATCTGTTCCGGCGCTATGCTCTTTTGTTTCGCGATAAGTGCGATGCACTCGTCGGCAACCTGACTCATCGGCAACTCCGTGCCCTGCATTGTGCAGAATACATGCTCATGGTGTCCCGCCTGGGCTCGCCTGATCAAGCAGGGGACTCTTTGAGTACGCCGCGCGCGACGTGACTCCCAACGAGGGCGAAGAAGAAACGAAAATCCGCGCTAAAATAGGCGGATGCTGTCCCCGGTGACCCCAGTCCCGGAGAATCTCCCGGACCTTTGCATTCCCGAAAGCCTCAAGTGGGCGCACCCGCTCGTCCAGGAGTGGTTCGTCCGCCGCTTCTCGACGCCGACGGAGCCCCAGGAGCAGGGCTGGCCGGTGATATTGCAACAGCGGCCGGTACTTATTTCCGCGCCGACGGGCTCCGGCAAGACCCTGGCGGCGTTCCTCATCTGCATTGACGGGCTGATCCGCAAGGCGATTGAAGGCCGCCTCGGCTGCGAGACCGAGGTGGTGTACGTCTCCCCGCTCAAGGCGCTGTCGAATGACGTCCAGAAGAACCTGGAACTCCCGCTGCGTGAAATTCAGCAACTGGCACTCGAGCGCGGATATCTATGCCCGCCGGTGCGCGCTGCCGTGCGGACTGGCGATACGTCCGCCGCCGAGCGGCGCGCCATGCTGAAGACGCCGCCCCACATCCTGGTAACGACGCCGGAGTCGCTGTACATCCTGCTCACGGCTCGGCAGAGCCGCGAACATCTTCGCCGCGTGCACACGGTCATCGTGGATGAGATTCACGCCATAGCGGACGACAAACGCGGATCGCACCTGGCGCTGAGTCTGGAGCGGCTGGATGCTCTTGTGACGGGCGAGAACGCGCTCATGGTCGGGGCGAGTCTGCTCAAGTATCCGCCACCGTTACGTATTGGATTGTCGGCGACGCAAAATCCGATTGAGCTGGTCGCACAATTTCTCGGCGGCACGCGTGGAAACGAAGTTCAGATTGTGCAGGCGGGCCAGAGGCGCAAACTGGACCTCGCCATCGAGGTTCCGACGGATGAATTGGGCTCCGTCGCGACGATGGCGATTTGGGAGAGCGTGTACTCGCGGCTGGCCGAGCTGACGCTCGAGCATCGCTCGACGCTTGTGTTTGTGAACACGCGGTCGATGGCGGAGCGGCTGGCCTTCCAGCTCGGCGAACGGCTGAGCGCGGAAAATGTCGCGTGCCATCACGGAAGCTTATCGCGAAAGCTGCGTCTGAATGCTGAGCGTCGACTCAAGGCCGGCGAAATTCGCGTGCTGGTGGCGACCGCTTCGCTGGAGCTGGGCATCGACATTGGAACCGTCGATCTGGTGTGCCAGATTCAATCGCCGCGGGCGATTTCCGTCGCCATGCAGCGCGTGGGCAGGGCAGGACACTGGCGCGGAGCTATTCCCAAAGGGCGTTTCTTTGCAGTAACCCGCGACGACCTCATGGAACAAGCAGCCCTGATCCGGGCAATGCGCAGCGGAGTGCTGGATCGGCTGGAGATTCCCGCAAAACCATTTGACGTGCTCATGCAGCAGATTGTGGCTGCATGTTCCGCAGAGCCGTGGGAGGAGCGGACGCTGTTTGAGGTCTTCCGTCGTGCGCAGCCGTACCGCGATTTAGAGTGGGCGGAGTTCGACCAGGCACTGACGCTGCTGACCGAAGGCATCGAGTCGAGCCGCGGCCGCTATGGCGCGTATCTTCTGCGCGACCGCGTGCAGGCCCGCGTGCAGGCGCGGCGCGGCGCGCGAACCACTGCCATCACCAATGGTGGCGCGATTCCGGATACGGCCCTGTTTCCCGTGATCCTGCAGCCGGAAGGCGTACAGATTGCGACCCTCGATGAGCACTTCGCAGTTGACTCGTCACCCGGCGACGTGGTGCAGCTGGGCAACGCCAGCTGGCGCATCCAGCGTATCGAGTCCGTCGGTCGCGTGCTCGTTGAGGACGCGCACGGCGCGTCTCCCACGCTCCCCTTCTGGTTTGGCGAAGCGCCGCAACGGACGCAGGAGCTGTCGCAGTTTGTCGCGGACCTTCGCGAGGAGATCGACCGGCGGACGCGCAATGTGCTGCCGGGGTATGTGAGCCAGGCGAATCCCGAAGTTGCGGATGCGGCTGCGTTTCTCAAGACAGAATGCGGCGTGGACGATGCTGGAGCCGTTCAGCTGATTGCTTATATCGCGGCGGGGCGCGCGGTGCTGGGCACGGTTCCTTCTGTAACTACCATTGTTGCAGAACGCTTCTTCGACGAGGGCGGAGGGATGCAGCTCATCCTGCACGCGCCGTTTGGCGGGCGAATCAACAAGGCGTGGGGCCTCGCCCTGCGGAAACGCTTCTGCCGCGGGTTCAATTTTGAGCTGCAGGCAGCAGCAACAGATAACGGGCTGAACATCTGCCTGGCCGAGCAGCACAGCTTTCCGCTGAGCGACGTATTCCATTTTCTGACGACGGAAACCGTGACAGAACTGCTGGAGCAGGCGTCGCTGGCTGCGCCCGTCTTCAAAACGCGCTGGCGCTGGGACGCGTCGCGTAGTTTGCAACTGTTACGGTTCCAAAAAGGAAAGAAAGTAGCACCGCAGATACAGCGCATCCGCTCGGACGATCTCCTTGCCAGCGTTTTTCCGCAGGCCGCTGCGTGTTTCGAGAATATCGAGGGCGATATTCAGATTCCGGATCATCCGCTCGTGAAGGAAGTGATGCGCGATGTGCTGCAGGAGGCGATGGATCTCGAGGGACTGAAGAATGTACTAACCGCGATGCACGACGGGCGCATCAAATGCGTCGCGGTGGACACCACGACGCCGTCGGCGTTTTCGCACGAGCTGATCAATGCCAATCCATATGCATTCCTGGACGATGCGGGACTCGAGGAGCGGCGGACGCGGGCGGTGCGGATGCGCGGCGTGGTTCCGGATGCGGTGCTGGGCGAGGCTGGGAGGCTCTCCCCCGCGGCTATCGCTGAAATTCGGCAGGAGATTTGGCCCGATATCCGCGACGAGCATGAATTGCACGACTTGCTCTGCGCGCTGGTGGTGGTGCCGGTGCAGGTGCTGTCCTGGAACGGAGCTTGCCTGGATTGGGACATTTTTCTGGGGCGCCTCGAGCGGTCAAATCGCGTCACGATAGCCCGCCGGTCGGCTCCTGGAATCGGCGAAATGGCGTATTTCGTCGCAGCGGAGCGTGCCGATTGGCTGCGCGTCCTGTGGCCCGAAGTGGAATTCCCTGTGGAAATGTTGAAAACTCCAGGAGAAGTACCTGATTACAGTGACGTTTTGAAGAAAACGTTACAGGGATGGTTACAAATTCTCGGGCCGGTGACATCGTCCGGTTTTGCGGAGCGGCTCGGGCTCGATTCGGGCCAGATTTGGCAACAAATGGTGCGGCTGGAATCGACGGGAATCATCCTGCGTGGCGTCTTCGAGGGCAAGTCCGGGGCGGCGCCGTTGCCCGACGTCGACGTGGAATGGTGCGAGCGGCGAATTCTGCAGAGAATCCATCGGCGGACGCTGAACACCCTCCGAAAACAGATTGAGCCCGTGACTCCGGCAGCTTACATGCGGTTTCTGCTCGACTGGCAACATCTCGGCGAGCGGCGGCAACTGACCGGCGAACAAGGATTGCTCGAAGCGCTGCGGGGCCTCGAGGGATTTGAGGCGCCCGCCGCGGAGTGGGAGCGGTCAATCCTCCCCCAGCGTGTGGAGGGGTACGATCCGCGGTGGCTCGACGCACTTTGCCTGACCGGCGCAGTGGGATGGGGGCGGATTTCCCCGCATCCTGCTTTTGCTGACGCGGCCAGCGGCGGACCAAGGCGCGTGGTCCCGACCAGCATGGCGCCGGTTACGTTTTTCGCTCGCGAAGAGGCGCTGTGGATGGATTTGTGCCTGTCACAGCGACAAATTCCTGAATCGAATCTGACCTCGTGCCTCAGCGAGCTCGCGAACCGCGTGCGATCATGCCTCGGCGAGCGCGGGGCGATGTTTTCGGCGGATCTCATCCGGCTCCTGGGTGCCCCAGCGGAAGAACTGCATCGCGCATTGTGGGAATTAGTTGCAGCGGGGCTGGTAAATGCGGATGGGTTTGATAGCTTGCGGGTGCTCATCGATCCGCAAAGGAAGCGGGCGTTTGCTGCGCCGGCATCCATGGCGGGCAAAGCGAAGAGCGCGGGGAGAAATGCTTCAGGACGGTGGGCGCTACTGGCCGATCCGGGCGTCGGCCAAATTAATTTTGGCGAAAAGAAACCCGATGCGGAAGCGGCTGCCCAGGCCGCGGCGAAGCGCGATGCGCAGGTGGAGTCGGCGTGTCAGATGCTGCTGCGGCGCTATGGAGTGGTGTTCCGCGATGTGCTCACGCGCGAGACGACGGTCCCCGCGTGGCGCGAACTGGTCGGGATGTTCCGGCGTCTGGAAGCACGCGGCGTCGCACGCGGCGGCCGGTTTGTTTCTGGATTTGGCGGCGAGCAGTTCGCACTTCCGGAGGCGGCCGATGCGCTGCGGGCCAATCGCACCCGGACATTGGCCGATATGCCTCCGTTGACAATGGCGGCGGCGGATCCCATGAACCTGGTCGGCGTTGTGATTCCAGGCGAAAGAACTGCGTCGATTGCGGGCAACACGGTCACGCTGCCGCTGCCGCCGGCCGAGGCCGAGGCGGCCGTGGTGGAGATGCCCGTGACGGGCAGCTTCGCGTTCGCCGCGTCACCGCTCGAAGGCGGCGCAATTGCCTGAGCCGTCCTCGCGCCCCGAACCCGAGAACAAGGCGCTCGTTGAGGGCGTGGACTTCTATCGCGAGGGACCATACGTGGTGTTCACCGAAGCGTTCCATCGGCGCCGTGGGTATTGCTGCGGGTCGGGCTGCCGGCATTGTCCGTGGCCAGATAAGCGCAGCCCCGAGTCTACGAACCAGAGATCTGACTCCGCCTGATTCCTACTGCACCCGCCCAACATAAACGCCAAAGGGCCCGAGCTGAATCGAGTGCAACGAAGCAGGGTCCGCTGCGCCCGGCGTCTTCAGCAGCGTCTTCAGGTGTGTGCCGTGCACGCCCTGCGCGCTCAGATCGAAGCTGACGCTCTGCGGCTGGTCGGTGAAGTTGCACGCGACCACGACCGCCTCCCCGTTGTCGGATTTACGCAGCCACGATAATACGTGCTCGTCGGCAGTATTGAGCATGGTCTCTGCGCCGTCGTGCAGCGCGGGGTCGCTCTTCTTGAGCGCGATGAGCTGCTGGTACCAATGCAGCATCGAATCGGGCTCGTGCTCTTCTGCGGCCACGTTGATGTTTGCATAGCTCGGAGGAATCGGCAGCCAGGTCTTTACCCCTCGTGGCGAAAAGCCAGCGTCAGGACCGTCGTTCCACTGCATCGGAGTGCGCTCGCCGTCGCGCCCCTTCTCCTTCGGCCAGCCGGTGATGCCGATGGGATCCTTCACGTCCTCCTTGCGTGTGGGCGGCGTGGTGACCATCCCGATTTCGTCGCCGTAGTACATCATCGCTGTGTCGCGTGATGCGAACAGCACCGCCGCAATCACGTGGCCCACATCGTCGTGGTGCGGATTGTGATCGTAGCGATCCCAGCGCGGGTTGTCGTGGTTGTCGAAAACGAAAAGCGGCTGTTCGTCCTCTATCTCCGTCTCGGCCTCGTTGACGCGCTGGCGAAACGTGTTCGTGTCGAAGCGATTGATGAAGCCGACCTCCATATCCATCGGCAGATCGAGCTCGTCGTTGTGCGGACCGTACATTTTGCGCAGGTCGTCGACAGACCGAAGATACGTCTCCCCGATGAGCACGACTTTGCGCCCATGCGTCTGATCGGCAACCTGGCGCAACTCGCGCAACACATCGTGGACCTCAGGCAGATTGTCAGTCTTGAGCGTATCCACCTCTTTATCGCCGTACGCATTGATGAGCGGCTTGCCGTCGGGTCCCAAAACGTAATTCTCGTCGGTGTCGGTGGGGTCCTCGAAAAGCGAAGTGATCGCGTCGAGCCGAAAGCCTACAACGCCGTGTTGGATCCAGAAGCTCTCCACGCCATACATCGCTTTGCGAACCTCGGGGTTGTTCCAGTTGAGGTCGGGCTGCTGGATGTAAAAACGGTGGTAGTAGTACTGCCCGGTCTTCGCGTCCCTATGCCATGCGGAGTGGCCGAAGACGGAGAGCCAGTTGTTAGGCGGCTCGGGTTTGCCATCGACCATCTTCGGGTCGTGCCACATGTACCAGTCACGCCTGGGATTGGTACGCGAACTGCGCGACTCGACGAACCACGGGTGCTTGTCGGAGGTGTGGTTCAGCACCAGATCCATGATGATGCCGATGTTGCGCTTGCGCGCTTCGGTCACGAGGCGATCGAAATCGGCGAGCGTACCGTATTGCGGATCGATATTTTCGTAGTCGGAGATGTCGTAGCCAAAGTCGACCTGCGGCGACGGATAGATGGGCGTCAGCCAGATAGCGTCGATGCCCAGCGACTGCAGGTAGTCGAGCCGCGAGGTGACGCCGTTCAGGTCGCCGATCCCGTCCCCGTTCGAATCCTGAAAGCTGCGCGGATAGATTTCGTAGATGACGCCGTTCTTCCACCAGTTCGGATTCTGGTGGGCGGAAGCTGTGGAGGCCGCGCTCTGCTGGGCGCTGCGGGCTGGGCTCAAAACCGCAAGAGCCAGCGCGAAGAAGGCACACGAAAGGCCGCGAGCCGCTGCTTTCATTTTGTTGTTCACTCTCAAAGAAATCGCACTTCGTTTGGCCGCTCTGTTCGCGGCGGCTCAATGTCAACCAAAAAAGCTACCACAAGGGAGGGTTCGCGCGTGGACACGCTCTGATTCCCGAACCTCGCCCGCTGTACTCTGTAGGGCATGAGCAAGCTGTCGCACTTCGACGATGCGGGCGCCGCACGCATGGTGGATGTGAGCGCGAAACCAGCCTCGCGTCGCGAAGCGGAGGCCTCAGCCTTCGTCGCGCTGAGCGACGACGCGCTGGCGGCGCTGCCGCGGAATCCCAAGGGCAATCCCCTCGAGGTGGCGCGGATCGCCGGCATCCAGGCCGCGAAACGCACGGCGGATCTCATCCCCATGTGCCATCCGCTGCCGCTGACCTTCGTCGACGTGCGCGCAGACGTCGTACCCGGCGGAATCGCCATCCGGGCGACGGCGGCTACCACCGCAGCCACGGGCGTGGAGATGGAGGCGATGACGGCGGCGGCTGTTGCAGCGCTCACCGTCTACGACATGTGCAAGGCCATCGACAAAAGCATCTCCATCCGCGATCTCGTACTCGAACGCAAAACCGGCGGCAAAAGCGGCGACTATCTGCGCAAATCCTGAACGAGTAACTTGCCGCTCCGTTCCTTCTCCCGGAAACGCGATAATGCGAACATGCCCCTTCGCTCCGAAGCGCGCCGCTGGACGTGGGTGGAGAGCGCGGTGCTGGCCGGATATGCGATCGTCGTCGCGCTTGGCATCGCATGGCATGAGCCCTGGGCGGATGAAGCCCAGGCCTGGCTCCTGGCCCGCGATCAGGGTTTCTGGCGCCTGATGTTGCATGCCGTCCGCTACGAAGGCAGCCCAGGCTTATGGCACGCGCTGCTATGGGTGCTGGCGCGGCTGCACTTCGGCTACATCGGCATGCACTGGGTCGCCGGCGCATTCGCAGCCGCCGGCGTCTTTGTGCTGCTGCGATGGTCGCCCTTTCCGCTGATCCTGCGTGTCCTGCTGCCCTTTGGATTCTGGCTGGCATACCAGAACGCCGTGATCGCGCGTGGCTACGTGCTCTTCGCGCTGCTCGCGTTTTCCGCCGCGGCCCTCATTCGCAATATGTCCGCCAACAATCTCCGCCCGATGCCGGATGGCAAAGACTCCGCGCGATCGTCCACGCTCATCTGGCTGGCCGTGATTCTCGGCCTGATGACCAACCTCTCCGTGCACGGCTTCGTGGCCTCGTTCGGATTTGCCATCGCGGTATGGCCGGTCCTGCGCCGCAGAACACGTGCGGGATCGCCGGTAAGGAAAACCACTCCCGCCCTCATCCTTGGCTCCTTCTGGCTGTTCGCTGTGGCGACCACCCTGCCGCCGAGCGACGTGAACCTTGCCGCGGGAAAAAACCTGGAGCGATCGACGGAGAAGATTTGGGCCAGCTTCGGAGATAAATATGCGAAGTCGCAGCTGGCGGCGGATCACACGGGCGGCGTCCGGCCGGGAGAGCTCACATCGGCGCCCCCTCTTGAATTCCACCGAGCGGGAGCGGAGGCCCTCTGGCATAAGTTCGCGCGGGTATTGTCCCTGCTGACATTTCCCATCTCGAATTTTCGCTGGCTGGCGCTCGCCGTCTGCGTTCTGATCGTCGCGCAGGCGCTCGCCTTCCGGCCAGTACCGGACGCCCCGCAGCTGGGCTGGATCGGCCTTCTGCCCTGGGCGCTGATGGTGCTGGTTTTCACCTCGATATACATGGCGCCGCGCCACGCTGGAATGTTGTGGGTGGCGCTCGTCGCCTCGCTGTGGCTGACCTGGCCTGAGACCCGGCCCGAAACCTTGTCCTCGGGCTCTGTCACCACAAGCCGCAAACTCTGGCTGCACCGCATCACACTGGTCCTGCTGGTACTCGTAGCGCTCGATCAGGCCTGGTGGACCGCACACAGCGTGTGGGCCGATGTGCACCAGCCCTACTCCGGCGACGTCGCGATGGCGAAGTTCCTCGAATCCCAGCCTCCCGGCCAGCGCATCGCAGGCTTTTACTACGACACCGTCGGCCCCGCGGCGTTTATCCGTCACAAGGTGTATTTCAATCAGCCGACGGCGTATTGGGTCTGGACGCGCAAGCTGCGCACGAATCAGCAGGCGCCGGCAACCATCGTCACTCATCCGGATCTGATCGTCGTGGGTGCGTTCGACTGGGGTGCGGGCGACGGCAGCATCACCGACGATTGGATTGCGCCCAACCTCTCAGAACTGAACCGCGTTCCTCTCAACGATTTGTTCGGAATCGTTCCTTATGCCGAAGCGCACGGCTATCGCGAGACCCACCGCTTTTGTGGCCACGCCTTCATGCGCGACGGATACTCGGAATACCTCTGCCAGATCGCGCTCGAGCCCGCGCAGAATCCGATCCACTGATCCTGGGTTCGCGCACCCAGAATCCCCGCGGCCCCATGCCAATTCGCGGTATCATCGAACAGCAGGCAGACTGGACGGCCGCTGCCGCGGAGCGAGAGCAACGCGGTGGAGGAAAGTCCGGACTCCGGAGGGCAGTGTGCCGGATAACATCCGGGACCTGAGCTTCAAGGCTCAGGGACGGCAAGTGCCACAGAGAATATACCGCCCGGGCTTCGCAAGGAGCTCAGGGTAAGGGTGAAAAGGTGCGGTAAGAGCGCACCGCTCCGGCGGTAACGGCGGAGGCAGGGTAAACCCCACACGGAGCAAGACCAAATAGGGAACGAGTCCGGCAGTAATGCCGGCACGCGCCGGCCCGGCGCGGCAGCCTCCGCGAGGCGCCCCGTGAAGACGAAAGTCCTCACTGGGCGGAAGTTCCGGGTAGGTCGCTAAAGGCATTCTCTTCGGAGACTGCCGCGAGCGTTCGCAGCAATGCGGCGCCCAGAGGAATGGCCGTCCTCGACAGAATCCGGCTTACAGGTCTGTCTGCAAGAGCTCGATTGGGCTCGCATGGCCCCGGCTTTCCGATGAGGAGAGCCGGGGCCTTCAACTTTCTTCGATCAATCGCCTCTTCCTCTTTTGTTGGGTTGCGTCTTCGCGCCCAGGATCACGTCCCGGATTTCGAGCCCAGCCATTCCGCTGGAGTGAGGATGTCTATTTTGTAGAACGGATGAAGCGCGAGCAGATCGGCATCGCCGGTGAGAATCGTGTCTGCAGTTCCGTTGACCGCGAGCTCCAGAAACTTGTCATCTCTCGGATCGCGACAGGCGCGAATGGGACGCCAAATGGACACCAATTCCGCGACGTTCCCGATCTGGAGCAGAAACCCCTGCCGCTCTTCGACTGAGATGTAGCGATCGAATTTCGGGCGAGCGAGAACATCGACCAATTCCAGCATGGTCGCTTCAGAAACGAGCAATTGCTCCTCGTCAACTATTTTGCGAACCGCACGGCCCGGGACCGACCCGGGAAAGATCAGCCTGCTGATCAGCGCGTTAGTGTCAACGACCAGCCGCTGCCGAGTCGTCATCGGAAAGCAGTCGCTCCAGAATCTCGGGCGTCAAGCCACGGGCGGCGGCCTTTTCCGCAACCTGGTCGCAAAACCGCTGAAACTCCGCCGCCTTCAGCACACGGAGGCGCTCATATTCTTCTGCAGACACAACAACCGCCACGTCGCGATCATGTCGACGGATGACGACAGGTTCGCGCTGCGCTGTGTCGAGCAAGGCTGCCAGATTTTGCTTGGCTTCGGTGGCAGAAATCGAACGCATAGCTTAGTAGTTTAGCACAAAATAGACAAAATAGACAAAATAGAAAGAGACGACCCTTTGCTACGCCATTACTTCCATCGGCTCCGCGAACAGGCTCGACACGTATTCCAGCAGAAACAGCGGATGCACCGGCTTCGCCAGAATCTCAAACATGTTTCCCTTCTTCGCGGCCTCCTCCACAAGTGCCTGCGTTCCGTGATGTCCGGAGAACAGCACCAGCCGGCACTTTGGCCGGTTGGCCTTCAGCACCATGGCCAGATCGATGCCGTTCATACGCGGAAGCATCACGTCGAGGATCGCAAGGTCCGGTTCCCACGCCGCGATAATCTCAATCGCCTCTTCCGCCGAATGCGCACACCGAACCTCATAACCGCTCTTCGAAAAAATAACCGCCAGCGTCTCGGTGATCGCCCCATCGTCGTCGACGATGAGAATTCCGCGCGGGGTACAAATGCCCTTCAAAGGGCCTCCTGAAGATAAGCACCGATTTTTCGAACGAACGGGGTCCCGGCGCAGAGATTACTTCGTGCGCCCCCTCCCGTCACTGGCTTGAGCGGAATTTCGGCCAGTGCTCCTTACGATGCGCAAAAACGGGGCAAGCCAGCAGGTCTGCCGGCTTTTTCCGATGAAAACACGATTTCATCGTCATCGGAAATGCTCCCAGCCCACGGGTTCGAGAGAAATGTGCCGGCCATCGTTACTTTTCAGGACGACAAGCCGCTGCCCGCGGCTCGCCTTGCGCATCACCCCGATGCGATGGATCGGCACCTCGGCCATTTTGCGCGGGATTCGAGCTTGGGGCGACGCAGTGAACAACAACTCGTAGTCCTCACCCCCGTGGAGGGCCAGTTCCAAAACACTCCGGGACTCCGCAGCCAGCGGGTGGATGGGCAGCGCGGCCTCCTCGACTACGGCCGCCAATCCCGAAGACTGGCAGAGATGGGTCAGGTCGGTAGAAAGGCCGTCGCTGACGTCGATCATCGCGTTTGCCAGCTCGCGCAACCTGCGGCCCACAGCAACGCGCGGCTCTGGAAAGAGGTGTGGATGACCCGCCAATGCATCAGTCAGCTTGCCAAACTTCCTGGGATACCTCGATAGGGCGAGCAACTCGGCCGCCGCGCCGCCCAACGTCCCGGTGACATAAACAATATCGCCGGACCTCGCCCCCGATCGCAGCACGGCTCCGCCCCGCGGAACCTGCCCCACCGCCACAATGTCGGCCGCAATCAAGCCGCCGCGTCCCTGGGAGATCGCGGGCGACTCCGCCGTGTCGCCCCCGGCGAGCGGAACACGAAGCTTCTTGGCCAACGCCAGAAATCCCGTCAGGAAACGATCCACCCAATCGGCGGCAAGGCGTCGAGGAACAGCCAGCGACAGAAACACCGCCACCGGCTCAGCCCCCATCGCGGCCAGATCGCTGAGCCCGCGCGCCAGGCAACGATGACCGATCGATTCGGGCGGATGCCAGTCGCGGCGGAAGTGTGTCCCCTCCAGCGAAAGATCCGTCGTCACGCAGATTTCGTGGCTTGTCTTCGGCCGCAACACGGCGCAATCGTCACCAATGCCCAGGCGCAGTGCACGAGAAGCGGACCGCGCACGACGCCGGATCGCCTCAATCAGGGCAAGCTCCCCAGGAACGCTGCGAGATGACACGGAACGAGCCAAAACATTACCTGCCAACAGGATAACCGGGAGATTCTCTTCTCGCGCACCGCCGCCCGGCCTGTCGACATCCGGCCCGCACGGGTTTAGCAGTTGAATACCCTGTTATCCACTTGATTTACACAAGACCAAACGCATGTAATTGAACCACCGCAATCAGTAGGAGGTGTTTCATGGCGAATGAAGCCTGGCTCGACAGCACGGGTGTCCGCGTGACCTCGGAGGATGGCAGAACCTCCTACCTTTACGAAGTCGACTCCTCGGGCAGCAGAACCCGCAGGGAAGTCCCGGAACACAAAGCCGACGGCGCGACCGACACATTCATCTCCTCGCGGGATCTCGACGACCTGTTCTGGGGGCGGAGAGAAAAGCGCGCTTAACCCTCCGCGTCCCGCCGCCTGACCTCGCCTAACGAACCGGGTCTATTCTGAACGGAGAGAGTATGCCTGGTCAGATTGAAGCCCTCAAAGAAAAGCTGGAAAAATTCACTTCGTCCGGTACCGATCCCGTCGGTGATCGTGCGGCCATGGAGGCTTTCCTTGAGCTCCGGCTGGCGCTCGAGGCCGGTTTGGTGCGCGCGGCCGAGCCAGACCCCACCACAGCCACCGGCTGGCGCGTCAACGCCTGGGTGAAGCAGGGCATCCTGCTCGGCTTTCGCCTGGGACAGCTGAAATCCTTCGCTGCCGGCCTTTCCTTCATCGACAAAGATACTTTTCCGGCCCGCCAGTTCTCACCGGACCAGGGAATTCGCATCGTGCCCGGCGGCTCTTCGGTGCGGGCCGGGGCTTATCTGGCACGCGGCGTAGTGGCCATGCCTCCCATGTATGTCAACGTAGGCGCCTACGTCGATGAGGGCGCCTTGATCGACTCCCACGCCCTGGTCGGCAGTTGCGCACAGATCGGCAAGCGCGTCCACCTGAGCGCGGCCGCCCAAATCGGCGGTGTGCTGGAGCCGGTCAACGCCAGCCCGGTCATCCTCGAAGACGACGTCCTCGTAGGCGGCAACTGCGGTGTCTACGAAGGCGCTATCGTGCGCAGCCGCGCGGTTCTGGCGGCGGGAACCGTGCTGACCCGCGGCACTCCGGTCTACGATGTCGTCCGTGGCGAGGTGCTGCGCGCTGAGGGAGACATGCCCCTCATCATTCCCGAAGGCGCGGTCGTGGTCCCCGGAGCGCGTGCTGTGACCAAAGGCAAAGCGAAGGACTGGAATCTCAGCGTTTACACACCCGTGATCGTCAAATATCGCGATGAGAAGACGGAGCTGAGTCTGACGCTCGAAGAATTGCTGCGGTAGCCGCTGCCCACCTGCTGCTCACAGGCCGTTAAGCTTCGCGCTCCTGCGGCTCATGGAGAAAAGGCAGTGGCGTACCGTTGTTGCCCGCCCAGCGAATGCTGGCGATCAGGTCGCCCATATTCGGAATCGTGATTCTCTGCGCGGGTAGATATAGCCCAAGGCAGTTTTCGTCCCACAACTGATTGGCCATCAGAAAAAGCAGCTTGTAGCAGGACGGCCACTCCGATTCCGGCATCCTGGGCCCCTCCGGATAATCGACGGCAAGCCACGCATTGTGCCGGTCCCAGGCCCGTTGACGCGCCTGGTTGGGCTCGTGCCCCGGGCTACGATACCGCGATCGGCCAGTGCGGAGGCCGAACAGCACATCGGACACGCGTACCAGCCATTTTCCTCTCCGCGGCCGGCCAGCCACCGAAGGCGGGCTCTCCGTTCCGCCCCACGCCTGCGCCGCCAGTTCCAGCGCTCTCTCCCGGGTAAGTTCCATCGGCGACTCCAATAACAAGACCACGGAGGGACACGGCTCCCCTTCTTCATTCGGAGAGCCGGAAACTACGCTCCCCAGAAACCGGATCGCATGTCGGATCATCGCGGGACCTATCTTACGATAAGCACGGGGCTCGCGGAAGAAAAAGTTTTTCCTGGATAACAAGCGTGATAACTAGTCTGTTAACCTATATATAACTAGAGCGATTCAAGAGGCATTGCGCCGGACCGCGGTGAAAGCCCCCCAATAACAGCCAGACCCTCGGCGATCGGTGTCCTCATCCGCCGCCCGCGTCCGCCCTGCGCCTCATTCCATTTCAACGGCTTCCCGCTCGATTGCCTGATTGGTCATGAAGCGCTCCAGGGCCTGCATCGCGCAGCCCTGACCGCAAAGATGGCGCATCTCGGGATTGCGGCTTTCCGCGAAGTTCCACGGCAGAAGGGTGAACCGCTGGCTCGGCTGTCCCTCGTCGAAGCACGGAACGTCCCCCAGCACGAACATCCACCAGTGATTAGAGTCCCCCTTCTTCTTGCCGCAGATGTCGCAGGTGAAAGATACCTCCCAAACCATCCCTACTCCTCGAGAAACAAATCTATGCCTAAACTACAACGGAATTGATGCCGCAACAGTAGCTCTTCCGGGGGACTCTGGACTTCGCGCCGTCATGCTCGTATGGTATTTCCACATGGTTTGCACACGCTGTAAGGCTACCGAATTCCGCCTCTCCAGCCTGCGCTTTCGCGACCTGGAACACCTCGCCGTCCTCCAGTACCCAATGCGCTGCCGTTACTGTCATCACCGCGCCTACGGTAGCCTGCTGCTGGCGCTCGTCTTGTTCCAGCTGCGCCGCCATCACTTCGGTTCGAAAGGGGCGGTCTGAGCTGATTACTGCGGAGCAGGACCCCGCACGATCTGCACCAGATTGTCCGGCTGAATGTGCTTCGCAAAAGCGGCCTTGACATCGTCGGCTGTCAACGCGGAGTACTTCTTCGCCGCCACAATCGGCTCATCCAGCGGCAGTCCGATCTCCGCGCGCCCCAGCAGCCCTCCGGCAACCGCCTCTTCACTCGACTCCCCCAGCGGGATCGAGCGCAGCAGCAACGCCTTCGCCTGGTGTAGCTCGGCGTCGGACACATTCTGCGTCCGCATCTGCTCCAGATCGCGAATGATCAGCCCCTTCGCCTTCGATACATTCGGCGGATCGCACCCGTAGGTTACGGTATAGTTGGCCCTCGTCTCCGAGGCTCCCATTGCGACGTCGACGTTATAAACGTAGCCCGCCACCTGTCGCAGGTCGTGATACAAACGCGTAGCGTAGAAGCCCCCGCCCAGTACATGATTGCCCAGTTGCAGCGGGTAATAATCCGGATCGAAGCGATTGACGTCAACCTGCTCCGCCAGTGTCACCGAATCCTGCACCGCCTGGGCGTCCGGAACCGTCGCCGCCGAAGATTTGTTCAGCGGGACCGCCGGCAAGGTCGTGTTCGGCTTATCGCCCGTCGCTTTCCAGTCGCCAAACCACTTCTCGATCACCGCCCGCGCGTCGGCAGGCGGAACGTCGCCAATCACCACGATCGTCGTCAAGTCCGGACGAACGGTCGCATCGTGGTATTGCTTCACCTCATCGAGCGTGAGCTTCGTGACCGTGGCCGGCGTCACCTCGCGCAGCACTGGATCGCCCGCCGGCACCAGCGCCAGCTCGAGCGCGCGCGACGTCCTGTAGCCCGGGCTCTGCAGATTCCCAGCCACGAATTGCGCCGTCTGCTGCTGCGTGACCTTGAAAGCCTGCTCCGGCAGCGCCGGATGCAGTTCGTTGTCGGCCAGCAGCTGCACCCCGCGCGAGAAATACTCCTTCAGCACCTTTACTGAAAAGCTGTACCCTGCGCTCTCATTCGCGGCAATGTCGTCGAGCGCCTTCTGGTACGCGATCCGGTCCAGCGTCGTCGTCCCATAGGAGTAAAGCTCATCCAGCACATCGCTCACCCCCTCCTGGCTCGGCGGCGTCTGCAGATCGCCATCGTGTTTCACCGTGCCCATCACCGTGACCGTGGGGCTTGTCGTATCGGTGCGAACAATCAGGCGAATTCCGTTCGGGAGCTTCGTGTCCGAAACAGAAACAAAGTTCGACGGCACCTGCAGCTCCGCCAGTTCTTTCGCCGCCCACGCCGGCAACTCAACAGGCTTCGTAGGCGCAGACGTGACCTTCTCGCTGCCTCCGAATCCCTTCTCCGCGACCGCCTCCCCGTTCGGCGCAGGCTTCAGCGTCGCCGTGATCGTGCTGGCGTTCAGCAGATACTGCTTCGCCACGCGGTTCACATCGGCCAGCGTCACTTTGCGGATGGCATCCACATCCTCATCCGGCGAGTTGCGCCCCTCGGCGGCCAGCGCGTTCGACCACACCTCCGTCAACTCCGGAATCGAATTCCGCTGGAACTCCGCCTGCGCGATCTCCGCCCGCTTGGCCGCGTCCACCAGATCGTCCGGCACGCCGTTCGCAGCATACTTGTTCACGATTTGCCGCAATTCTTCGAGAGGAGGCGTCGCATCCTGGCCGGCAGGCAATGCCACCACTCCGTAGCCGACGCTCGCCTTCGGATAAGCCTCCGCCAGTCCAAATTCCGCCGCCAGCGCCTTCCCCGCGGGCACCATCCCATAAATATCGCCGCGCTGGCTCGCCAGCACATCGGCCAGGATCTGCAACGCAGCGTAGTCCGGCGAGTCGGTCCCCGGCATGCGCCACGCGATGAACCCTAGAACATAAGGCAGGTTGCTGTCGAGTGTGAACGTCTCCGGTTTCACCGGCTGCAAATTAATAGCCGGGTGCGGCGGCAGCGGATGGCTGGGAATATCGCCGTAAAGATGCCGAATCTCCTCAAGGGTCGCAGCGGGTTCAACATCGCCCACGACGATCAGGATCATATTCGACGGCGTGTACCACTTGTCAGCGAACTCCTTCAGCATCGCCCCCGTAGTCTTGTCGAAGGAGGGGCGCGTTCCCAGCGCATCGTGCGCGTAGGGCGTGCCCGCGAACAAGTCCTGGTTGAGACGATCGACAAATTTATACGTTGGATTGGAGAGATCGCGCGCGACCTCCTGCTCGATCGCCCCCCGCTCCTGGTCCCACTCCGACTGCGAGTCGTCGATGCCGCGCACACACGCCGCCTCCGCCTCCAGCGCCACATCGACGTCAGCCGACGGCACCGTCTCAAAATACTGCGTGATGTTCTGCTGCGTGTCCGCGTTGTTATCGCCGCCCAGAAGCGCAAAAATGGCCGACGTCTGGTCGGCCGTCATCCCCTTGCATCCGCGAAACGCCATGTGCTCCTGCGCGTGCGCCATGCCGGGATAACCATCGGGCGTCTCATCCCCGCCCACCATGAAGTTGGCCTCGACCGTCACCACCGGCGCAAGCGTGTTGCGGATAATTACCACCCGCATCCCATTCGGGAAAGTCGCACGGGTGATCGAGGTTTCGGTGTCGGCGGCGCGGAGCATAGGCGCGGCGGCAAGAGACATCAGCATGACCAGAAATGGCAGAGTGCGCAGACCCTTCAAAACAATCCTCCGGGCAGAAGATGCCCTTTAAGGATGGTAATGGATGTGCGCTATAGAAGGATTGCGATCGCGAGGCGAGACAGGAATTGCGACCATCAGGCGGCCGCGGGAGCGGCCCGGGAAGGCGAACGTGATCGCCTCCCCTGACACTTGCTCACGGTTCTTACGCGTGTACGGGAACGGAGATCTTGTGGAAGGTCGAGTTAACAACCTCACACGTCTGAACCCGTGGTGTTCCGTCGATCACCTTGGAGAAGCTCTTCACCACTTCCGGATACGCGCTGGTGTTATAGGCTTCCGCATCCGACTTGTTGTCCCACAGACTGATGGCCGTCACTTCCAGCCCGTTGGAGCTGGCAATCGTGATTTCGTCCCTGAAACCCTTCTGTTTGCGCAGTAAGGGCAGAACCTGGCTCTCAAATACATTGCCGTACTCGGAAAGCATATTGGACTTCAGATGAACAGATACATTGCGTGCGAACATAGGTCCTCCTTAAGAGGCCATTGTTAGCTAAGGAGGGAGAACTTCAGATGGGCTGACTTAGTTCAGGAGACCTGAAAGAGGAGAAGGTTTCGTTACAGCAGTAACCGCCTCATCTCCAACTCTATCTGAATGCGGTAGCCTTGTCCACTAAAAACAGCTAAGTCGATAAGGTCAATGATGTTATCGGCAAGTCGAGTCTGAGTTGATCCTCAAGGTTCGCGCTCGCATACTGCTCGTGGTCGGCAGTTCGAACCCGAACCTGTAATGCAAGCTGATTCTCAGTGGGGCATAAATGGTCGGGACGGGCAGATTTGAACTGCCGACCCCTCGCACCCCAAGCGAGTGCTCTACCAGGCTGAGCCACGTCCCGACAACAGCAGAGGTCTACTCGCCAAGTTTAACACCTGCCTCCACCCGCGCCGCCCGCATACCCTCTACGTCTCCCGCCAACTCCGCCAGCGTCTCCTGGCGCGAGCGCAGCTCCTTCATCTCGTCCAGCCCCAGCCTCTCGGCGCAACCCGCAACCGTGCGCCATCCCCGCTCCACCAGAATCTGCCGGAACTCCGGATCGGTCGTCGTCGCCGCAATATCGCCCAGCGCGCGCAGCAGCCGAAGACTCACCGCCACGTCGCCCTTCGCATACATCCGAATCTGCTCGAAAGCCGCATCCAGCAGCCGCCCGAACTGCAGCCAGGACAGGCTCACCCGAATCACCCCCGGCGGATCATAAAGCAACTCCTCAGGCGGCTGCCGCGATACGAACCGAATCATCACCCGGCTCAGCTGATCCACGCAGTTGATGCCGGTGCTCGGGTCGTTCACCGCCGGCGAAATCGCCTTCAGCGCAATATCCACAATCTGCAGCACCCCGAACTCCACATCCTGCTGCAGCGTTCTCGTCGGCCCAAAGTCGAACGCCGCCAGAATCCTCTCCGCATCCGCAGCGTCGAGCCGGTCGCCTTTCGACACCATCATCAGCGGAACCCCCGCCGGGATGAACTGGCCCACGCGCCGCAGGATCCGAATCCGCACCCGATACTGCTTCGCCAGCGCCAGCAACCGCCGCGTGTCGACGAACCGGATATATCCGGATTCCGGGCTCACCAGCGCAATCTCCTCGGGAAATTCCCCGGGCACCATCTGTTTCAGCCGGTCCGGCTCCCAGGGCCGCGGCATCATCTCGTCGATGATCCCCTCGGTCTCCCGCGCAATCCGGTCCACAATATGGTTCACGCTGATCGCTTGCGAAATGTGGTGAATGAAAAACAGCAGCCATCCCACGCACGTCAGCGCCAGCACCATCGCTCCCAGCACTGTAGCCACGGGCGCAAAAGGATGAGGCAGCGAACGCGCCGCCGGCAATGCCGCCATGCAATAGGAAAATGTCCCGAGGAAAATCCCCAGCGTCCACTGCGTCACCCGATCCTTCGAAAAGCTGATGATGATGCGCGGCGAAAACTGCATCGACGCCAGCGTCAGCGTCATCAGCAGGATCGCAAACACGATCGAAACCACCGTCATCATCGACGCCGCGACCCCGGCCAGGATCACCTGCGCCACCTGCGGATCGGCATGGGAAGGAAAGACCGCGCGAGGTACCCAGGCGCTGACCGCCGGATACTCCTCCTCCAGCCACGACAACAGCGCGCCCGCGCCGCCCAGCGCCAATGCGATGATCAGCGGCCGGATCAGGAAGCCGCCGCGCAGGTTGTACATCGCGCGGCGCAGAATGATGGGGAGTTTCTTGCCCATAGCGATATCTGAGCAAGTATAGTGTCGGAGGCTTAGCCCGAATCCAGGCGAACCTTAAACCCTACTGCGGAACCTGCCACCCAGCTCCCACCGTCGCCAGCGTCGCCTGATCCGTCGGCGTAGCCCCCAACGACTTCCCCACCTGCGGAAACGCCACTTTCACTTCGTCCGTATTCGCCCACATCGGCACATCCATCATCGCGTAGTGATACGTCACCGTCGTCTCCGTAAACCCATTATGCGGAGCCGGCGGCGTGAAGCTCTCGATCCCCGTCACCTGGCGGTGCCCATAGCAGAATCGCGGCGCGAAGCGGTTCCCCGCGGCATTCAGCGTGTAGCGGTCCACATGCATGTCGCGGTCTTCAAGACGCGTCAACATACCCGCGTCCGTCAGCGAGTCCATTTCCTTCTTGTCCTCTTTGGCAGCGGCGCCCGGTGCCACCTCATACGGAAAAGTGTGACCATGCGGGAACAAGCAGTCGTTGTGGTCCTGGTAGTACGCGTTAAGTGTGTTCGTAAAGTTCTCGTTCGTTGGCTTGTTTGCCGATGAGCACCCACTCCCCAACACAAGAACTATGCCGGCTGCGATCCCTGCGGTTGCTTTGGTTTTCATCTCGAATTTCGCTCCGCTCCGTTGCTCCGATGCATGGTAGAGCAAAACGGCAACCTGTGCGCAGCGACCTTTGGGCAATGCTCAAAACGGGCGACTGAGAAACTCGGCAGGGTCCCCCGGCTGGCGCGATTCTCCTGCGCCGGTGGCAAGCAGAGGAAATCGCGAAAACCTGCGCCCCTGCCGTCATGCAAGATCTGCGTTGCTTCGCGAAAGCTCCGCAGGGAGTCCAGGCAGCGGCGCTCTCTCCTGCCGCTGCCTGCTCACCTCAAGAAGGATGCGCCTCTGGACACCGGAGATGGCCCAGCGCAAAGCGCCACCCGGCGCCCTTTTCGCCTGCGATTGCCCCCAAATTGGTGGAACCAACCACCCCCCGCAGGCGTATGTTTCTCCATATAGGGAGTTCCATATGCGAGTGCGTGTGTTGCCGCAGCTGGTTGTCCTGGGCA
>Ga0182018_10001278_pt1 | contig 29014 bp, 34 predicted proteins | sample 812P2MmetaG_FD_120490 | JGI IMG/M metagenome (GOLD analysis project Ga0182018, IMG submission 120490) | Permafrost microbial communities from Stordalen Mire, Sweden - 812P2M metaG | ecosystem: Environmental > Terrestrial > Soil > Wetlands > Permafrost | place: Sweden: Stordalen | collected...
AACAGGCGCATGGAGAGGGGGCGCTATTCGCCCATCTCCTCATTGGTCCAGGGTTCGTAGAACGCGTCCGGGATGGTCAGCAGCCCGCGCAACGCACCTCGGCCCGGGCGCGGGCTGGCGTCGCCCTCTGGCTCCTCCGGGCCGGCCGGAACAAGGCGCAACCGGCGGGCGCCGATGGCGATGAACACATCCTCCCCGCCGAGGGCCTTTTCGGCGAGAGCCGGGAGGTCGCTTTGTGCCTGATGCAGTTCGAGAATGATCATGGCCGCAGGATAGCAGGGGGCGGGCGAGACCGCCATGTTTCCGGAGTTGTGCACGGCGGTGGCTGGTGCGCGTTCGATAGCGGCTCCGGTCCCGGTTCGCTGTCCGGTGGCCACCCGGTCTGGGCTTTGGCTGGATCATCCGTGAACGGTTGACCTCGCGGGCGGTGCTGAAAATCGACCTGGGCGCCGCACCGGGCGGGAACAGTTCTCGTATGCGGGTGCGAGCGGTGCTAAATATCTGACAACATGCGAACGGCGAAACATGAGGTGTCTCATGCTCGACGATAAGGTTGCGTCGGAAGACGCCGAAGCGGTCTTTCGCCGCAAATTCCGCGAGAAGCTCACAGCGCGAGGCTATCGTGGCGCCGACCTGGACCGTAAGGTTGAGGAACTGATGAGCGCGCCGGTCAGGTTCAGGCTCGATCTCAGCGAAGACCCCTCGGCATGAGATAGCCGGAAAGCTCGTGGAGTCAGGCTTTGATCTGATTCGCGAACAGGCCGGGGGAGAATACAACAGGCTGTCGCTGCAACCCGCGAGCAGCCGCCAATATGTTATCGCACGGGCGAGGCAGATCATTCGTCAGGTTGACCAGTATTTGGCCACGCCCGACCTGACCGAAGCCGAACAATTCTGGTTGGAAGTCATCAAAGAATCGTTCGAGGAGTTGGTCGAAAAAGCCGGTGGTACGCCCTGAGTTTGGCCACCAACACCAATCTGGCGACCGCGGACCTGCTCCTTGGCGAAGATCGAGGGGTTGCTGGCTTGCTGAACGTGAAACGGTAGGATGGTTTCAGGAGACGGCGGACATGCCCAGGTCGAAACTCGCGGACGGCAAACCACCGAAGGACCTCGACGGGGACGCCTCGACCAAGACGCGGGCGTTCGTGGAGTTGGCGCGAGTCACGCTAGCGCGGCCCGTGCTATCCGAGGAAGGACAAGTGCCCGCGGGTTCCACCGGCACCGTCGTCCACGTTTGGAGCAGCGGTACGACCCGCGAGGTTGAGTTTACCAGGCCATTCCGAGCCGTCGCCACCGTGAAGGCGGACGACATCGCCGCATGAGCGGTACTCGCGTCCCGGGCGCCGCCGGTGCGGTCGTGGCGCCCGCGAAAGTGCGTGACTACCTGTTGTCGCGAGATCATCCGGACAACGATGGCAAGGCGGATTTCTTCGCCTTGTTCGGGTTCGCGCGCGAGCGGTGGAGCGAACTTCAATCGGCACTCATGGCGCATCCAGCGAACAACGAGGTGATTCGTGTGGTGCCGGCGGGCGATGGGATGCGCTATCGCGTGCGATGCAATCTGGCCAGTCCGGATGGCCGCGACCCGTGCAAGCCACCACGTCATCACGAAAGTCCCCATATATACCTGACACATGAATTTTTTTTGCATCGTGTGGGGGAACCTTGGCGACACGCGCCAGCTTGAATTTCCGATGAAACCTCCCAATTACCGGATGCAGATTGCGCACCGCCGAAAGCGGTGCCGCGTGTGAGTGAGATCACCAAAGGAGCTATCATGAAGACTTATCACGACTTCTTCCAGACACTTCACGACGAACCGTCACCGGTTGGCTATCTGGGACGGGGAACGCACTATTCAGTATTGCGCGCTTTGGTGTGGCACGATCACCAAGGACAGGCGTTGCCCTGTTCCTCATACCATGATTTCGCGGTGATCTGGGACGAGGATCATGACGATCGGGTCATCGAAGCTGCTTGGCGAATATACAGGAGGGGGCTGCTACCTTGCGTGAGATTCATCGGCGAGCGTAAAGGCATTCTGACCGTTTTAGTGTCTGACGAATTGGCTAGTGAACTTGGCGTTGAAGGGCTTGATCGATTTCGGAGCATGATCCGACCTGCCGGTCAGTCCATTTACGGGGATGAATGGCCGTGCAGAGTCTCTGCTGTTGGAGACCCTGACAAGTCAATCATAAATGCTGATCACCGAAAGGTCGTCCAGTATTTGGGGACGATTCAAATGCTCTGGCAACTGGGAAGTAGTCCATCGGCGGATGGCACGCAAAGCCCGGACACATCCTCAACGACGGCGCAATGAGCCATGGTGCTCCACCAACCGTCCCACCACCATGACGCCAGGACACAACTCGCCATTCCAGCGCCATGGCGGGACCAGCATCAGTAGCCGTCCATTTTGATCGGCGATCTAAGTTACGTATATAATGAGGGGCTCTGTCCGGGAAACACGAATATGAAAATAACGAGAGCCCATGACATGGTCCTTGCCGGCTACTTCTTGGCACGCTGCACCGGATCAAAAGGGCATCCACCATCAAAACGGTATCCACCTCCACCACCGCAACTGGGGACAAATCACTGGCGCCGAGCCTATTTGGGTTTTTATGAAGCACTTGGCGAGGGCTATGAGCTTGAACGATTTTCCCACTCCCTGAAAACCTGTCGGGACGGTTTCGATGGCCATATACCCAACGGTCGGATTGGTTTTCATAAAAAAAATCTTTCGCAGGTGGCACAAGCAATCGTTAACCAATGGTCGGATAAGTCCGACGAGGAACTATGGCTCTCGATTAGTCCCATGTTCGACGCGGAAACTCGGGACGTGCCATCTGGAATCCTGGATGCCATCGACGCAGAGGACCTTTCAGCGCAATCCAACACGACGGTGCGCACCGAGGGAGGTGAGAAATTCGTGCAATCCAGACGGTTTGAACGCAACCCCAAACTTCGACGCGCCGCAATCAAATACCATGGTTTGGTCTGTCAGGTTTGCGGCTTTGACTTTCAGAAGAAGTATGGCAAGTTGGGAGAGTGCTACATTGAAGTGCACCATTCTCAGCCTCTCGCGGGCGGTAAAGGTAAACCTGTGAAGACTGATCCGAAGACTGATATGGCGGTCGTTTGCGCCAATTGCCATCGCATGTTGCACCACAGGAAGCACTATCTCCTCACCCTTGCTGACCTCCGCGCAATCATCGCAAAGACCTCTGTTTGAGCTTGCAACCACTCGCGATTGCTGCCTGCCCGTCCGAACATGGCTTCAATCTCACGATGACTTTCCCGGCGCCGGCATCCCCGACGTCGTCGGCGCCACTCCGTCCGGACCTTTCATCACCACGAACCCTGACTGCCTCAGATGGCGGACCAACCGATCCGCCGCCACCCGCGCCATGAAATCGGCGGCGTGCTGGACTCTTTTCCGCCCATCATATTGCAGTGCGAAACCAAGAGCCCGGATCAACTCTTCGTCCGGAACCGGGCGCGGCGGGCGGGGGTCGGGATCCGGATCGGGCAAGCCGCGACGATATCGGCACCAAAAGAACAAGACAAGAACGCGTCCATTATTGAGGCATCGCCTCAATAACTTCGTTCAGATTTCCGATATAAAATTTCAAAACCACTGGTATCATTGGAGCGGGCGAAGGGATTCGAACCCTCGACCCCAACCTTGGCAAGGTTGTGCTCTACCCCTGAGCTACGCCCGCGCTCCGGCTCGGAGGCGCGTAGGTAGCCAGAGTCGCCCCTGATTGCAAGCACCAGCCGACGCCGACACCCGTCTGGACGCCCAACCCGGGTCACGCCATGGTTCGCCCGAACATCGCACCGCTTGCAATCCGGGCGACATGCGACATTTATCCGTCGGGAACAGATCCACGTCCCGGCGGGCTCCCCACAACGCCGCGCGGGACCTCAACGAAAGCCGCACCCCAATGGACCACATCATCGGTCAGACCCCATCCGGCGACGCAGCCGCTCTTCCTCCGGGCATGATCATCGACGGCGACCAGAAGACCTTCATGACCGACGTCATCGAGGCGTCGCGCACCATCCCCGTGCTGGTCGATTTCTGGGCCACCTGGTGCGGCCCCTGCAAAACACTGACCCCGACTCTGGAAAAGGTGGTCAAAGCCGCCGCCGGCCGGGTCAAACTGGTCAAAATCGACATCGACGCCAACCAGAGCCTCGTCCGCCAGCTCGCCCAACTCGGCCTGCCGATGCAGTCGGTCCCGACGGTCGCCGCGTTCTGGCAGGGCCAGATCGCCGACATTTTTCAGGGCGCCCAGCCGGAATCGGAGGTGAAGCGTTTCGTCGAGACGCTTCTTAAAGCGGCCGGCGGCTCGATGCCCACGGCTGACCTGCTCGCGGAGGCGAAGGCCGCGATGGAGGAAGGCGATCACGAGGGCGCCGGCGAACTGTTCAGCGCTCTGGTGCAACAGGAACCTGAAAACGGCGACGCCTGGGGCGGCCTCATTCGCGCCCTCATGGTACTGGGACGCGAGGACGAAGCAGCCCAGACGCTGGCCGGGGTGCCGGAGAAACTCCAGGATCACGCGGAGGTGTCCGGAGCCCGCAGCGCCCTGATGCTGGCTCAGGAGGGTCGCGCGGCGAGCGCGCAACTGGACACCTACAAAGCCCGCCTGGAGGCCGACCCGAAGGACCATCAGGCCCGCTACGACCTCGCCACCGCCCTGAACGCCATGGGCGAACACGAGCAGGCCGCCGACGCCCTGCTGGAAATCATGCGCCGCGACCGCAAGTGGAACGAGGACGCCGCCCGCCTGCAATTGCTGAAATTCTTTGAGGCCTGGGGCAACGACGACCCGGTCACCGGCACCGCGCGCCGCCGCCTGTCCTCGATCCTGTTCAGTTAGATGCCCGGGTTCCGGACCCGGTTCGACGACCTTCCCGCCGAGTTCGCGGTCTTCCCGCTCGAAGGCGTGCTGCTGCTGCCGCGCGGCAAGCTGCCGCTGAATATCTTCGAACCACGCTACCTCGCGATGACCGAGGACTCGTTCGCCACCGGCCGCATGTTCGCGATGATCCAGCCGGACCCGGCGTTGCCCGAGGCCTCGCACGGCCCGGCGCTTTACCGCACCGGTTGTCTGGGCCGGCTGACCTCGTTCAGCGAAACCGACGACGGGCGGATGCTGATTACGTTGACCGGCCTGGCGCGGTTTACGATCGCCAGCGAGATCGACATGCGCCGCGGTTACCGCCGGGTGGTCGGCGATTTCTCCCGTTATCGCGCGGATATGGATGAGCCGGCGGATATCGCGATCGACCGCGCTGGCCTGATCGGCGCGTTGCGCGGCTATTTCACCCGCCGCTCGATCGAGCCCAACTGGGACGCGATCAACCGCCTGACGGATGACGCATTGGTCGTGACGTTGGCCATGGTCTGTCCGTTTGAAGCGATCGAGAAACAAGCATTGCTGGAGGCCCCGGACGAGGCGGAGCGGGCCGGCACATTGCTCGCTCTGTTGCGCATGGGCGCGGCCGAGCCGGGTGGGCCGGGCGGCGGATCCTCCGGCCATTCGGGCGACAACGATGCCGATGAGCATCGCCGCAGACTGAGCTGACCGACAGGAGATCGCATGTCCGCCCCCTCCCACCAGGCCCCGCTCGATCCCCGGTTGCTGGAAATTCTGGTCTGCCCGTTGACCAAGGGTCCGTTGGAATACGACCGCGAGGCGGGAGAATTGATCAGCCGCAAAGCCGGTCTGGCCTATCCGGTCCGCGACGGGATCCCGATCATGCTGATCGACGAAGCCCGCAAGCTGGAAGAGTAAATGCCGGTTCCGACCGAGATCAGACTGGATCGGGCGGCCAAGGTCCTGCATGTCACGTTCGACGACGGCGCGCGCTACGCTCTGCCGGCGGAATATCTTCGGGTCGAAAGCCCCTCCGCCGAAGTGCAAGGCCACGGGCCCGGCCAAAAAACGATTTTAGGCGGCAAGCAGAAGGTTGGCATTGGCGCGGTCGAGCCGGTCGGGCATTACGCGGTGCGGCTGATCTTCGATGATGGGCATGACACCGGCATTTTCTCCTGGGACTACCTGCGCGAACTGGGCCTGGAGCAAGACCGGCGGTGGCCCGCTTACCTCGCCGCTTTGTCGGCGCGCGGCCTGAGCCGGTGATCGTGCGATGGCCGCTCGCACACGTGGGCTGACTGAGGGGGACGAAGCCGACTGGGCGCGCTTCGCCGGCCGGATCGCGCCACTGAAAGGCCGCCCCGCCGTAGCGCCGGTTGAGGTCGCGACGGCGGCTGCCGCACCAGTGCCGGCCCGTCGCTCAGCATCAGCCGCCACGCCAATGGCGGTTCGTCCGGTACCGCTGGACGTTGGCGGCCAGCCGCCGGGCGTCGATGCCGCGACCTGGCAGAAGTTCCGCCGCGGGCGCGCGACGCGAAAACTCGACATGCATGGGATGACGGCGCAGCACGCGTTCGTCGCGCTGCGGACGTTTCTGCGTACCGCCCATGCCGATCGGGTGCGTTTTGTGGAGGTGGTAACGGGACGCGGCGATGGCGAGGGCGGCGGTGTGCTGCGCCGAGAGCTGCCGCATTGGCTGAACTCGCCGGACGTTCGCCCGATGGTGCTGGCGGCGGTGCATCCGCATATTTCAAATGCAATGCATTCCCACGTGGCCAATTCCGGCTCGGTGCGGTTGTTGTTGCGGCGGCCGCGCGGATGACGCCGTTCGGCACGCGGTTGCGCCATCTGCGCGCCGAACGCGGTGTGACGCTGAAGCGCCTCGCGGCGGAGTTGCAGGTGTCGTCAGCGTATTTGTCGGCACTCGAACACGGACGCCGCGGCGCACCCTCGGCGGGCCTCGTGCATCAGGTGAACGAATTTTTCGGCCTGATCTGGGATGAAGCGGACGATCTCGCCAGCCTCGCGAAGCTGTCGCGGCCTCGTGTGCGGATCAATACCGCGGGTCTGACGCCGGAGCAGACCGCGCTCGCCAATCGCCTGCAGCAAATGATCCATCGTTTACCGCCCGACATGATCGCCGCGCTGCATGGCGTGTTGGACCGGACGACGCGGGAGGAAAAGCCACGATTGCGGCGGGCCGCCAGGAAGGCGTGACATTCGCCGTCCGCCGAACGGTATCAGGTGAACGTGATGACGATCCCCGCGCACATGACACAGATCGCGGCGGCTTTCCGCGAGATGTCGTGGCGGGTGAGCCGCTCGCGGCCAAACGATGGAAGAAACAGTGTAAACAGAACGCCGTACAGCAGCAGAAAGATCGGATGCAAACCCGTTACAATCGAGACAAGCGCCAGAGGGGCCATGAGGCTCGCGAAACCGACAGCGAGGTTGGCCAGAAGATTAAGCGCTTCTCCCGAGAAGGTGACCGGTACCAGGACATACGCGTCGCGCGACCACAACAGCGTGAACAATGCGCGCCGGTATGACGGTATTCCGCCGATGAGCGCGGTCGAAAACACACCGGCGCCGATGAATTCCCAGAAAGCGGAACTCCAGAAAGACTCTCTGAGCGCGACGAATTTGAAGACGACCACTACACAGGCGCTCATGAAACAGGCGGCGCACATCAGGGCGAAGGTGGCGAAACTGATGGAGTTTCCACGCCTCCCGGGATCGACGATGAGTGAGATTGAACCCACGATGGTCACTACCCCTCCGATGATCTGTTTCGGCTCCAGGCCTTCTCCCAGCACGACGTAGCTCAGGACGAAGACAAAAAGCGGCGTGAGGCGGTAGAGTGAGGCGACGATACTGGCCTCGTCTCTTGGCATGGCGATCATGTAGGGTATGTATGATGCGACCAGGAGCATTCCGGCACCCATGACGGCGATCGCCCGCCATGGCGCGAGCGTGAATACCGGCGGCCCGAACAGCAGAATCGCCATCGCGACGATGACTCCCGCGAAGCCGGTGAACACGGCCAATACGGGTCCTTCCGCGTCCGTCCCGAAGAAACGTCCAAGAAGATATTTGTCGAGATGATTGAGAAATGCCCAGATCGCCGGCCCGAGAAGCGCGTAAAGGTACCACATGGGGCGGTTTGGCTCCTCGGCCGCTCAGAATGGGAAATTCGCGCGGACCGGTTCTTCCGGACGCGGTAGCGGAACGATCGTTTATGCCAGCGCGGTTGTCTCGCGGTTTTCGGACCTCAAACGCGAAAGCCCGTAATCGTCCTTTGGTGGCCGCCGAGCGGAATTTGGCGCGGTTTTTGCCTGTCCCCCGAAGCGCTTTCTGGAGTTTCGCCGATGAACCGCGAGATTGACCCCGTCGACGCCATCCTGCCACCGCGGCAACTCTTCGCGTTCGGTCTGCAACATTTGTTGGTCATGGCCGCGTCGCCGGTGACGGCGGTGTTCGTCATCAGCCGGGCGCTTGAACTGCCGGCGGCGCTGACCGTCAATCTGATCAGCGCCACTATTCTGGTCTGCGGTCTAGGAACGCTTTTGCAATCTTTGGGCGTATGGAGATTCGGCTCACGGCTACCATTTGTCATGGTTCCGGGTGGTGCACCGGTGTTCATCTTTCTCAGTATCGCGAAGCTCACCGACGTGCAGACCGCCGTTGGCGCGGTGATCCTTACAAGCCTGTTCTACGTGCTCGTGCTGCCATTCTTCTCGCGCTGTCTCAGCCTGTTTCCCGACCTGGTGATCGGCACGATGTTGCTGCTGATCGGCATCAACCTGATCGCGATCTATGCCGGGGTCATCGCCGGCCGCGCCGGCACGCCGGGTTTCGGCGATCCGGCCAGCCTGGGACTCGCCTTCGCGACGGTTCTTCTGACAGTGTTGTTCGTCCGCGTGTTACCCGGCAGGCTCAGTCAACTCTCGGTCATGTTCGGACTGATCGCCGGCGCGCTGGTCGCCGCGGCGTCGGGCGCGGTGCATCTCGATGGCGTTTTCAGCGGAACGGTGATTGGCCTGCCGGCGGCGTTCCCGTTCGGCGCGCCGGAGTTCGATCTGCTCGCCGCGCTGCCGCTGATCCTGTTCAGCGTGATCTCGATGGCCGAGGCGACCAGCCAGACCGTGGCGATCAGTGAAGTTGTCGGCCGTCCGGTGAACCGAAGCCGCGACGTGCCAAGAACAATTCTGGGCGATGCGCTGATGTCGCTGATCGGTGGCTGCCTCGGCACGTCGCTGATCATCACCAGTGGCGAGAATGTCGGCATCGTCCGCGCGACCGGGGTGCGCTCCCGTTACGTGACGGCGACATGTGGCGCGATGCTCGTGATCCTGGCGATGTTGCCGCCGCTGGCGCGGTTGATCAACGCGATCCCGCCGCCGGTGATCGGCGGTACCGCGATCATCGTGTTCAGCATCATTTGCGGCATGGGCATCGACATTCTTCGCCGCGTGGACCTGCATGTTCCGGGCAACCTGTTCACGCTCGCGGTCGCGCTGTCGATCGGACTGCTGCCGATTCTCGTACCGGGCCTCTACGGCAAATTTCCCACGACACTGCAAATCATCCTGAGCAATGGGTTGGCGACCGGCACGCTTGCCGCCGTCGCGTTCAACCAATTGTTCAACCGCACCGCGCCAACCGCCCCGGCGGTGGTGCCATGACCAGCACGGCGATTGGGCTGACCGCGGAAACATTCCATGCCGAAACACTGTTGCTTCTGCCCGAGCAACTCATGCTGCCCTCCGGCCCGGTGGGCGGCCACGCCGTCGTGGTCTCGGGCGGCCGCTTCACGGATATCGGTCCGTCCGCCGAAGTGTGCGCTCGGCACCCGTCCGTCACGCCCCAGAAGCTGCCACGCGCGCTGCTGATGCCGGGCTTCATCGATGCGCATCATCATCTGACCCAGAGCTTCGGCAAAGCGCTCGCGTTCGGCGAGCCGTCCGAAATATTCCGGCGGATCTGGGTGCCGATGGAGGCCAGCCTGGACGAGGATTGTGTGCTGCTGGCCGCGAGGCTCGCCACCCTCGAATCGCTACGGGGCGGCTTTACGACGGTCGTCGATGCCGGCACCCGTTCGATCGGGCAACTCGACGCGATCGCGACAGCCTGCCGTGAGGCCGGCCTGCGCTGCGTGCTCGGCGCCATCTGCAACGATAAGGGTGGCGGCGGAGAGATCGCCGATCCCGAGCCAATTCTGACAGCCGCGCGCCGCCATCTGACTCGTTTCGAACATGACGATCTGATCCACCCTTCGCTCGCCATCTCGATCCCCGAGGTCGCGACCGATGGTATGCTTCGTTCCATCTCCGATCTGTGCGCCGAGGCTGGCGCGGTGTTTCAGACGCACGCGAACGAACACCTCGTGGCGGTCGAGCGCTCGCTCGTCGCATGCGGCCGCCGGCCTATCCAGTTGCTGCATCATTTGGGCGCTCTGGGGCCACAGGTGCTGCTGGCCCATGCCACGCTGCTGACTTCCGATGAAATCGTGGCGCTGCGCGATACCGGTACCGCCATCGCCTACAATCCGGTCGCGACCTGGTGGAAGGGCAACGCCACCGCGCCGGCCGAACTGCTGGCCGCATTGGGCGTTCGTATTGGAATCGGAACGGATGGAACGCGTTCGGACGGCTTCCGTATGATCGACGCGGCCGAGGCATCGCAGCGCCTCGCGTTTGGTCTGCCGTCTGGCGATTTTTCCACCGGGGGCGGCTGGCTGTGGTTCGATCGCGCGACGGCGGGAGGAGCGGACGCATCTGGGCTCGCGGCGATCACCGGCCGGATCGCGCCTGGTTTCGCGGCGGATTTTCTGATTGTCGATCTGGACGTACCGGAGATGCTGCCGTCATGGGACCTGACCTGGGAACTGGTCCGGCTCGCCAACCGCGATCAGATCATCGCGAACTTCGTCAACGGCCGGCTCCGGCTTTGGCGTGGCTGGCCGGTGGACTGGGATGCCCGTGCGTTGATGGAGCAGGTGCGAGAGCGTGCGGCGACCGCGATCGCCCGTGCGCCGATCCAACGAGTCCATCCGACGGCGGCGGAACACCGGGCGCGTACCGAAGCGCGCTCGTGAGCGGCCGCGCATCACGTCCTGATGCTTTCGAACAGAATCATCGCGTACCCGCGCTGGACGAATTCTTCGCACGGCACCATTCCAATTGATCCAAGCACTGTGCGGGAAGCGAAATTCGACTCCCGCGCCACCGCGACGATGCGTTCCAGTCCGGCGCGTTCGTGACCGAAGCGTAACGCCGCACCCGCGGCTTCACGCGCGAGGCCGCGGCCTTGTTCCTCGGGCCACAAAGCGAACCTTAAACCAACGCCGCGGCCATCCGGGCGAATCTCCAGACCCGTGATACCGACGAAACGGTTATTGGTTCGCTCGCGGATGGTCCACATGCCAAAGCCGTGTTCGCCCCATGCGATCACCTGGCGCGCGAGGTCTTCGGCGGTCTGCGCGGCGTTCCGAACGCCACCCAGCATGACGGCGAATACGCGAGGATCGGCCTTGATGGCGCGCAGATCGGGCAGGTCCGCGCCGCCGGCTGGCGTCAGCACCAGCCGCGCGGTGCGCAACGTCCAAAACGCGCTCATGACTTCCGCCCTGAGCAGGACGGAACCGCGGACTTAGACCGATTTCCGACCAGGCTGAAACCGGTACCGTCATGGCCGACCATGTGGCGGCCATCCACGCCTTCGGTGCCGCAGGTAACGACGTGGATGGCTGGGACAGGCCCAGCCATGACGAACCAAAGCGACCCGATCTGATCGAAAGCGGACTTAGTCGCGATAACCGGCGTCGAGCGTATCGAGTTGTCGAAGATACGCCGGCCATTCGGCCGACGCCCGTCCTTTGTCATGCTTTTCGTATTGCGCGGCAACGTGCTCGCAGACATGGGCCGGAATTTCCAGCACCTCCTGTCCGCTCGACTCCATCATGAACTGAATGCGCGCGGCGCTAACGAAGCCTTTCATCAGCGAGAACGCCTCGCGCGCCGTTTCACCCACGGTGGTGATACCGTGATGGCGCATGATTAGCGCGCGGTTTTTGCCAAGCGCGGCGATGATGCGCTCACGCTCGTCGAAGCTGTCGGTGAGGCCTTCGTAGTCGTGATAGCCAACACGATTGTAGAACCGCATGGCATTCTGCGACAGCGGCCGCAGGCCCTGCTTCAGACCGGACAAAGCGACCCCTTCCTCGGGATGCACGTGCACCGAGCATTGCACGTCCGGCCGCCCGCGCATGACGCCGCTGTGCAGCGTGAAGCCCGGCCGGTTGACGCCCGAGCGTTCGTCGAGATCGTCGTCCATGCTGACCTCGACGAGGTTGGACGCGGTCACTTCGGTGTACAGCAGCTCGTGCCGCTTGATGAAGAAGTGCCTGGGACTGGACGGCACGCGCATCGCCGCGTGGTTGAAGATCACGTCGCCCCAGCCATGGCTGGCCAACAGGCGGTAGACCGCGGCGAGATCGACCCTGGCCTGGTGATCAGTGTCAACGATGCTGGTGGTTATGGTGTCATTCATGCCGCGGTTTCCTTTCGCCGGGGGATTTAGCGCGGGTCGTCCCGGTTCGGCAAATCGGGCGCCCCGTGGTTCGCGGAGGCCTTGGGCGGCTTCGTCCTTCATGACTTCCTGATGTAGCACACGTCGTTGGCGGTCGCCGCGATGTCCGCGGCGCGATCCACGAGGAACCGCGGCAATATCGGTTTGGACACGATCTCCTCATTGGCGACGGCATCCGGCGGGAAGTTCCGGATGTCCTTGGAGCAGAAACCGTCTTTGCCGGCGACGCCGACCAGAACGTCCCGATATCCCTGTTTGTTGCCGGTATCGGTCTGCAAAATATAAACCTCACCGGCATTGGTTGCCTTGATCAAATGAAAGCGCGATGGCGTTTGATCCTCGGTCTTTGGTGGTATCGCGATGTAGGTCGTGCCCTGGATCGTGACCCTGATCGGACCTGCGACGGCGGGCAAATCCGTCCGCGAGTTCCGGTTCGAGACGATGAAGTAAAGCCCGGCCGGCAGAGGCGTCGACGCCGTTTCCACGGGCAACAGCGGGCCTTTCGACCTGATGCACCCCGCGAGAGACAAGACGACGCAGCAAGCCGCGGCGATGCCTCGTCCCGTCGGCGGGCGTGATCGCGAGGTGAAAAATGCCGCCGAGCGTCGCATTCGCGTATCCTGGGTTGCGGCCTGTTTGGCCTCAGCGGCTGTTCGGAAACAAATTATCCCGCATCAGGGCGTTAGATGCGACCCGGAACGGTTCAACCGCACAATCACATCCGCGTGCAGCCGCGTCATCCCTTTTCTTATCCGCGCTAAAATTCTTATCACGGGCCAACCGCCGGCGTTTGAATGACGAAAGGAATCTCGCACGGATAAGACAGGGATGCACGCGGAGCACCCAGATGCTCTCGGACCGTGCTCCGATCCGGGGAAAGGCCAATGGGACCAAAGTTGCCCCAACTCTTCAATATGATGATCCTGGACCGACACTCGGACGTTCCGAGGGGCGGTTCTTAATCGACACGGTCATAAAACAAAATCCGCCCCTCCGGGAGTATCTGGTGCATGACGTCAAAATCCCACACGTTTCGTGTGAGCACCGTCAGTCCATTCGCCATCGCGTGCAAATAGAGGATGGCATCGTTCAGCACCGCGACTTCCCGCCCGGATGGGAGCCCGCACAACCGGAACACCAGCCCGGCGAGAATGCCCGCCTCTATCACCACATCGGCGCTCGCGGCTTCCAGCCGATGCGATGAGATCGCCGTGACCGCGCGCGCGATTGTCAGCGATATCTGGTCCGTACCGGGATGACGCGGGTCCAGCCGGCCGAAGCTGTGTGTCAGTTCCGCCACGCAAACCGCGAGGTGGTTCGAGGTGCGGAGCTCCAGCAGAGCGTCCACCTCGGCCGGAGTATTTCCCTGCAGTACGTCGATGTAAACGCAGGTGTCGAGCAACAACTCCCGCCCAGGCTCCGGTGTTCCCCTTACGAACGGCAGTTCTTCCCTGGTCCGGCGCGGGAGGGGATGGGTGAACCGATGCGGCTTGATCCGGCGCAACGAGCGCCGGAGGTCAAACATCCAGTGACACGTCCTTCGGCACGCTGCCCTTGAGGGCGAGCAGACGCGGGCCGAAATCATCCTCCAATGCCACCTTGGACAGGGCGTAAAGCAGCAGTTCTGAGTCCGACTGGATGCCTGACCGCGCCTTGGCGGCTTCGACGAGGGCGGAGGGGACCCGGCCGGCGATCATTTTGTCCTTTATGCCGATCAGGCCGAGTTGACGGGCGGTCTCGAGCACGGGGGCACGGCGGTCGGTCCGGGCGGTGCCGGGCCAATCAAAATCGACGCTCATGTCGCTGACGCCGGAGGTCATGGGGGCATCTCCTGTTCTGTTAAACAGAATCACGGAATTGTTCAACATGTCAAGTCTGGAATTGAGGATGGATCACCGAAGGACCTGGACCCCGGCCGCCGGGCCAAACCGGATTGCGACGAAACGAGACCTTGCCTTTCTGTATCCATTTGGATACAACGTCGCCGCATGCCAGGAGAACAAGTGAAGACCACATATTCCGCGTTCGATGTGGCGGCCTATCTCGATAATGACGAGGTGATCGCGGAGTACCTCTCCGCGGCGGCGGAAGATCCAAATCCTGATGTTTTTCTGGCCGCCCTTGGCGACGTGGCGAAGGCCCGAGGCATGGCGCGGATCGCCAGGGAATCGGGTCTGGGTCGCGAGAGTCTCTACAAGGCGTTGAGTGCGGGTGCGCGTCCGCGATACGAAACGATCAATGCCGTGCTACATGCGCTTGGGGTGAAGTTCGCGGTTGTCGCGGATCAGTCGCGGTCCACGTGATGCGGCTCACGCGGGCGCGTCGGATATTGATGTCAGGTTGTCTGCTTCGGCTCATATAGGCGCCGAATCGTTGAATGTGATTAGAAAGGAACGAGGGTGCAACGGATGCGATAAGTGAGGCACTCCCACTCCCACCTACCCATCCAACGCCCGTCGCAACAACCGCATCCCCGCCCAGGCGTCTTTCCGTCGCGCCGGCGTCTTCAGCAGATCCCCGATCGCCGGCAAAACCAACACTGGCGTCGTCCGCCCCTCAACCGGCGCCTCCACCCACGCAACCGTCCGCCCGCGCTGCCCAGGTCCGAGCACCGTGCTCGCCGCCAGGGTCCCGAACAGCACGATCCGTGACGGCGCCGTCAGCGTGATCAACCGGCCCAGAAATGGACGGTACAACTGTAGCTCGCCTGGATTGGGCACCCGCCCCCCGGGAGGCCGCCACGGGATCAGCGGCGCCAGAAGCAACGTCTCGCGCTGCAACCCGACACTGCCAAGCATCTGATCCAGCAACGCCCCCTCGCGCCCCGAAAACGGCACCCCTGACCGATCCTCGTCAGCCCCGGGAGGCCCGCCAATCAGCAACACGTCAGCCGCTGGATCGCCCATGGCGAAAACCATATTGGTCGCCATGTCGCGCAGCGGATCCCCCTCGAACCCCGTGATCGCCGCCTTCAGTTCTTCCGGCGTCCCCGCCTGGGCCGCCGCGCGAATGGCCCGCTCAACCGGCGTGCCCACCGGCCTTTCCGGCACGGCCGGCCTCACCCTGGGCGCCGCCACCGGAGCAACCGCGGCGACCACCGGACGCAGCCGATCCACCGGCGTTTCCTCCAGCGCCTCGTCCGCGCCCCACTCCATCTGCAACCGCAACAGGCTCAGGTCGTCCATGGCTCACTCGTGCCCCCGACCCGTACTTTGCGCAACCGTGCCGGGGTCCGTTATGAAGTGAGGGAACCGGAGGAACCGACGATGGCTGACGAGCTGTCCCCGCGCGAGGCGCCAAGGGAGACAATGGAATTCGATGTGGTGATCGTCGGCGGCGGCCCGGCCGGCATGGCGGCGGCGATCCGGCTGAAACAACTGTCTCCCGACTGCGCCGTCTGTCTGGTGGAGAAGGCGGGCGAAATCGGCGGTCACATTCTGTCCGGCGCGGTGCTGGAACCGCGTGCTCTGAACGAACTCATCCCCGACTGGTCCGCCAAGGGCGCGCCTCTGGACACGCCCGTGCGAGAGGATCGGTTCCTTTGGCTGACCGAGGCCAACTCGACCCGCCTGCCGACCCCGCCGCAGATGAACAATCACGGCAACTTCATCGTTTCGCTGGGTAACGTCGTGCGCTGGCTCGGTACGCAAGCGGAAGAACTGGGCGTTGAAATCTACCCGGGTTTCGCCGCCACCGAAGTGCTGGAAGAAGACGGCCGCGTCGTTGGTATCGCCACCGGCGACATGGGCATCGGCAAAGACGGCAAACCCACCGAGAATTTCCAGCGCGGCATGGAACTGCGCGCCAAATACACGCTGTTCGCCGAGGGCTGCCGCGGCTCGCTGACCAAACAACTGATGCGCCGTTTCAACCTGCGCGAGGGGCACGATCCGCAGACCTACGCGATTGGCATTAAGGAGTTGTGGGAAATCCCGCCCGAGAATCACCGGCTGGGCCTGACGGAACACACCATCGGTTGGCCGTTGCACGCCGACACTTATGGCGGATCATTTATCTATCATTTCGGTAAGAACCTGGTCTCCTACGGCTTCGTGATTGGTCTCGACTACGCCAATCCTTATTTGTCACCGTTCGAGGAGATGCAGCGCTTCAAGACCCACCCCGATATCCGCGGTCATTTCGAGGGTGGCCGCCGCATATCGTACGGCGCGCGCGCGCTGAACGAGGGCGGCGTGCAGGCGATCCCGAAACTGACCTTTCCCGGTGGCGCGTTGATCGGCGACTCCGCCGGATTTGTGAACGTGCCGAAAGTTAAAGGCACGCACACGTCGATGAAAACCGGCATGCTGGCCGCGGAAGCCGTCGTCGAGGCGCTGGCCCACGGCGCGCCAGCCGAACTGACCGCCTATCCCGAGGCATTGCACGACAGTTGGGTGTGGGAAGAACTGGTCCGTGTCCGCAACATCCGCCCGGCGTTCGCCAAATGGGGCATGTGGGGCGGGCTGATTTATTCCGCGATGGATACTTACGTGCTGCGTGGCCGCGCGCCCTGGACCTTCCATTACGCGCACGCCGACAACGAGACATTGCGCGAAATCTCGCAATCGAAGCCGATCGAGTATCCGAAACCCGACGGTAAACTGACCTTCGATCGCCTCAGCTCCGTCTTCATCAGCAACACCAACCACGAAGAAAACCAACCCGCGCATTTGCAGTTGCTCGATCCGGCGAAGGCGATCGCGGTCAACTACAAGATTTATGACAGTCCCGAGACGCGGTATTGTCCCGCCGGCGTCTATGAAATTGAGGAGATCGGCCGCCAGAGGCAACTGCGGATCAACGCGCAGAACTGCGTGCATTGCAAAACCTGCGACATCAAGGATCCGACGCAGAACATCAACTGGGTGCCGCCGGAGGGTGGCGGCGGTCCCAGTTACCCGGGCGGGATGTAGGCGATGGCTTACCGCATCAGACCGGCGGTCGTCGGCTGCGCGATCCGGCCCGCCATCACCGGCCGCGACCGCTCGCTGGAGGAAATCATCTATGACATTTCCCAGGCCGCGCTCGCCGACGCGGGCCTGACGATCGACGACATCGACGGCATCGTCGTCGGTTGCAACGACCAGTTCGACGGGCGAGCGATTTCCGTGATGATGGCGTCCGGCCCCGTGGGCGGTGTGGATCGGGACATCATGTCGACCCCGTCCTCGTCCGAACACGCATTCATTCTGGGTGCGTTGCGTGTCGCCTCGGGCCAGTTCCGCACCCAACTGGTGGTCGCATGGAGTCCGACCGAGGCGTCATCGATGTCCGAAGCACAACGTCTCGGCGCCGATCCGTATTTTCACCGCGCGTTGCCGCTGGATGAGTTGTCGGCGCATGCGTTGCAGGCCTCGGCGTTGAACCATGTCTGGCCCAATGCCTGGGTGTTCGCGGAAACCGTGGCGGTGAAGAACCGGCGTCACGCGGCGGTCGCGTGGCCCAGTCCTCCGGCGAGGCCGGCGGCGGGCAAGGCGCGCTGGCCGCTGACGGATCGTCTCACCACCGAACCGACCACCGGGGCGGTGGCGATGGTGCTCGCCGGCGAGACGTTCATCGCCGAACACGGCTGCGAAAATCCTGCCTGGTTGCGCGGCATGGGTTGGGCGACGGAAGCCGCGTTCCTCGGCGACCGCGACCTGGCAACCGCGCCCGCCTTGGTCGAAGCCGCGCGCCAGGCCTACGCCGAGGCGGGAGTCACCGATCCCACCGCCACGTTCGACGTCGTGGAGATCACCGACGCGACACCGTATTCTGAACTGATCGCTTACGACGCACTGGGCTTGTCGCCTCGGTCGGAGATCGCGGCGCGTATGGCGTCCGGTTGGTTCGCCCGAGGCGGGCGCTTGCCGGTCAATCTTTCCGGCGGCGTGATTACGTTCAACCCCGTGTTCTGCACAGGCATGATCCGCATCGCTGAAATCGCCACGCAGATCCGCGGCCGAGCCGGTGCGCACCAGGTTGATGGGGCTCGGTTGGGCCTCGCGCATGCCGGCAGCGGCTTCGCCATGCAATATCAGTCCGCCATCGTATTGGGGGCGGCACCATGAGCGGAGATCGCGTCGGTATCATCGGCATCGGCCAGTCCAATTTCCGGTCGCGCCGCGACGACGCCAGCTACCCCGACCTGGTGCGGGAGGCGGTGGTGCCGGCGATGCTGGATGCGAAACTGGACTTCGACGCCATCGACGCCGTCGTCTATTCGCTGTCGCCGGACGCGATGGTTGGCATCGGCAACGCGGAACGTCTCGGCGTCGATGCGGTCGGCGGGCGGAACAAGCGGTTCCTGCGCATCAATACCGGAGGCGCGACCGGCATTTCCTCGGTCACCGCGGCTTATTATCATATCGCATCCGGCGTGTGCGACGTCGTGCTGACCGCCGGTGCGGACAAGGTCGGCGAATGCGGCGATTCACAGACCGTGCTGAACAAAATCTGGGATCCGACCTACGAGCGTGCCTTGCCTCTGGGCACCATCAACATGCTGGCGATGTCGGCGGTGCGGTACATGCGACGTTACGGCATGACCGAGGAGGACATGGCCTATATCGCGGTGAAAAATCGCCGTCAGGCCTCGCTGAACCTTCGTGCGCATCTGCGCAAGGTCGTTACGATTGAGGAGGTCATGGAGTCTCGGGTCATCTCCTGGCCGATCAAACTTATGGATTGTTGTCCGCAATCCTCGGGCGGCGCGGCGATGGTGTTGGCGTCGGAACGGTTCATTCGCGACAACAAACTGGACGCGGTCTGGATCACCGGTGTCGCCTGCCGGGCTGAGACGTACTGGATGGGCGATCGCATGGGAAATAACCCAACCGCCGAACACGCCGATGCCTACGCTCTGGGCCGGTCGTTCGAGCAATCTTATCGCATGGCCGGCATCACCGATCCGGCGAACCAGGTGCACATCGCCGAACTTTACGCCCCGTTCAGCAACACCGAATACCATGCGATCGACGCGGCCCGCCTGGTCGGCAAACCTGGCGACTCGATCCAACGAACCCGCGACGGCGAATTCGAACTGGGCGGCCGCCTTCCGGTCAATCCCTCGGGCGGGACGTTGTGCACCAACGCGATCGCCGTCACCGCCATGGCACGCGTGGCCGAGACGGCGTTGCAGGTCTGGGGCCGCGCCGGCGCTCATCAGGTCGACGGCGCCCGCGTCGGCATCGCCAGCGGCAATGGCGGCGATCATCAGATTTTCGGCACTATGGTCATCGAGGCGTGAGCAATCAGGAGAGTCGAATGGAACTTCTCGGCCGCCAGGAAGTCTGGAACATCACCTACGACCATGCCCTTGGTGAAACGGCGAGTTATTTCTTCACGCAGATTCGTGATCATCGCAAGATATTCGGTCGCCGCTGCGCGAAAACCAACCGCGTGCTGGTGCCACCGCGGGCATTTTCCGATGAAACCCTGCTGCCGACGACGGAGTGGGTCGAGGTCGGCCCAGGGGGACGGATCGAGGCGTTTACTTTTGTTTATGAACAGTTCAACAACCTGCCGCCACCGCCTTATTCGTTCGGCTACGTTCTGCTGGATGGCGCGGACACCGCGCTTGGCGGTTACTTCAAGGGAGTCGATCTGACCAATCCGCGCGAAGCCGCGGAAAAGCTGGCGATCAGCACACGCGTGGTCACAAAATTCGCGGAACAACGCAAGGGTGATGTGCTGGACTTTTGGTTTGAAGTTGAGTGATCAGAGCATTTTCCGACTGACTACACCCCCTCGTCATGGCCCGGCTTGTCCGGACCACCTTGGGCCGCATGATGCCGGTTCAGGTGGCCCGGACAAGCCGGGCCATGACGAGGGGGTGTAGCATCCAGTCTGTTCATTACGCCGCCAGCACTGGCTGATCGCCCACGATCGTCGTGCGGTGCATGACGCGGCGCTCCGTCGGATCGTGCGGCGTAACGGCGTGGATGGTGCAACGATTGTCCCACATCAGCATATCGTCCGGCTCCCAACGATGCTTGTACATGAACCGAGGTTGCGCCGCGAATTCGGTCAGCTCGTCGATCAATCGCCGCGCCGCGTCGTCATCCAGACCTTCAACCGCATCATTGTAAATCGGACTGATATACAGCGACTTCCGCCCAGTGACCGGATGCCGCCGCACCAAGGGTTGCCACGCCGGTGGCATCGCGGCTTTCTCAGCCTCGGTCAGCGGCTTCAGATCCCGCAGCCGATGCAGATTGCCGAAATCGTGCCGCGCACGCCGGCCCTCGACCTGACACCGAAGCGCGTCAGGCAATTCATCGTAGACCATGTACATATTGATGAACTGAGTCTCTCCGCCAGTCCGGCTGATCTCGACTCCATGCAGCAACGACCCGATGCAAGGCATCGCGCGATAACTGCTGTCGGTGTGCCACAGTTGCGCCAACGACACCTGTTGCACCGTCGGATGCGACGGAGGCATCAGGTTCCCGTCATCATCCACATTCGACACCCGGAAAATTTCCTTTGCCGAGCGAGAACGAATGATCGTCTGATGGAAAATCTCCGGCTCGCCGAAGAATCGGGTAAAGGCAACGTGTTCCTCATCGGTGATCTGTTGCCCGGGAAACACCACCACCAGATGTTCCATCCACGCATCGTGCACCGCCCGGAACGTTTCCGCGTCCATCGGCGCGCGCAAATCGACGCCGCGGATTTCGGCGCCGATGGCGGGGTGCAAGCCGCGAACGGTAATGCTCATGCCGGATGCTCCGCGAATTCGAATCCCATGGCGCGGGCGTGGTAATAAATCCCGCCGTCCTGAATGATCAGGAACAGCGCCTGCTCGGTTCCGCCATTGTGGTGCGAGTGCACCGAAACCGGTGGCGTGATGGTGGTGGCCCAGGGCGACCATTCCTTGCGTTTGCCGTCGATGATGGAAAAGCAATCTTCACCTCGGATGATCAGCGACACCGCCACCGAATTGTGCCGATGCGGCGGCTGCACGTATCCCGCCGGCAGAGAGTTCATCGCCGCCGTCAACGTCGGCAGGATGTTGCGTGTCGCCTCCTGCCTTTCCGCCGAGAATATCAGAGCCGACCCCGCGATCGTCGCATCGCGGCCAATATCGTAAAGCAGCGCGATCTGGCGATCGATTTCCTCGCCGCGGTAATACACCAGATCGGTCGGCGACCGGCCGGCCGAGGGCGCTCGCAGATTTTCAAACGCCAGTTGCGGTTCGTTGGTCACCAGCCACAATACCGCGGTCGTTTCAGCCGTGTGCGATGCGGCGATACCGCCCGGCAGCACGAAGATATCGCCCGCAACCCAGGCGATTTGTTCCGCGCCACAAACGGTGATACCAGCGCCTTGAATGACATAAGCGATCGTGCCGCTGGTGACGAAGTCGGTGGTCAGGGTCTCGCCGGCCCTGATCCGGCCGTAACGCGCAAGCACCAAAGGCGAGGTCGCCGGAAACGAACAACCAAGCGCGGTGGAAATATCACACGCGATCAGTCCGGTCGGCGTCGCCTCATCCAATGCGCGACGGGGTTCGTCCACGAACGCGTGATCCGGCACCGGCGGGTTGACGATGTTGAACGCATTGCCGGTATTGAAGAACCGCCCGCGTGCCTCCGCCGCTGAACGCGGCATCAGCGGCCGTTGCGCCGGCATGCCGGCGATATCGCGAGGCCGGAGATCATCGGGCATGGATTTTGCCTCCCTGGACGTGGCGTCAGCTTTCCGCTCGGCGTCTCGCGCCGTCAAGCACGATGCGCGCCCGGCTCACCAACCAGATACCGACGCAACATCTCCAGGTCCGGATCGCGACCCAGACCGGGACCGTCGGGCACCGTCACCCGTCCGTCCTTCGCCACGACGAGTTCATGATACGGGCTGGCTTCCAGATCGATGAACAACCGCTCGAACGGCGCATCCGGTGCCAGAGCGGCGTTGCAATGCGGAGACGCCAGGAATCCCGCGCCGAAATAGGCGTTATGCGGCACCGCGCGCACGCCGAACGCCTTCGCCAGAGCGGCGATCTCCACCATCGCCGACGGTCCGCCAATCTTGGCTGCGCGACATCCAGCGCACTCGCTTCGAACGCGGCACGAAAGTCATGCAATACGGCGGCGTTTTCACCCGCGGCGATCGGCAATCCGCCCTCCAGCCGCAACTGAGCGAGGCCCTCATGATCGCCCGGCGGCCAGACCGGCTGTTCAAGCCATGGGAGATCCGAATCCTCCATTCCTCGGACAGGCCGAGGTCCATCGCATGCTCCCGTCGCCGGCGCTGAGGATGACGCGCTCGCGCCATCCTCGGCCGATCGTATCAGCCGTTCTGCATGATGTGGATCTGGCGATCCGCCAGCAGTTCGCGGGTCTTCGCGCCATAGGCGGCCATATGCGGCGAGGCGGCATGGGCCTTCAGATGGTCCGGGCTTTCCCACTTCTCGACCACGACGAATGTGTCGTCGCCGTATTTCGCGGGTGAGTTGGGCGCGTCGATCACCGGCCCGTATTCGATGCAGCCGGCCTCGGCGTGCACGGCGGGCATATTGGCGTGGAACGCCGCCAGAACTTCGGCCCGCTTGCCGGGCTTGGTGGTGATGACGGCGAGGACGTGGATCATGGTCATTCTCTCCTGATGATGGCGCGCGAACGGCGCGCCGGGCCTGATGGGGTCGCGCGGGCGGCGCGCCGGGAGGTATACTGCCTCAGCCGGAGGAGGAAACGAACCCCATGAGCTACGAGGCACCCTATGCGGGCCTGAAAGTCATCGACGTCAGCCAGGGCGTGGCGGGTCCGTACTGCGCCATGATGCTGGCCCAGTACGGCGCCAACGTCATCAAGGTCGAGCCCACCGGCACCGGCGACTGGGCTCGCGGACTGGGCACCAAATACGGCGATCACACCGCGTATTCGATTCCGTCCAACATCGGCAAACGCTCGATCGCGCTGGATCTGAAACAGGACACCGGACGTGACGTGTTGTGGCGCCTGATCCGCGACGCCGACGTGTTCGTGCAAGGCTTCCGGCCCGGCGTGATCGATCGACTGGGCTTTGGCTACGACGCGGTGGCGGAACGCGAGCCGCGGATTTTGTATTTGTCAGTGTCCGGGTTCGGCCAGAAAGGTCCGCTGGCGGAACGGCCAGCGATGGATCCGGTGTTGCAGGCCTATACCGGCATGATGTCGGAAAACCGCGGCCAGGACGGCATTCCGCATCGCATTCCGTTCATTTCGATCGACATGAGCACGGCGATTTTCTCGTTCTCCGCCGTCGCCGCCGCGTTGCTGGCGAGGCAACATGAACCGCGCGGGCGGCACATCGATGCCAGCCTGATGCAGGCCGCCGCCGGATTGCAGGTGGTGCGGCTGATGTCGTCGTATCTGGAAGGCGGTGCGACGCGTCCGGGGACTCCTCCCAGTGGCGTTTACCAGACCAAAGACGGGTTCATGTCGATCACGGTGGTGCGGCCCTGGGAATGGGAGGGATACTGCAAAGCCGTCGATCAACCGGCGTTCGGCGCCAACGAAAGATACCGCACACCGGACGGGCGCGAACCTCATGCCGCGGAAATCGACTCGGTATTGCGGCCGTTGCTGGCGACCGATACGACGGCGGCATGGTCAGCGAAACTCACCGAGAACCGGATTATGCACGAGGCGTTGAATTCCTACCCGGCGTTCCTGAAACAACCGCATGTCGCCGAAAGCGGCGCCGTCGCGTGGACGCATCATCCGCACGTGCCTCAGGCGCTGCCGTTGCCGAACATTATTGGTATGGCACCGTTCCAGGATGGTTCGCCGCGCACCGTGGCGCCGTCCAAGGGCGAGCATGGTGTGGCGATTCTGACCGAGCACGGCTATTCACGAACCGAGATCGACACGTTGATCCAGGCTGGCGTCCTCGTCACCGGGTGAGACCCAGGAATACAAGGGAGAAAAGTACCATGACCTCATCAATCACTCGCCGCGCCACACTGGGTGCCGGACTGGCCACCGCCGCGTTGACCGGCCGCGCGCGGGCGCAGAGGCCGCCGATCAAGATTGGCGTGCTGACCGATATGGCCGGGCCGTACGTGGCCAATACCGGCCCGGGATCGGTGGTTGGCGCACAATTGGCGGTGGACGATTTTCTGAAGACGCATTCGGACATTCCGGTGGAGGTCGTGTCGGCCGACCTGCAGCTCAAGCCGGACGTCGCGATGTCGATTTCGGGCAAGTGGATCGATACCGATGGGGTGGATGTCATTACTGATGTGCCGTTGTCCTCGGCGGCGTTCGCGATCGGCGATCTGGTGAAGCAGAAGGACAAAATCGCGATATTCACTGGTGGGGCATCGGCGGACATCACCGGCGCGCATTGCGGACCGAATCATTTGCACTGGGTTTACGACACCTGGTCGATGCCGCACGGCGTGGTGGATGCGACGGTGAAGGAAGGCGGCGACAGTTGGTACTTCATTACCGCCGATTATGCTTTCGGGCATTCGTTGCAGAAAGACGCGGCCAGTTTTGTCGTCGCGGCGAACGGCAAGGTTCTGGGTGAGGCTCTGGCGCCGTTTCCCGGCACCACGGACTTTTCGTCATTTCTGGTGCAGGCCAAGGCCAGCGGCGCCAAGGTACTGGGTTTGGCCAATGGCGGAACCGACACGGTGAACTGCATCAAGCAGGCCTCGGAGTTTGGTCTGATGACGGGCGGGATGAAGGTCGCCGGCCTGATCTTTCTGATCCACGACGTGCACGGTGTCGGACTGGCGTCGGCCCAGGGCGTGCTGCTGACGGAACCGTTTTATTGGAACATGAATGATGGCACGCGGGCGTTCGCGAAGCGCTTCACCGCGAAGATGCCTGGCAACGTGCCTGGTTCGGTACACGCGGGTCAGTATTCCGCCGTCACGCACTACCTGAAGGCGGTAGTCTCCGTCGGCTACGACAAGGCGAAGGCCAGCGGCCGGACGGTGATCGAGGCGATGAAGGCGATGCCGACCAAGGACCCGTTGTTCGGCGACGGCATGGTGCGCAAGGATGGGCGCGTCATTCACAACATGTATCTGTTTGAGGTTAAGTCGCCGGAACAATCGAAGGGCCCATGGGACTATTACAATCTGAAGCGGACCGTTCCGGCGGCGGACGCGTTCCGGCCGATCAATCAGGGTGGATGTTCGTTGGTGTGATACCAACCGGCGGAAGGATTGACTCGTCATCACAACGTCATGGCTCGGCTTGACCGGGCCATGACGAGTGGGGGCCGGGCCATGACGAGTGGGGCGGCAGTGTCTCAATCGTTCCGCGGACCTGTATGATTCGGCTGAGCGGACAGGGGATACCTCGGTGGGTTGATTGAACCCACCGAAGCGAAACGAATGCTGTCCGTCGATTATCCGGGGGGTAAAGAAGCGAGGTCGATTTCGCCGGTGAAGGAGGTCGCGACGGGTCCGGTCATCAGGACATGGTTGTCCTCGCGCCAGAAGATTGTCAGTTCGCCGCCGTCGGCCACCACGGTCGCTTCCCGGCCGGTCAGGCCTCGGCGCGCCGCGTTCACCACGGCCGCGCAGGCGCCGGAACCGCACGCGAGGGTCAGCCCGGCCTCGCGTTCCCAGACCCGCAAGCGCATCCGGTCGGGGGCCAGGATCTGGGCGAAGCCAATATTGGCTCGCTCGGGGAACAAAGCGTCATGCTCCAGCGCCGGACCGAGTTCGGCGACCGGGGTGGCGGCGATGTCCGGCACGAAAAACGTCGCGTGCGGGTTTCCCATGTTCGCCGCGGCCGGATGCAACACTGGGCCGAGGCTCAGATCCAGATCGAGCGTATCCATCGGACGGGCAAGAGGAATGTCCCGCCAGTCCAGCCGCACCGGGCCCATGTCGACGCGGACACGGCCGTCCGGCAGCACCTCCGACACCAGATCGCCGGAAATGGTGCGGATCACCTGGTGGTCGCGGCCGGTCTCCGCGGCCAGCAACCAGGCGACACAGCGAGTGGCATTGCCGCAGGCACCGGCCTCGGAACCGTCGGGATTGCGGATCCGCATGAAAGCGTCGGCGCCATCGCCCGCGGGCTCAATGACGATGAACTGGTCGCAGCCGACGCCGGTTCGGCGGTTGGCGATCGCGGCGGCAAGGGCTGGGGTCAGGCCGAGCGCACCCTTTCGCTCGTCGAACACGACGAAGTCGTTGCCGCAGCCGTGCATTTTCAGGAACGAAACGCGCATGGATCGGATATAAGCGGCCCTGGGCGGAAGACCAACCGGCATTTGCGTGGCGGTTGGGCCGGCTCTACCGTGCCGGGCACGAGTTGGGGAGGCCAGATGAACGCACCGGTGAGCATGGATCCCTTGGGCGACCCTTGGACGATGCCGCTCGAGCAGATCGATGTCTCGGATGCGCGGATTTTCCAGAACGACGTCTGGCACGACTGGTTCGCCCGGCTGCGCCGCGACGACCCGGTGCACTTTACGCCGGACGGCCAGTTTGGGCCGTTCTGGTCGGTGACCAAATACAAGGACATCATGAAGGTGGAGACCAATCCGAAGGTCTTCTCCTCGGCGTTCGGGATCACTTTGCTGGATCAGGAAACCCAGTACCGGCTGGCGATGTTCATCGCCATGGACCCGCCCAAACACGACGTGCAGCGGCTGGTGGTGGCGCCGATCGTCGCACCCGGCAACCTCGCCAACATGGAAGGTCTGATCCGTGAACGCGCGATCAAGGTGCTCGACAATCTGCCGCGCAACGAGACCTTCGACTGGGTCGAGCACGTATCGATCGAACTGACGACGCAGATGCTGGCGACGCTGTTCGACTATCCGTTCGAGAAGCGGCGAGACCTGACGTACTGGTCGAACGTCGCGACATCGAATTTCAAGGACCCCGACGCGCTGGTCAAAACCGAGGAAGAGCGGTTCAACGAACTGAAGAAAATGGCCGCCGCCATGATGGGGTTGTGGAACGAGCGGGTAAACGCGCCTCTGGGTTCTGACCTGATCTCAATGCTGGCGCACGGCGAGGCGACGCGGAACATGGACCCGATGGAGTTCATGGGAAACTGCGTGCTGTTGATCGTCGGCGGCAACGATACAACACGGAACTCGATCAGTGGCGGATTGTGGGCGCTGAACAAGCATCCGGATGAGTATCGCAAATTGCGAGAGAATCCGGGCCTGATCCCCAACATGGTGCCGGAAATCATCCGTTGGCAGACTCCGCTGTCCTACATGCGCCGCACCGCGCTGGAGGATGCCGAACTCGGCGGCAAGACCATCCGCGCCGGCGACAAACTGGCGATGTGGTATATCTCCGGCAATCGCGATCCGGAGGCGATCGAGTATCCCGACAGTTTCATCATCGACCGCGCCCGCCCTCGGCAGCATTTGTCGTTCGGGTTCGGCATCCATCGCTGCGTGGGCAACCGCCTCGCGGAACTGCAATTGACAATTCTCTGGGAAGAAATCATGAAGCGTTTCCCATTCATTGAAGTGATGGAGGACCCGAAGCGGGTTTTCTCCAGCTTCGTGCACGGGATTTCGTCCATGATGGTGCGCATCCCGGGATAAGAAAATCAGGAGGATAACGCCGTGAACGCTCCCGTTGCCATCGACTACCGTGCCATGGCGCATCGCGATCCGTGGTCCATGCCGATCGAGGAGATCGACGTCAGCAACCCCTATATCTACCAGGACGACACCTGGGCCGGGTTTTTCGCGCGGCTGCGGCGCGATGAACCGGTGCACTTCATCAACAGTCCGATGTATGGCCCGTACTGGTCGGTGACCCGGTACCGCGACATCATGACGGTCGATACCTCGCAGAACGTCTACTCGTCGGATGCCGCGATGGGCGGGATTGCCTTGAAAGATGTGCCGCTGGAATTTCGCAAAGAAAGCTTCATCGCCATGGATCCGCCGAAGCACGACGCGCAGCGGAAGATCGTGTCGCCGATCGTGGCGCCGCCCAATCTGGCGAAGATGTCCACGACGATCCGGGAACGCGCCTGCCGGATCCTTGATGAGCTGCCGCGTGGCGAAGTGTTCGACTGGGTCGATCGTGTTTCGGTCGAACTGACAACGCAGATGCTGTCGACGTTGTTCGATTTTCCGTTCGAGGAACGGCGGACTCTGACTTATTGGTCCAACATCGCCACCGTGAACACGCGCGCCGGAACCGAAATCGATTCCGAGCAGAAGCGTGACGTCATCCTTCAGCAAATGCTGGCGTATTTCACCGATGTCTGGAAAATCCGCCAGCAACAGCCGCCGAAATTCGATCTGATCTCGATGCTGGCGCATGGCGAGGCCACGCGGGATTTGCCATCCCGGCCGGCTGAGTTCATGGGCAATCTTTTGCTGCTGATCGTGGGCGGTAACGACACGACGCGGAATTCCATCAGCGGCGGATTGTGGGCGCTGAACAAATTCCCTGACCAATACGCGAAACTGCGGGCAAATCCCGATCTGATCCCGAAAATGGTGCCGGAAATCATCCGCTATCAGTCGCCGGTCGTGCATATGCGGCGCACCGCGCTGTGCGACGCCGAATTGAATGGCAAGACCATCCGCAAGGGCGAAAAGGTCGCGATGTGGTA
>Ga0182018_10001280_pt1 | contig 28985 bp, 27 predicted proteins | sample 812P2MmetaG_FD_120490 | JGI IMG/M metagenome (GOLD analysis project Ga0182018, IMG submission 120490) | Permafrost microbial communities from Stordalen Mire, Sweden - 812P2M metaG | ecosystem: Environmental > Terrestrial > Soil > Wetlands > Permafrost | place: Sweden: Stordalen | collected...
GTGCAGCGCAGGGCATTCGACCTGATGGAGATCGCGTTGTAGCCAGTAACAACAGGTCGGAAATGAGGATTATCGTTGCTTGTCAGTGATTTATGTTTTTTCAACGAGGGAAGTTCGGGCTAAACGAAATGCTGGCCCAGGCGGCGAGTGACGCGATCCAAGGTGGCGGCCCCGCAGACGCGCGACGCGCCGCCCGGGCCAATTACGCTTCCGTGTATCGCGCGTTCCACCAGAACCAGACCGCGCTCGCGAGACTGCAGGCGAAAGCGGAAGCCGCCGTCGCTCAGAAGAAAACAGCGAAAACGGAAGCGCCCGCCGCGACCACTGATGAAGCCGCGCCGGAAGCTGAACCGCCCGCCGACGCACCGCATGCTCCGGAAACTGACCTCAACCAAAGCCGGGCGGCCGCTCAGCCGGCGGAACTGTCAGCGTCTGACGCATCCAACGGCATTCACGCGACCCCGGAGGGCGCGCGCCACGACCAACAGGCCTCGGCGAGCACCGTTCGTATATCGGAACAAGCTGGCGCCCTGGATGACTACGACGAAGATGTCCCTCAACCGCCACGCCACAGCCCGCCCTTCCCTCCGACGCCCAACGGCCGCGCGGAGCCAGCGGAACTGGCGGAAGCGTAACCGCGGCCCAGATCAACCGGCGTCCGGAATCACCTGGCGCCAGCGCTGGATGATCCCGTCACGCAGCGTGTTGACCGAAACCCAATCGACCGGCATGGCGCGAGCCGCACGCTCCGGCGTGTTGGCGGTGCGTTGCAACGAAGCCTCGGTATACCGCGCCCGCGCGTTGACCGGGCCGAGAAACATCTGCTCGACCATGGTCTTTTGCGCCTCCTGGCCAAGCAAGTACTCGATAAACGTGCGCGCGGCCTCGGCATGCGGCGCGCCTTTCACGAGGTTGACGGTGACGACCCGCGAAATCGTCCCCTCGTTCGGAAACGCGATCCCCAGCCGTCCCGCCGTACGATCCGCCTCCAACTGGGCTTGCATGTTCCAACCGGCCCCAAGCCTGGCCCCGCCATCGCTGATGAAGCGGTACACATCCGGCCGCGGATCCCAGGTAATGACCGCGCGCGAGAGTTCGTTGATCGCCGTGACACCATCCGCCGCCGCGCGCGGCTCGGTGCCGCCGCCAAACAACCTTCCGGCGACGATGGTGAACGCGAGCCCGACAGAGTCCGGCGGCGCCGGAATGGCGATGGCTTTTTCGTCGCCGCCATTCCAAAGCGTTTTCCAGGAGGTTGGCGGCGGCACGCGGGCGGCGTCGAACAACAGAACCAGAGGCTCGGTATAAATCGCCGGTCCCGCGATCCCGGGAAACTGCGCCGACGGCGCGAGTTCGGCCAGAACCGGAATCGATCCAGGCCGCAGCGGCTCCAGCAACCCCTCATCGGTGGCCATCCGCGCCGTCGCGAGATCCAGCAGCGCGACGTCGGTTTCGGGCAGGTCGCTTTGCCGGCGCAAGGTGGCGAGAGTCTGTGTCGAGGACGGAACGGCAAGGTAGAACACGCTGATCCCGGGATGCGCATGCTGGAATGGCTCCACGATCGCCGGCTCGTACAAATTCTGAAACAGTCCTCCGTACGCGGCGAATGTAATGCTGACCGGCGCGGCGGCGGCCGGGCGAATGAACGGCATGCCAACACTGATCGAGGCCGACAGAAAACGCCGGCGGGTGGCGCGCATGAATGAAGCCTCCTCGCCCACGAGGATGTGCCTTGTCTGGCGCGGCGCATCAAGCGCGCTGGTCCGCGGGATGGTTCAGGCGGGCGAAAGCGGCGCCGGGCGATCAGAGCATGATTACTTCAGGTTGAAGCCATCATGCTCTAACGCGACCATGTTTGAGAGCGTGGTTCACGCTGTCCGGCCAGGCAGCCTCAAGCGATCACGCTCTAAGGTGTTTTGCTAACAGCCGCCTGTGAAGCGAGCGGCGTTGTCTCATTTCCGGTGATGATCGCGCCTGCCTTACCCCCGGTCGTGGACCAATCGATGCTCTTGACCCTGATCGTCACGAACATCAAACCGACGATGACACCGACAGCTAACGCGAGCTCCATGGCGGAGAGACGGCGCCAGCCCGTGCGACCGCTACTGACCGTACGTCGCGAAGTCGCCATAATTTTGGCTCCATTGAATGAAGTTCGTCTTATCCCGTGGGCCTAATGCAATGTTGGTTGCGAAATCCTTGCGGAATTCGCTACCCGGCCGCTGCCGCAAGCGTATTACCAATATTTGAGAATTCGGCGGCCAGGCAGTTGGCCATCTCCGCGAAACCCAGGAAAACCACCGCCATAAGCATGCACGAGAGGAGCGCATACTCCACGGGTGTGAGGCTTCGTCGATCCGTAAACGGGGCGTCTGGTGATAGATCGCGTTTTTTCATGATATTTATCTTCTAATTTATGCATCACGATGAGACGGAACCACAATAGAAGTTACAAATTGGTTTCAATCGGCACCTTGGGTGGCGGGTCATCGTCCAGGTCCTCCGCCAATCCCAGGACCGAACCCGTCATGGAGAGGGCGGGATTCCCCGGCGACGAAGCAAGGCAATATCGCGGAGAAGAGGGGCGGACGCGGAGAAAGAAGATTGGCGCTTCGCGCGGGCCGGTGATCGGACACCGCGCGAAGCGCCAGAGTCCTTCCTTCTCCGCGTCCTCCTCTTCTCCGCGTCCTCCGCGATACGCCTTGCTCTTTCGATCCAGTTATCCGTCGATGATGATCGAAACCCAAGGCAGTCGCGTGCGGTAGCCTGGCCCTGGGCATGACGTTGTGCCGATGCACCACCCCGCCCCGCCAATTTCAACTCCGCCATTTGACCGGCCGCGCCGGTGGATGCGCCCGGATCACTTCCTCATTCACCTCCGCACCCCAGCCGGCCCCGGTCGGCAGCAGCAATTCCCCATTTTCGATCGTCGGCACGACGGTCACCAGATCATCCTTCCAGGGCACGTCCTCAATATCGATCTCCATGACCCGGAAATTCGGGATCGCGGCGCACAAATGGGCGCTCATCAGCGAGCCAATATGGCCGTTGAAGTTATGCGGCGCGACGTTCACCTCATAGGCGTCACACATCGCCGCGATCTTGTGTGACTCAAGAATGCCGTTCCAGGCGACATCGATGATGGCGACGTCGACCGACTGATGCTCCAGGAACGGACGGAACTGACGCCGCCCATACAGCGATTCGAGCGAGGCGACCGGCGTCCGCGAACCGCGCCGGATCGTCGCCAGCGCCTCGGGGTTGTAGCTGTCGATCTCCAGCCAGACGAGATCGAACTCTTCCAGCGCCTGCGCCAGCCGGAGGTAACCCTCGGTCTTGAAGTTGAAATTCAGGTCGAGGTGCAGTCCCACGCCCGGACCCGCACCGCGGCGAAAGGCCGACAGTTCCGCCCGCAACGCGTCCACCAACGCCTTATCAATATTGCACTCCGGCCATCCTGGGCCGTTGAACCCCGGCATATGGATCACCGGAGGATCGCGATCGAACCGCATGATGTTGGTCTTCAGGCCCTTGAACCCGCGTTCGGCGACCTCGGCGCCGGCGCGTTCCACGTCACCAAGCGAGCGGATCGGATCGTATCCGGTCCACTCCTTGATCCGGTCGGCGAAGCTGACTCGCCACGTGCCGCAATGCGACCAATACAGAAGCAGCCGGTCGCGGATCGGTCCGCCCAGAAGCTCATACACCGGAATATTGAGCGACTTCGCCTTGAGATCGACGAGCGCGTTCTCGATCGCGGCGATCGCCTGCTGGTTGATGCCGTACGGCGTTTGCCGGGTCAGGCCGTGCAGGAACGCGGTCACGCGCTCCACCGCGCGAGGATCCATGCCGATGATCCTCTCACCCAATCGCTGGATGACCGTGGAGAGACCTTCGGCGCCAAAGTTCTCCATGAACTCCGACCAGCCGACGAGCCCGTCGTCGGTGGTGATCTTCAGAAAGGAGAAGTCGCGCCAGCCGGCGTTACAGTGCAGGTCCTCGATCTTCGCGATGCGCATGGGGGTTTCCTCTCGCCCGGTTCCGCCGCTCACGCGAACCGGGCAAGAGAGATTGGCGCGCCAGGCTGTCCCGCGACGGGGTTACGCGTACCGGCGTGATAACCAGCCGCTCAGACCGTACTCGTCAAACCGGAGGGATGCGTCAAGGGCCTGGGCCTGGCATGGGATTGGATTATGCGACCTTCCGCGGTTCCCTCGCGGCCGGCCGGGTTTTCGGGACGCGAGACAGAACACGGCTCTTGACCGCGTCGAGCCTCGCACCAGTCACCACGAGTTCCGCGCAACCCATCGCGTCCCACCGCCGTATGCCGAAATCGGGATGCAGAGCAATCATTCCGCCGCCGTTGTCGAAAGCGCCGCGATCGCCGTTTTCGAGGTAGGATTCAGCCGGCATTCCGTCGGCCAGCAGCACATCGTGCTCGCCCAGTTCGATGTGGTAATAGGTCACTTCATTCGTCTGTTGTTGCACGATCGTCTTGCCATTGATGAGATGTTTGATGGGGATCAACACATTATCGACGAAGACCGCGTGATCCGGCGAAAGCAAAAGATCGCGGCATGGCATTCGCGGGCCGAACGCATGCGCGGATACGAGCACCGGCCATACTTTCATGGGATCCGAATGCCGGCGGCAATTCACGTAACGATGCCCAAGCCAAACGACCTGGGCGGTTCCGTTGAAATGCGTCCGCACAATATCACCGGCCGCGAGACGCTCCACCGCCACCTCACCAGCCGTGGTCATGATGCGGGTGCCCGCGGTAAAGCAGGTCACCGCCCCAGTGACCGTCACGATCGCCTTGGTGTTGCCGCCAACTTCGAGGACGCTGAATGTCGCGCCGGAGTAATCCGTGGAGTTCGTGTTCAGGGTGACGGCCTGCTCCACGACCGAGCCATTGCCCACACTGCTCGTCAGGGTCAGGACATCGCCTATCAATGTCGCCGTCGCGGCATTGCTGACGCCGGCCAGAACGATGCTGTCAGTGTTGCCGAAACTCCCGATTGTTCCACTGAACGTCGATGGGTTGTCGAGCAGCAGTTCGCCGTAGTTGGCGCTGGAGTCGTATGAAACATTGCCGGAGATACCCGACGCCAGTTCGAGCACCGTCTGATCGGGGGCGTCGAAGCCGCCGTTGATCAGGAATGCCCCGCTTCCGATATAGACCCCGGTAAATTTGAGCGTGCCGCCGATGCCGGTGTTGACCGCTTCGATCGTCCCGTTGTTGACGATGTGTTGCGAGTACGACCCGAACGCCTGCAGCGCGAGTGTGGCGCTCGCGTCGGCCCGCAGCGTTCCCGTGCCGCTGAAACTCGAAGCCTGCGGGAGTGTCAGCGTGCCGCCGTTAGCCTCGATCGTTCCGGCGTCAACAATGGGCAAAATGGAGCCGATGGTGCCGAAACCGATGACGTCGCCGGCGGCGCCAACGCTGATGCTGCCGGTGGTCGCGGCGAGCGTGCCGCCCGCCAGCGTCACCGTGCCATTGACGTTCAGCGAACCGCCCGCGGTGAAGTTTCTCCCGGACAGCAGATTGAGCACTCCGGCCGTACCGACGGTAACCAGGCTGTTGTCGATCGTCTGCGGCGTCCCCGAGCCGGACTCAAAAGTCGATGACGCGCCGTCCAGCGTGATGGTCGCGTTATCGGTGACGACCAACCCGGACAGCAACTCGACCACACCGGTTCCCGAGGACTGCCAGACACCGCCGGTCAGCGTGCCGGCGGACAGATTCGAGGTCGCCACCGATGACTGGACAATCAGCGTTCCAATAGTGGCGAGAACCGTGCCCTGATTATTGAATGTGCTCGAATCAATACCAAGTACCGCGCCGGATCCATCGGCGGAAATCGTGCCCTGATTTAACAGCGTAAAACTACCGACGATGGTACCCGCACCGTCGAGCAATGACGTCGCGGGGACGGTGCCATCGCTGGTCAGCGTGAAACCCGTGCTGTTCACCAACGTGAGAGTTGATCCAGGACTAACGATATCGGACATACGGGAATTCCATAAAGTTACAGTGATATCGGCATATTTCGCATTATATGGAGACACGAGTCGGAATCTAATTCAACACAAAACCGAATACTGTTGCGAATACAAATCGGGTTTTTGGTTTATATTTCGCTAATGGTTTATGAATCACTTATCAGTGGATATCGGCCGCGACCGTGCGGGATATTCCCGTTATTTGTATCGTTAAACACAATCTCTCTCACGACGGCAAACGGGGCGTACCGATGTCTGTCAGTTTTACTGTTCTGATATCATAATAATATTCGAAAGACCGATATGTAGACAAATGATCCGGAATGTTAATAAGTTATTAAACTTCTTCCCGATCAGATCGCGACGATCAGGGTTTGGCCGGCAAAGCAAGTCATGATTCCGAGGGCGCGGAGACCGGGGAGGAACGCGGAGAAGGTGGGAATGGCGCTTCGCGCGGTCCAGAATCGAACGCCGGTTCGTAACGCCCTGAGTTCGCTTCTCAGCGTGCCTCCCCGGTCTCCGCGCCCTCTGGGGTACGCCTGACTGGCTCGCTGGCACACCGGCCGGTCCATTCCCGGCCTGTTCAATGATGCGTGCATGCCAAACAGCCATACGATCCATCGCGGTACCGAAATCGGTGCCGCACAAAGACCCGCCGAGCCGGCGGCCCGGACTTACCGGCCTGTGCTCGTGCTTGCCGGTTCCGGCTCCAGCGCCTGGGTGCCGCGCCATTTGGCGACGTTCCGCCGGTGCGCCTCCACGGTCTTCGCGAAGGCGTGGCCACCCGTCCCGTCGGCCACGAAATACAGGTCCTCGCTGTTCGACGGCCGGCTGACCGCGCGCAGGCTGGCGACCCCGGGCGAGCAGATCGGGCCCGGCGGCAGGCCCGCGTGCTGATAGGTATTGTACGGGTTGTCGTCGTCCAGGTCGGCGCGGTTCAACTTGTGGTCCAGCACACCACTGCCGCCGCTGACCGCGTAGGCCACCGTCGGATCGGCCTGCAGCTTCATCCCGATGCGCAACCGGTTCAGATACACGGCGGCGACGTGCGGCCGTTCCTCCGGCTTCGCCGTTTCCCGCTCCACGATACTCGCCAGGTTCAGCAAGTCACGCGGCGAGGCCAGCGGCAGGTTCGGCGCGCGGGCAGCCCATGCGGTGGCGAGTTCCTTATCCATGGCGGCGCGGGCCCGATTGAGGATCGCCTCGCGCGACATGCCTCGCTCGAACTCATAGGTCTGTGGCAGAGCACTGCCCTCGGGCGGAACGGTAACGGGACCGGTGGCGGCCTCGGCGCCCGCGACCAGGGCGGCGATTTGTTTGGCGGTCAGGCCCTCGACGATGGTGATCCGGTGTTCAACCGGTTTGGCGGTGCGCAGGATCGCCAGCACGTCCGCGATCGAGGCCTTGGGCGGGAAGCTGAACTCAGCGGCGCGGATACTGCCGTCGAAGAAGGTGAGCCAGGTCAGTGCCTCGAAGGCGGTGGCGTTGCCGACAACTCCGGCCGACTTCAACGCGGCGGCGGCGACGCTGGTGCCGCCATGCGGGACCACGACGTCCTTGTTCTCGGCCAGAGGCCCCGGCAGGTCCCATTCCACCCGCAGCCAATATCCGGTGACGACCGCCGCGCCGCCGATCAGTACGAACCAAATGACGGTCCACATCAGGCCACGCAACAGCCCACCCAGAAACGAGGGGCCGTCGTCCCACTCCTCGTCGCCGCCCTCTGGCGGATCAGGGGGCGGAGCGGAAGATGACCGACGCGTTCGTACCGCCAAAGCCAAAACTGTTCGAAAGGGCCATGCGAATGGTCCGTTGCTGCGCCTGATGCGCCACCCGGTCTATCACACTGTCCCGGCTCGGTTCATCCAGGTTCAGCGTCGGCGGTGCCACGCCGTCGCGAATGGCGAGGATGGAAAAGATCGCCTCGATCGCGCCCGCCGCGCCGAGCAAATGCCCCGTCGCCGACTTGGTCGAGGACATCGCGAGGCCCTTGGCGGCATCGCCGAACAGCCGTTCCACCGCTTCCAGCTCCAGATCGTCGCCAAGCGGCGTGGAGGTGCCGTGCGCGTTGACGTACTGGATGTCCTCCGGCCGCACACCGCCGTTCTTCATCGCCGCCTTCATGGAGCGGAACGCGCCATCATGGCCCTCGGCCGGCGCGGTGATGTGATAGGCGTCGCCGGACATGCCGTAACCGCCGATTTCAGCGTAAATCTTCGCGCCCCGGCGCAGGGCGTGTTCGTACTCTTCCAGCACCAGGACACCGGAGCCCTCGCCCATCACGAAGCCGTCGCGATCCTTGTCCCAAGGGCGCGAGGCCGCCGACGGACGATCGTTGAATCCGGTCGACAAGGCGCGCGAGGCGCAGAACCCGGCGATGCCGAGCTCGCAAACCGTGGCCTCGGCCCCGCCGGCGACCATCACGTCGGCGTCGCCCCACATGATCAGGCGGGAGGCATCGCCGATGGCGTGCACGCCGGATGCGCAGGCGGTCACCACCGCGTGGTTCGGCCCCTTGAACCCGTATTTGATCGACAGATGGCCCGACGCCAGGTTGATCAGCGCCGAGGGGATGAAGAATGGCGACAAGCGCCGTGCCTTGCCCGAGTGGATCAGCAACGAGGCGTCGTAGATCGTTTCCAGCCCGCCGATGCCCGCGCCGATCATGACTCCGGTGGCGCAACGATCGTCCTCCGATTCAGGCATCCAGCCGGAGTCCTCGACCGCCTGCGTGCCGGCGACCATGGCCATATGGATGAAGCGATCCATCTTCTTCTGGTCTTTGACCGGTATCCACTCGTTGATGTCGAGTTTTCCGTCGGCCTTGAGGCCTTGTGGGACCTGGCCGGCGACCTTGCAGGGGAGGTCATTGTCGGCGAAGGGCGGGATCGCCGTGATGCCGGACTCAGCGGCGATAAGGCGCCGCCACACGTTCTCGACGCCCAGACCCAGAGGGCAGGCGATCCCCATCCCGGTCACAACCACACGGCGCATGGTTGGTGGTCCTTTCCCCGTGTGCCGCTCGCGGGCCTACTTGTTCTGCTTTTCGATGTAGTCGATCGCGTCCTTGACGGTGGCGATCTTCTCCGCCGCGTCCTCGGGGATTTCGACGCTGAACGCCTCCTCGAACGCCATCACCAGTTCGACGGTGTCCAGGCTGTCGGCGCCCAGGTCGTCGATGAAAGAGGCTTCCGGCGTGACCTTGGCTTCGTCGACACCCAGGTGCTCCACCACGATCTGTTTGATCTTGTCGGCGACTTCGCTCATCGGAATTCTCTCTCCCTGCTTTGGGGCTGTCGGTGGCCGGTTCGGATGTCTTTGGCGTCCCCCGGCTGGCCGAGTCGCGCGTTCGCCCGTGCGCTTAGCACGCTTCCGGGCGAGGGCAAATTCCATATAGGGACGCGGGCTGCCTCACGACATCGCCATCCCGCCATTGACGTGCAGTGTGGCGCCGGTGACCCAGGCCGCCTCGTCCGAGGCAAGGTAGGCCACCGCGCCGGCGATGTCGTCCGGCTTGCCGATCCGGCCCAGAGGGATTTGCTGGGCGATTTTGGCCTTCTGCGCGTCGTTCAGGGCCTCGGTCATCGCGGTGTCGACGAAGCCCGGGGCGACCACATTGACCGTGATTCCGCGCGAGGCGACCTCCTGAGCCAGCGACTTGCTCATGCCGATCAGGCCCGCCTTGGCGGCGGCGTAGTTCGCCTGGCCGGCGTTCCCGGTCACGCCGACGATGGAGGATATATTGATGATGCGACCGGCTCGCCGCCGGATCATACCGCGCAGCGCCGCCCGCGCCAATCGGAATGGCGCGCTCAGGTCGATGTCCAGCACCGCCTGCCAGTCCAGGTCGGTCATCCGCAGCGCCAGCATATCGCGGGTCATCCCCGCGTTGTTGACCAGAATGTGCAGAGGTCCCGCCGCCTGCTCCGCCGCCTCGATCAGAGCGTTCGGCTCGGTCGCGTCGCGCAGGTCCGCCGGGCAAATGAAGGCATTGTCGCCGAGTTCCTCGCCCAGTTCCTCCAGCCGCTCCATGCGCGTCCCGCTCAGGACCACCAGAGCACCCTGAGCGTGCAAGGCGCGCGCGATCGCGGCACCGATGCCACCCGAGGCACCAGTCACCAAAGCAGGCTTTCCGTCGAGGCTGAACATGGGCAGGCCTCCTCCCGTCAAAGCGTTTTCAGCAGCGCCTCGATCTCCGCCGGCGTGGACGCGGCGCCGCTGGTACAATCTGGTGCTATACGCTTCACGAGACCAGAAAGCACCTTGCCCGCGCCAAGCTCGATGAAGCTGGTGGCGCCAAGGTCGACCATGGCGCCGATGCATTCGCGCCAGCGCACCGTCGCCGTGACCTGGCGGACCAGCAAATCGGCGATCCGTTCCGGGTCGGTTTCCTTCGCCGCCGAGACGTTGGCGACGATCGGCATGAACGGGGTTTTCGGCGGCGTGCTCTGGAACGCTTCCGCCATCGCGTCGGCGGCGGGCGCCATCAACGCGCAGTGGAACGGCGCGGAAACCGGCAACAGCATGGCGCGTCTGATGCCCTTGGTTTTAGAGATCTCGACCGCGCGCTCGATCGCGGTGCGATGGCCGGAGATCACGACCTGGCCGCCACCATTGTCGTTGGCCGGCTCGACGACTTCTTTGGTCCCGTCCGGAGCGAGCGCGGCTTCGGTGCAGATTTCCTCGGCCTGGGCCATGTCCGCGCCGAGCAGAGCGGCCATCGCGCCCTCGCCCGCCGGGACCGCCTTTTGCATGGACTGGCCACGTAGTTTCAGCAGTCGCGCCGCGCCGGCGATGCTGAAGGCGCCGACCGCGCACAAAGCACTGTATTCGCCGAGTGAATGTCCGGCGGCGACGATGGCGCGGGATTTGATGTCGATGCCACCTTCGGATTCCAGCACACGCAACACCGCGAGCGAGTGCGCCATCAGCGCGGGCTGGGTGTTCTCAGTGAGGGTGAGTTCTTCGCCCGGTCCTTCAAACATCAGTTTGGAGAGTTTTTGTTTCAGAGTTTCATCAACTTCCTGGAACACTTCGCGCGCGGCGGAAAACGCGGCGGCGAGGTCTCGGCCCATGCCGACAGCCTGACTGCCCTGGCCCGGGAAGATGAAAGCGTGCACCGGCATGGGAAGTTGGCTCCGATCTGGAGATCCCGACGATTGGATCGGGCGAACTCAGTGGAGCGGCGGCGTAGCGGGGGGTTTATCGAGTGTCAAGCGAGGACCACGAACCGTGCTTTTAGCCCGTCATGGCCGCCCTCGTGGCGGACATCCACGCCTTGACTTGCCGCGCCAAAGACATGGATGGCGGCCATGACGAGATGATGTGCCGTGACGCGGTTACTACCGCCTCTGATAAAACCCCGCACCGATCAGCACAACGCCCAGAATCAACGCGCCGCCGCTGACAAACGGCGGAATCACGTATGTCTGGTGTTGTGTGGTCTGCACCTTAAGGTCGCCAATTCGGGCGACATCCTCGGTATGTTGCGTTGTGAAAACGGGTATCGCGAACGCGATTAACCCGGCGAGAACCAGAATGGCTCCGCCGAGCATCAGTCCGCTCATCGCTGAGCGACCCATGAGACATCTCCTTGTGGTTCCGGCACGACCGGGCCCGTTAATGGGCCCGGTTGGTCGCCGTCTTCAGTAATACGCGTGTCCCACTCCACCGAACAGCCAAAGTACCAGCAGCACGATGAGCACGGTGCCGAGAACGCCGCCCAGACCAGCACCACCGTAGGTTCTGTGAGCGTAGTACCCGCCGCCGCCGCCAAATAACAACAACAGGACGACGATGATTAAAATCAATCCCATAATGAATTCCTAAGGCTCGCGCTGACGACTATCAGCGGTCACGATTACTTGTTGAGCGCTTCCCGCACGGCGTCTTTCGCACCACCGATCGCGTTCTGCACTTTGCCTTCGGCTTTGTCCTCGCGGCCTTCAGCCTGCGTCTTCGCATCGCCGGTCACTTTGCCGACGGCTTCCTTCACGGCGCCCTTGGCTTGTTTCGCGGCACCTTCAACTCTGTCTTTGTCCATAAGGCATATCCTTCTGCTCGGTCTCAATGTAACGCCGGACCGGTTCGAATGTTCCCGCGTCGTGATTCGCCTTTCAGAAGATAGCGATATCGATCCGTTAAACGCAGGATCGGGATATACCTATGGGCCCACGGCGGCGGCGCTTGCGTGCCGGTCGAGTACCTTGAGGCGGCACTTCCGCGCCCGTCCGCATGCGTTCAGCTTCTTTCGCGAGAAGGCCATAGGCACATAAAAGCGCGGCCAGTTCCTCCACCAGCGCGGCCGCCACCGGATGATTCGCGGTGTCTGGCGATATCCACCCCTCCTTCAACCGTGCGGCCGCGACGCGCCTCGCCTCTTCCAGGTCGAGCGCGATCCAATTCTTCAGATCACCACTTTCTGCTCCGCCTTCCGGTACCGGCGAATCGGGCAAACCAGGTCGTTCGATGGCCTTTCGAACTAAATCCTTTGAACGATGGGTACGCATGGACGTATCCCTTCCTTCCCGAAGGGTTTGCCCGGAAGTCCCCGGGCCGAAGGCGAGAACGCGGCAATTCACGAAATCTTTAAATGAACCAGCGGTCGTCGCGCATACCAATGTCCTCGCGTCATCCGGTCAATCGTGAACAAACTTAAACGGATGCACGAGACACTGACGATGTTTTCTTATTGATCTCACAAAACGGAATCGTCAATGATCCAGATCAAATTAGCGACGTTTTCGCCGCGCCGGTTATTTTTGCCAGCGAATCAAAGAGGTCTCCCCCGGCACGCGCACGCCTGGATGCGATGGTATGACGCGCACGGTGTAATCGCTGGCCGGCCGGGGCGTGCCTGCGATCTGGCCGCGGAAAAAGTATCCGCTGGTGGCTCCAGGAACGGCACCGTCACTGATCAGCGCAACGACCTCGGCGGCCGCACCGTCAGCCCGGTCGGCATAGACCTCCACAACGACATCCTTGGCGGCGATCTCGCCGAGATAGACCGGTACCGAAACGTCCCAGCCAACCTCCCGCGCGGTAAGGTCCATTTCGCCAATATGCACGTCCGGCCAGGCGCGTCTCAAGTGCCGGTCCCACTCGGCCATTATCCTGGCCGGCGCCGCGGCATCAGCGACGCGCTCGCGCAACGCCCGCGCGGCCGGTAAATAGGCCTTATCGAGATACTCGCGCACCATCCGCGTCGCGCTGTATCGCACCGTCAGGCCGGTCATGCTTCGGGCCATACGCGCCACCCACGCGCGCGGCACGCCCGTGGCGTCGCGGTTATAGAACTCGGGAACGACCTCATTCTCCAGCAACACATACAATTCCTCGGCGTCGCGACGATCGTGTTCCTGTTCCACGTCCTGCTCGGCATCACCGATGGCCCAACCGAGGCCGAGGGCGTACGCCTCCTCCCACCAGCCGTCCAACGTCGACAGATTGAGGCCGCCGTTGACCAGCACTTTCATCCCGCTGGTACCGCAAGCTTCCCACGGGCGGCGCGGCGTATTGATCCAGACATCGACGCCCTGAACCAATTGCTGCGCCAACGAAATGTCGTAATCCTCCAGAAACACCACCCGATGGCGGAACCGCGGATCTTGCGCGAATTCGATCCACTGCCGGATCATTTCCTTGCCGCCCGTGTCGTCCGGATGCGCCTTGCCGGCGAGCACAAGCTGCGCCGGATGCGTCTCATGGCAAAGAATGCGCGCGAGGCGATCACGATCGAACAACAGAAGATCGGGGCGCTTGTAGTCGGTGAAGCGCCGCGCGAAGCCCAGGGTCAAAACGTTGGGATCAAGTACCGTCTCGCCGGAGGCCACGAACTCCGGTGAGTGACCGCGTCCGCGCAGGTGCGAGGTGAGTCGCGCCCGCACGTCGTGCACCAGCGCCTCGCGCGCGTTGCCGCGCATCGCCCACAGCGCTTCGTGCTCGACGGTCTGGATGCGCTGTCCCATGTCTTCCGGTTCGTGGCGCCAACGATCCTTGCCGCAGGCCTCGGTCCAGATCGCGTCGGCCATGGCGGAATCCCAGGTCGGGACGTGCACACCGTTGGTGATGTGATCGAACGGCACTTCGTTCTCCGGCCAGCGAGGGTACAGCGGCTGGAAAATTCGCCGGCAGACGGAGCCGTGTAGCCTGCTGACGCCAAAATTCAGCAGCGCGCCGCGGGTCGCGAGCCACGCCATGTTGAAAACACCACCGGGGGCATGGCTCTCTTCGAGACCCATCGCCAGAATATCGGCCACGCAGTCGTCTTCCCCAGCCCAGACCTGGAGATATCGCGTGAACAGGGGCAGCGGGAAACGATCGAACCCGGCCTCCACCGGCGTATGGGTGGTAAAGACGTTGCCCGCGCGCGTGGCCCACAACGCCTCGGTGAAACCAAGCCCGTGACGCCGGGAGAACTGGCGTGCGCGTTCCAGGATCGCGAAGGCGGCGTGACCTTCGTTCAGATGGCATACGGTGATTTCAGGATGCAGCGCCTCGACCAGGCGCCAGCCGCCGACACCCAGAACGAGTTCCTGCATCAGCCGCATTTCGCCCCCGCCGCCATAGAGTTTACCGGCGATGCCGCGATCGACCGGGCTGTTCACCGGGTCGTTGGTGTCGAGCAAATAGAGCAAGGTCCGGCCGACGACGACGCGCCATGCCCGCAATCGCAAGGTCCGCCCAGGCAACTCAACCGGCACGATCAACCAGGCGCCGTCCGCCGTTCGCGCCGGCTCGACTGGCATGCTGGAGGGATCGTTGTATGGGAACGCCTCGATCTGGCGGCCGTCGGCGTCGATCATCTGGTGGAAGTAGCCCTCCTGGTACAGCAGTCCGATGCCGATGACCGGCACGCCCTGATCGCTCGCCGTTTTCAGGAAGTCGCCCGCCAGCACGCCAAGGCCGCCCGCGTAGAGCGGCAGCGCGTCACCTAAGCCGAACTCCATGCTGAACCAGGCCACGCCGCTCAGTTCCGCCGCCTTGGCCGGCGTGCTGGCGAACCAGCCGGGGTCAGCCAGGTAGGCGCGCCGGGCCGCCACCAGCCGATGCAGTTGCGCGATGAACTCGGCGTCGCCGGCGAGTTCATCGAGTTTGGCGGCCGTGACATTGTCCAGAATGGTCCATGGGTTTCCCCAGCGCCGCCAGAATTCGTTGTCAACCCGCGCCCATAGCGCGTCGGCCTCATGGCTCCAGGTCCAGCGCAGATCGAGCGCCAGATCGCGCAGTGCGCCCAAAGGCGCCGGCAGGTCGCGCCAGGGGATCATCGGGCCGGCTCGGTGGAGCGCGGGGTCACGGTCATGACGGGTTAGCCCTCTCCAGGTCACCAGGTCCGACGGTCGATCCGCCGGAGGAATGGTTTTCGCCGGCTCGTATCCACCGGATGGCGAGATTGCGGTTGAGGTGGCGACGAAAGCAAGCTCGTGGAGGTGAATGTTTCGTGGATCAGGCAACCGTATCCGCGATCCCGCGGCATCATGCCGCGGGGTGCGGGCGTCGAACCTGGCGCCGGGCGGCAACGCTTCCCGCGGCCGGCGGTTGCATGGCCATAAGGGGCGGGGTCGATTAATGAAGGATCGAAAATCGGTCATTCGGTGGAGGCAAGTGAATGCGGACGCCCAAAGGTGCCTGGACGGTGGCGTCGCTATTGTTCCTCTACATGATGGTCAACTTCGCCGATAAGGCCGTGGTTGGCCTCGCCGCCGTGCCGATCATGAAAGACATGGGGCTGTCGCCGAAGGAGTATGGCGCACTCGGGTCGAGTTTTTTCCTGCTGTTTTCGATCTCCGGCATCATTATCGGCTTCCAGGCCAATCGACATCCCACTCGCTTGATCATCCTGCTGCTCGCCGCCTCCTGGGCCATCGTGCAATTTCCAATGCTGGGCGCCGCCAGTTTCACCACATTGCTAATTTGCCGCGTGCTTCTGGGCGTTGGCGAGGGCCCCGCGGCGGCCGTCGCATTGCATGCCGTTTACAAATGGTTCCCTGACGAACGGCGGACGATGCCGACCGCGATCCTGTCGCAAGGCGCCGCGATCGGCGTGATCGTTGCATTACCGGTGCTGAACTGGATCATCGTGCATTATTCCTGGCACTGGGCTTTTGGCGCGCTTGGCCTGGTCGGCCTGGCGTGGGTCGCGGGGTGGTATTGCCTCGGACGCGACGGACCCATTGAGGATCCACCGCTGGCGACAGCGGGCGCCGGGCGCATCGGCTACGCCCACATTCTGCTGGCGCCGACATTCATCGGCTGCGTACTGGCCTGCTTCGGCGCTTATTGGGCGCTGTCGCTCGGCCTGACCTGGTTCACGCCATTCGTGGTGAAGGGACTTGGCGTTTCGCAGTCCAACGCCGGTTGGATCGCGACATTGCCCTGGTTGATGGGGGCCAGCACGGTGATGCTGTCCGGCTGGATTTCGCAGATGCTGGCCGCTCGCGGGGTGACCACGCGGGTGGCGCGCGGCGTGCTTGGGACCGTGCCTCTGATCGCGGGCGGATTGCTGATCGCGACATTGCCATGGGCCACGAGCACCGCGGCCAAAATCGCTCTACTGGTGATCGGAACCGGCCTCACCGGGCCGATTTACGTGGTGTGCGCGCCGATGATCTCGGAGTTCACTCCGATCGCGCAACGAGGTGCCGTCATCGCCATCTTCGGGGCGATCTACACGCTGGCCGGGGTGATCGCGCCCTATGCGAACGGCAGTGTGATCGAGGGTGCCGCGACAATGCTGGACGGGTATCAGACCGGATACATGATTTGCGCCGGAATGCAGGTGGCGGGCGGGGTTTGCGGTTTGTTGCTGATGTGGCCGGCGAAGGATCGCGAGCGCGTCACGAATCACCGGATCGCGATGGGCTCGTCGAGGGAGAAAACAACCATCGCGCTGCCTTCATGAGGGTCGCGCCACCCTGTCATTGCGAGTTCCGCACCGGCCGGCGGGCCGACCCCCGTCGATGGAAACGTCATGGCGCGGCTCGTCCGGGCCACCTGATCCAGACACCGTACCGCGACAGGTGGCCCGGACGAGCCGGGCCATGACGGGGTTTGGTAATGGCGGCGGAGCACCAATTTCCTTGTTAGCGGAGCGAAGCAATCTCCCTATGTGGGGAGGGAGATTGCTTCGCCTGCCTTCGCCGAAGCGGCTTCGCGCAGGCAGGTCACTTCGTTCCTCGCAACGACGGTGATGCGCGGCGATCGATGACGTGGCTGAGCTGGACGGCTCGCCGGTCGACGAAGCGCTCGAAGCCGATGGCGGCGATCAGGACGACGGCGGCGAAACCGATGAAGGTGATGCCGATCGCGGCCGTTCGCGGCAATACACTCGCCAACGGAATGAAAGCGGCGCAGGCCAAGGTGAACAGAATCGGGAAGTGCAGCAGGTAAATGCTGAATGACAACTGGCCGAGGCGTTGGCAGCGGGACAGCAATCGTTGCGCGAGGGTGCTGGACAGAACGCCCGCGAACAGAACCACCGCGGCCACCTGACTCTGGAACTGAAACAGATTCGGCGCGGCGACCGGCGCGAACCGGGCGATCGCCGCTCGAGCGGCTTCGAGAATGGGCCAGTCCTTGCTGGCGCTCATCGCGAGGCCGAGCACGACCAGGCTTACGCCGATCGCCGGGTTCAGCGGTTTGTCCAGGCGCGAAGAGAAGAGATGGCCGAGGATGAACAGGAACATGGGGTGCGTGCCGAACACGATGGCGCAGGCAACCACGGCCGCCAGATGCAGTCGCCACGACCGCGCGCGCAGCATCACAAGGCCGAGCACCAGCAACGACCCGTATAGTTCCAGATGCAACGACCATGTCGGCGCGTTCAACGCGTGTTCCAGCAATGGCAGCCGGCCGGCGATCGGCGCGAACAGCGTATACTCGCGAAACCCCAGCAGGAGACTGTCAAGTGCAATGTCGCGCAGCAGGTGAGGCAACGTCGCCGCCGCGCTGGAATCCATGGCCAACCAGCCGGATCCGGTGATCCGCGCCGCGATGAGATGTGCGTTCGGCATGGCCGCCAACAGGACCAGCGCGAAGACCGCGGCAGCGGCGATCGGCAGGCCCAAACGGACCACCCGCTTCACCACCTGCCGCGGCCACGTGCCACCGCGCGCGAATGACGGTGTGAGCACCGCGCCACTGATCAGGAAGAAAACATAGACCGCGGTGTGACCATCCCACAAGACGCGCCAGGGCCGCGCGGCATGTTCGGCGGTGTCAGGCAGAAAGCCGGTGACGAAATGCAGTAGCACGACCTGGATCGCCGCGACACCGCGAAGGCCTTCCAGATACAGGAACCTGCCTGGGCCGGCGGGGCGCCGCGTCACCCCTCGTACTTCAGGATACTCAACCCCCCATTGGTATCCGTCACGTACAGCGTCCCATCCGCCGCCGCGAACACATCGGTCGATTGCACAACTCGTTCTGCCCCCGGACGGATATCGACGATCCGGTCAGGTGGACCCGGAACGTAGTAACCGGCTTCCTTCGGTTCGTGCGCGTTGCTGATGTCGAAGGCTCGCACGCCGGCGTTGTGGTAGGTGGCGAAGATCAACGTTTCGCTTTGGAACGATCCCGGCCGGTTCTCGTGCAGATTATGCGGGCCGAACTTGCCGCCTTTGTCGCAAAAGTCTTCCCCCGTGGGCGTCGGCAGAGTGGCGATCGTCACCGGGTTGTCCGGCGCCCGCACGTCCAACACCCAGGTGTAAGCCAGGCCTTTCGCGCAGCGATTGCTGGTGGCTTCATCGGCCACCACGGCGAGGCCTCGGGCAGGCAGAGGCAACGGTGTGTGGGTCCCACCAGCGAAAGGCGGCGACCAGTTACGGTGCGCCAGCAGTTTCGGCGCGACCGGATCCTTCAGGTCCATCACCGTCATGCCGCCGTCGCGCCACGCGGCATAGCCAAGGTCGCCGGCCGTGATCATGTGATGCAGCGCGTAACGCTTGCCTTCGCCCCAGGACGGCGTTTCGCCACCTTCACGATGCATGCCGGGCAGCCACCAGCGTCCCACCATCTCCGGCTTCGTTGGATCCTTCATGTCGATCACCGCCAGGATGTGATCGATGAAGCCGTCCAGATGCGCCGATGCATAGGCGTAACGTCCGCCCACCCACCAGATGCGGTGCAATCCGATGCCTTCGATCGGCATGAAACCGATCTCCCGCGGTGCCGCCGGATTGGCCAGGTCGTAAACGCGCATGCCGGCGGCGAAGGAGCGCTCACGCTTGCTGAAGCTGTCGGCGAGGGACTTGCTGAAATAGTCCTGGTCTTTCTCGTATTGTTGCAACGCCCAAACGTTCGCGGCGTTCACCGCCAGCATGATGCCGTCGTGCACCTGAATGTGGCTGGCGCGGGTGTTGGGCGGGCAGGCGATGAATTGCACCGGCTTCGGCGCCCGCGGATCGGCGACATCGATGACGGTGATCCCGTCGGAGAACATGTGCCCGACATAGGCATGGGACTTCGCCACCATCACCTGGACGCCGTCCGGCTTGCCACCCTGGTCGGTGTGGCCCAGTGCGTGAATGCGATGCGCGTTGTTCATGATGGGCTCCATGGCTAGCGATGTACCGTCATCCCTCGGCTGGTCTATTCCGTCAGTTGGTCCATTCCGTCAGCCCCCGGCTTGTCCGGGGGACCGACAACAAACCGTGCCGCGAGAGGTCCCCCGGACAAGCCGGGGGATGACGGAATGGACGGCCGGGGGATGACGGGATGGACGGCCGGAGGATGACGGAATGGACGGCGGGGGGATGACGGACTGTGTTATCCCTCGGGCGGGGCGATTTCGTCCAGCGACAGACCGCGCGTTTCCGGACCGATCAGATTGACGGTCGTGGCGGCGATCACCAGCACGATGGCGACGCAGATAAACACCGTGCCCACGCCATAGCCGGTCTGGATCCACAGGATGGCCGGAATGATGAACGCGGTACCAACCCGGCCGGCTGATTGCGCCAGGCCGAACCCGGAGGCTCGGGCGTTCGTCGGAAACACTTCGGAACAAAAGATCTGCATCGAGTTGCCGGCCAGTTGGATGAAGAAGATCATGCAAAAGCCGACGATCAACAATGTCGTGTTGGTGCCCGCGTTGACGAAGCCCACCGCGAACACACCGGCCAGGACGAAGGCCGAGGTCGCGGTGATCTTTCGGCCGAACCGCTCCAACGCGAACATCATGAACAGGCTGGCGCAGGGAAACGCCAGTTGCATGCCCAGAGTGTAGGTCAGGGATTTGGTGATCGTCATGCCTCGTTCGGCGATCATGCTTGGCAACCATGCGCCGAGGCCGAGCGCCACCCCGAAGAACGCGACGAAACACACCATCCCGGCGAGCACCCGGCCGCGATAGTGCCGGAACACAACGACGAACGGATCGGTGTGGGTGTCGCTGGCGGCGTCTTCGATCAGGATTTCGCCGGGCGGCGGCCTGGCGATGCCCATGCTCTCCAGCAGATCCAGCGCGCGTTTGCCCTGGCCATGCGTCGCCAGCCAGCGCGGCGACTCGGGTAAAGAGAAGCGGAACACGAACACGATCAGCGCGCAGATACCGATCACGATCCAGCAACCGCGCCAGCCAAGCGTGTCGCGGAAGGAGAGAGCGAACAATGTGGTGATCGGCCAGACGCAGGCGCCGCCGATCAATTGCACCCCGGCGATGAACCGGCCGCGAATGGCCTTCGGCGCGTATTCCCCGGCATAGGCGAAGCATAAAGGTTGTTCCGCTCCCAAACCGATCCCGGCGATGAACCGTCCGATCGCGAGCCAGGTATAGTCCGGCGCGAACGCCGCCGCGATCGTCGCGGTGCCATACAGCAAAAGATTGAACTGATAGACCGTTTTGCGGCCAAACCGGTCGGTGAACTCGCCTTGCGCCAGGGTGCCGAGGAACAGGCCGATCAAAGTGGCGCTGCCGACGAGGGCCATCTGCGGCGCGGTGGCGAAACTGCTTCTTGTCATGTCCGGAATCAGCGAGCCCAGAATGACGTAGTCGGCGACATCGAAGAAATATCCGGCGGCGATCAGGATGAAGACACGGTAGTGAATCGGACTCAGCCGGGCATTGTCCATCGACGTGCCGACAAAGCCCTCAATGGTCTGAGCCATGCGGTGTTCCTCCCCCTGGAATCGCGGCATCGCCGCTTTGGGAACATGGTCCCACGCTGGCCTGGTCGCGTCAATCCGCGACGCGCACGGGACAATCGCCTGAACCAGGAAGCGCGAGGGCTCCGCCCTCGGACCCGCCAGGAGGCTTTGCCTCCTGGACCTCCAGCAAAGGGCGAGGCCCTTTGCAATCTGTCAATTGGGAAGGTGTGTGAGGAGGGCCGACCGTGACCTGGCAAGGTCCGTGTTGGCCCTCCTCACACACCTTCCCAAATTAATAGGTTCCAAGAGGCAGAGCCTCTTGGTGGGGTCCGGGGTGAAACCCCGCGCCTTCCTCGGTTCAGGCGAGTGCCGCGCAGACTGGTGACAACACCGGTGGCTCCATCCTACACCAGCCGGGCATGCCAACCGATCCGCGCTTCGATGCCCTCGCCGCGTCCGCCATTCTGATCGTGGGCGCTCCGCGGTCGGGGACGTCCTGGTTGGGCAAGATATTCGACAGTCACCCGGACGTGCTGTACCGGTTCGAGCCGGACTGGTTCGACCCGGACGAGGTGGCGGCGAACAACGAACTGATCCGCGCGAACATGGCGCGCTGGCTCGCGAACCGTGATCCTCGGGCGTCCGGGAAGCGGCCGTTTTTCCCAAAATCCTGGCAGACGGCGCCGGCGAGGCTGCTGCGGGCCTCGTTGATCTATGCCGAGGCGGCGGCGACCCGAATCGGCCTGCCCGCGTGGCCGGCGCCCGACCTTGGCGCGACGGCGCGAGCCCGGGGTGTCGTGAAGTCCGTGAAACTGCGGGATGGGTTGGGGGCTTTCGCGCGGGCATGCCCGGAGGGACGGGCTGTGCTGATCCTGCGGCACCCTTGCGGCCAGGTGGCGTCGCTGGTGCGAGGCACGCGCGATGGCCGGTTCGACCTCGCCGAGCCCGGCACCGACATGCCGTTCGATGAGGCCAGGACGCTGGCCTTCGCCGCTCGCCACGGGATCGACGGCGATGCGTTCCAGCGCCTGCCCGACGCCGCGAAATACGCCTGGAGCTGGCGGGAGTTTTCCGAAATCGCGTTCGATTCGATCGCCGGCCAGAGCAACGCGCATGTGGTGGTGTATGAAGATCTGTGCGCCCATCCGATCGCGGAGACTCGTGCGATCCTGACCTTCTCTGGGCTGGCCTGGCATTCACAGACCGAAACGTTTCTGGCGCGCAGCACGCGGCATGACGGGCCGGCGGGATATTACGCTGTCGAGCGGAACTCCATCGAGGCGGCGGAGCGGTGGCGGTCGGAAATGGGTCCGCTGGACCAGGAAGCCGTGCGCGTGGTGGTGCGAGGGTCGCCGTTGGCGCGGTACTGGGCTGACCTCGGGGGATGACGATCAGGTTAAGTTCGCGTGACTTTCCGCCCGATTCGCGGCAGGATACGCTTCGTGAACGTCCTCGCACCACCAAAAGCCCGCCTCTCGGTTGAGATCGTCTACGATCTCATCTGCCCTTGGTGCTATCTGGGCGTCCGCCGCCTGCTGCGCACGTTCCGCCGCCGGCCTGATCTGTTGTTCGACCTGAGTTGGCGGCCGTTCCTGCTGAACCCGGACATGCCACGCTCCGGGATGTCGCGCCCGGACTATGTGATCCGCAAATTCGGCGGTGAGGATCGGGCGAAGCGCCTGTACGCCTCGATCACCGAGCTTGGCCGGCGAGAAGGCGTCGCCTTCGCGTTCGACCGGATCAGGCGGACGCCGTCGTCGGTCGTTGCCCACCGCCTGGTGCGTTACGCGGCGCGGTTCGAACGGGCGGACGCGGTCGTGGAGGCTTTGTTCTCGGTGCATTTCTCCGAGGGTTACGACATCGGCGATCCCGCCGTGCTGATCGCGGTTGCCGCCGCCTGCGGATTAGACGCGGCGGAAACCAAAGCCTTCCTGGCGTCTGACGAGGAGACGGACAGCGTCCACGCCGACAACCTCCGCGCGCATCGCCTGGGGATCAATGGCGTGCCGTGTTTCGTGATTGGCGGCCGCCACGCCATCGCTGGCGCGCAAGAGCCCGAGGTGATCGAACGGCTGCTGGATGTCGCCGCGGTGGACGCGGCGGAAGTGTAACGGTTCAGCAGGCCGGTTCCCGGCACGTCTCCGCCAGATGCGGCGCCAGCGCTCGATAATCCGCCGCCCGCGGTGTGTTTGGACGCCAGGCCAGCCCAAGCGTGCGCCACGCGCCGGCGGCCGCGAGCGGACGGGTGATGAGGGAGGTGCCCTCGGTCACACCGGCTTCGACAGCGATACGGGGAAGCAACGTAACCCCCAGTCCGCCGGCGACCATTTGGACGAGGGTGTGCAGGCTGGTGGCGGCGTATCCATCCTGGGCTTCGCCTTTGTCGCCCGCCAGCAGGCCGCAGACGGCCAATGCCTGTTCGCGCAGGCAATGACCTTCCTCCAGCAGCAATAATCGTTCCGTGGCCAGAGCGGCGACCGGTATGGACGCCTGATTGGCGAGGCGGTGATTGGGCGGCAACGCCACCAGGAATTCGTCGCGCGCGACGGGAAGGGCTTCAGCGCCGCCGCAATCGCAAGGCAGCGCCAACAGCAACACGTCGAGGCGGTTGGCGTTGAGACGATCGACCAGGCGGGCGGTCGTGTCCTCGCGCAGGAACAGACGGAGATTGGGGAAGGCGGTCCGCAGCACCGGCATTAGTTTCGGCAGCAAAAAGGGGCCGATGGTCGGAATGATACCGAGCCGTAATGGCCCGCTCATCGGAGCACGGGCGGTGTTGGCGGTTTCGGTCACCGCTTCCAGTGCCGCGAGGGCGGCTCGGGCGCGTTCGATCAGATCAAGGCCAAGCGGCGTGAACACAACGTGACGTCCGGCCGCGCGATCGAGAATCTGCGCGTCGAGTTGCCGTTCCAGCGTCAGAATGCCCGCCGACAAAGTTGATTGCGTGACCGAACAGGCCAGCGCGGCGCGGCCGAAATGGCGCGATTCGGCGAGCGCGACGAGGTAACGAAGCTGCTGCGGACTGGGAAGTATGGTCATGCCACACCTGGCATCGCGAGCGTAGCGACCTGCCCGCGCGAAACCGCTTCGGCGAAGGCAGGAGCAATCCCCATCAGATTGGAGAGGGAGATTGCCGCGTCGCTTCGCTCCTCGCAATGACATTAGCGGTAAGGCCGCCGCGCTGTTCGATGAACGTCGCGATTTCCTCGACGCCCTTGCCGGCGCGAATGTTGGCGAACACGAACGGCCGGTCGCCGCGCATTTTCTTCGCGTCGCGGTCCATGACTTCCAGGCTTGCGCCAACGAACGGCGCGAGGTCAATTTTGTTGATCACCAACATGTCGCTGCGGGTGATGCCGGGCCCTCCCTTGCGCGGGATTTTGTCGCCGGCGGAGACGTCGATCACGTAGATGGTCAGGTCGGCGAGTTCAGGACTGAAGGTCGCGGCGAGATTGTCTCCACCGCTTTCGATCAGGATCAGGTCGAGGGCGGGGAATTTACGCCGTAGATCGGCGACGCCGGCGAGGTTGATGCTGGCGTCTTCCCGGATCGCGGTGTGCGGACAGCCGCCGGTTTCGATGCCCATGATGCGCTCGGGCGGCAGAGAGCCGGCACGGGTCAGGAACTCGGCGTCTTCCTTGGTGTAGATGTCGTTGGTGATGGCGGCGATATCGTATCGGTTACGGAAGTGTTTGCACAGTGCATCCATCAGCGCGGTTTTGCCGGTGCCGACCGGGCCGCCGATGCCGACTCGCAAGGGGCCGTTGGGGGAGAGAGTCATGAGCGGAACAACCTCGTGTACTGGGTTTCGTGGCGCATGGCGGCGAGATCGGAACGGAACGCGCAACCGCCGAGGTCGTCGAGTGTCGCGGTTCTGGTCGCGGCGGCGGTGGCGAGGATGGTGGGCTCCAGCGCCGCCAATGTTTGCAATCCGGTGGTCTGGCCCAACGGCACCATACGTACCGCGGCGGAGATGAGGTTGCTGGCGAAGGTTTGCAAGAAGGCCCCGGCGGTGGAGGCTTCGTCGATGCCGTGCGCGCCGGCCATGGCGCCGACGGCGATGGCGTACGGTGTGTCCTCGGGCAGGTCAGGCACGCCCCAGCCGGCGGCCGAACGCAGGAACGCCCGGCCCTGGGCGAGGGATTCGTCACGGCGCTCACGGCTCGCGGCGGTGGCGACGGCGAGGGCGGAGATGGTTCGCAATTCCAGCGGATCGTTCGCGGCGCGGTGGGCGTGACGCAGGAGGATGGTGTCGGTGCGGGCGGAGCCGTGCGCGATGACGGCGGTGAGCCAGGCGAGGAGGGTTTCTCCGTCTCGGATGTCTTGCGTTTCGACAGCCCATTCCAGGCCGTGGGAGTAAGCGAAGGCTCCTGTCGGGAAGGCGGGGGAGAGCCAGGTGAGGAGACGCAGGAGGCCGATGGCGCTGGTTTCCAACCCCCCGTCATGGCCCGGACAAGCCGGGCCATGACGGGGGGGCAGAGGGAGAGCGGCGTCAGCCATGATCGTGGTCATGATGGTGCCCATGGTCATGATCGTCATCGTGATGGTGATGCCCGGCGCCAGGTGCATAGGCGCCAGCCTCGGGATCGAACGGCGCTTCAACCGCCTCGACATGCCCGCCCAGACCTTCGACCATGTCCTTGATCACATGGTCGGCGCGAATGCGGATCCGGTCGCCAAGCAGTTGCACCGGCAGATGACGATTACCCAAATGCCATGCGATCCGCACAAGTTCGCTATCGTCATGAGCGTGGATTTCCAGCAACGGTTCCGGCCTCGCGCGCACCCGGACCACGCCACCACCCTCCAACGCCAATCCATCTCCGTCGCGCAACCGCACCGCCTGGGCGAAGTCGATCAACACTTCCCGCCCCGCTTCCGTTGTCAGAACGATACGGCGGCGATGGCGGCGATCGAAATCGATCAGCACCTCATCGGCCGGATCAGACCAGGAACCGGCCGGCAAAACGGATGAGGCGCGGATCAATAGAGGAAATACCGTTGCGCCATCGGCAGCACCGTGGCGGGTTCGCAGGTCAGCAGCACGCCATCGGCGCGGACCTCATAGGTTTCGGCATCGACTTCGATCACCGGCGTGGCGTTGTTGTGGATCATCGCCGCCTTGCCGATGCCGCCGCGGGTGTTGGACACGGCGACGAGCCGCCGGTTCAGCCGCAATGTTTTGCCAATGCCGGCATCCAGCGCCGCGGCCGAAACAAACGTCAGACAGGTCTCCGCCAGCGCCGCGCCATAGGTGCCGAACATCGGCCGGTAATGCACCGGTTGCGGCGTTGGGATCGAGGCATTGGGATCGCCCATTGGCGCGCAGGCGATCATGCCGCCCTTGATCACCAGATCTGGCTTCACGCCGAAAAACGCCGGCGACCACAGCACCAGATCGGCGAGTTTTCCTTCCTCTATCGAACCGATTTCGTGGGAGAACCCCTGCGCGATCGCCGGGTTGATGGTGTATTTCGCGACGTAGCGCTTTGCCCGCGCGTTGTCGTTGCGTTCGCTGTCGCCCGGCAAAGATCCGCGCTGCGTCTTCATCTTATGCGCGGTCTGCCAGGTGCGGATGATCACCTCACCCACGCGGCCCATCGCCTGACTGTCAGATGACATCATCGACAGCACGCCCATGTCGTGCAGGATGTCCTCGGCGGCGATGGTTTCCTTGCGGATACGGCTTTCGGCGAAGGCGACGTCCTCGGGGATGGTGCTGTCGAGGTGGTGGCAGACCATCAGCATGTCGAGATGCTCGTCCAGCGTATTGGCGGTGTACGGCCGGGTCGGATTGGTGCTGCTTGGTAAGACGTTGGTCAGACCAGCGACTTTGATGATGTCCGGGGCGTGGCCGCCGCCGGCGCCCTCGGTGTGGAAGGCGTGGATGGTGCGGCCCTTGAACGCGGCGATGGTGTCTTCGACGAAGCCGGATTCGTTCAGCGTGTCGCTGTGAAGCATCACCTGAACATCGAAACGATCCGCGACCGAAAGGCAGTTATCGATCGCGGCGGGCGTGGTGCCCCAGTCTTCATGCAGTTTCAGGCTGCAGGCGCCGGCACGGACCATTTCCTCCAGCGCCTGAGGGCGCGTCGCGTTGCCCTTGCCGGCGAAACCAAGATTGACCGGCAGGCCCTCGGCCGCCTGGATGATGCGCGCGAGATGCCAGGGGCCGGGTGTGCACGTCGTCGCGGACGTGCCGGTCGCGGGACCGGTGCCGCCGCCGAGCAAGGTCGTCATGCCCGCGGCGATCGCTTCATCCACCTGTTGCGGACAGATGAAATGGATGTGGCTGTCGATGCCTCCGGCGGTGAGGATCTTGCCCTCGCCGGCGATGATCTCGGTGCCGGGCCCGATGATGATATCGACACCAGGTTGCACGTCGGGATTGCCGGCTTTGCCGATCTTGGCGATGCGGCCGTTCAGGATCGCGATGTCGGCCTTTACGATACCCCAATGATCGAGGATCAGCGCGTTGGTGATGACGGTATCGACCGCGCCCTCGGCCTGGGAAAATTGCGATTGGCCCATGCCGTCGCGGATCACTTTGCCGCCGCCGAATTTCACTTCCTCGCCGTAGGTGGTCAGGTCGCGCTCGACTTCGATGATCAGGTCGGTGTCGGCGAGCCTGACACGGTCCCCGGTCGTTGGGCCGAACATGTCGGCGTAAGCCTGTCTGGTGATGCGGGCCATTTACAGCGCTCCGTTCACGTCGCCGCGGAAACCGTAGACCGTGCGCGTGCCGAGGTAGGGGATCAGGGTTACGTCTCGGGTCTGCCCAGGTTCGAAACGAACAGCGGTTCCGGCGGCGATGTCGAGGCGTTGGCCGCGGGCACGGGCGCGGTCGAACGATAAGGCTTTGTTCGTTTCGGCGAAGTGATAGTGGCTGCCGACCTGGATGGGACGGTCACCGGTGTTGGCCACGGTCAGCACGGTGCGGGCGAGGCCGGCGTTCAGTTCGATATCGCCAGGTTCGGGGACGAGTTCGCCGGGGATCATTCGGGCTTCCTTGGGTCTGACCGAAGTTATCACGACACGAACATATCCGTAATCGCGCCGCCGTTCCAGAGCGTGGGTTTCTATGATTGACGTGGGTTGTATATTTGTGGCATATACAATTCGTGATTGATCTGACCCACTTCGAGGGCTTCCAGTGGGATGCGGGAAACGCGCGCAAGAGCGTGGACAAACACGGCGTCAGTCAGGCCGAAGCGGAGCAGATCTTTTTCAACGAGCCGTTGCTGCTGCTTCCAGATTCGCGGCATAGCCAAACTGAATCGCGCCTTTATGCCCTTGGCCGTACGGATGATGGACGGCGTCTGCATGTGACTTTCACTCTCCGCGACCAAGGGCGATCGATACGGGTCATTTCGTCTCGCGACATGCACCGCACTGAAAGGATACAATATGGCCAGGACAGTTAAACCTATACCTACGTTCGCCAATGAGGCGGAAGAACGCCATTTTTGGGAGACGCACGATTCGACCGCCTATCTGGACTGGAGCAAGGCGCAACGTGTCCGGTTCCCCAATCTGAAGCCCACCCAAACGGCAATCTCGTTAAGGCTGCCGATGCCCTTGCTGGAAAGGATCAAGGTCGCGGCCAACAAGCGGGACGTTCCTTATCAATCGTTGATCAAGATGTGGCTGGCCGAAAAAGTTGGGGAGCGCTGACGCGTTACCTGATTGGCTCGTGCAGGGTCACAAACCACCCGATGCCGAGTCCGCGTCAGTCACGGTATGTTCCTGTGGGTGAATTTGGTACAATTGGGGCAGCAATTCTCATTATGGCGAAAACTCTGGTGAAGGTTGGGCGATGAGGCGAAATTGACTGCCGGTATGCTTTCGTCAGGAAGGCAATGGCGGTGGTTTTATGAAGGCCAGCGTCGCCAGGA